>JACCDW010353574.1_pt1 | contig 13757 bp, 15 predicted proteins | sample 7449781 | NCBI WGS metagenome assembly JACCDW01 (sample SAMN15323449, study PRJNA562643) | freshwater metagenome | isolation source: river surface water | place: USA:Blue River Watershed | collected 2017-08-18 | reverse complement strand
GTTGTCGCCGATGCGGATCACGCGCTCGGGGGGCAGGCCGATCTCTTTCGTCCAGATATCGTAGGCCTCGTCGTCTTCCTGGTAGACGGTGGCCAGCAGGCGCTCCTTGGGCAGCTGGTAGACCTCGGTCAGCAGCTCCCAGGCCCACTTCAGCGATTCGCGCTTGAAATAGTCGCCAAACGACCAGTTGCCCAGCATCTCGAAGAAGGTGTGGTGGCGCGCGGTGTAGCCCACGTTTTCCAGGTCGTTGTGCTTGCCGCCGGCACGCAGGCAGGCCTGCACCGAGGCCGCGCGCACATAGGGGCGCTTGTCGGTGCCCAGAAACACGTCCTTGAACTGCACCATGCCCGAGTTGGTGAACATCAGCGTCGGGTCATTGCCCGGCACCAGGGGGCTGGACGCCACCACGGTGTGGCCCTTGGACTCGAAGAAATCGAGGAAGGTCTTGCGGATGTCGGCAACTGAAAAAACGGCTTGGCTCATGGTGCTGGAAGGGGTTTCCGAAGTAACCGGGCATTATAGGTTTGCCCTCTCGGTGACAGACGCCAATGCCTGGCCAGCGCTAAGCTGTAAAGCGTGGCACACTTGCGTTGTTTAACTTGTTAAATAAATCAACCGGACAGGCCTGCGCCCCGGCCCTGTCCACCCAAGGAGACCCCCATGGACATGAAAACTTCTCCCCTGGCCCTGCTCAAGGACCCGAGCCTGCTCAAGACCGATGGCTTCATCAACGGCGAATGGGTCAAGGGCAGCGCGCGCTTTGAAGTGCACGACCCGGCCACCGGCCTGAAGCTCGCCGAAGTCGCCAACCTGGGCGCGGCCGAGGCCGAGCGCGCGATCGCCGCCGCCAATGCCGCCTGGCCCGCCTGGCGCAGCAAGACCGCCAAGGAGCGCAGCATCCTGCTGCGCAAGTGGTTCGACCTCCTGATCGCCCACACCGAAGACCTGGCGCGCCTGATGACCGCCGAGAACGGCAAGCCCCTGGCCGAGTCGCGTGGCGAGGTGGCCTACGGCGCCAGCTTCGTCGAGTGGTTTGCCGAAGAGGCCAAGCGCATCAATGGCGAGACCCTGCCCCCCTTCGACAACAACCGGCGCCTGCTGGTGCTGCGCCAGCCGATCGGTGTGTGTGCGGCCATCACGCCCTGGAACTTTCCGCTCGCCATGATCACGCGCAAGGTCGCGCCCGCCATCGCCGCCGGTTGCCCCGTCGTCATCAAGCCGGCCGAGCAGACGCCGCTCACGGCCCTGGCCGCGGCCGAGCTGGCGCTGCGCGCGGGCATCCCGGCGGGGGTCATCAACATCGTCACCGCCGACGCCGCCAACTCCATCGCCATCGGCAAGGTGCTGTGCGCCAGCGACACGGTGCGCCACATCAGCTTCACCGGTTCGACCGAGGTCGGCCGCATCCTGATGGCGCAGTCGGCGCCCACGGTCAAGAAAATGTCGCTCGAGCTCGGTGGCAACGCGCCCTTCATCGTGTTCGACGACGCCGACATCGACAGCGCGGTCGAGGGCGCTTTCGCCAGCAAGTACCGCAACGCCGGCCAGACCTGCGTGTGCTCCAACCGCATCTATGTGCAGGAAGGCGTGTACGAGGAATTCGCCAAGAAGTTCGCGGCCAAGGTCAAGACCGCCAAGGTCGGCAACGGCTTCGAGGACGGCGTCAACCAGGGCCCGCTGATCGAGCCCTCGGCGGTCGAGAAGGTCGAGCGCCATGTGCAGGACGCCATCGCCAAGGGCGCACGCGTGCTCACGGGTGGCAAGCGCCTGCAAGGCCAGTTCTTCGAGCCCACCGTGGTGGCCGACGCCACCGCGGACATGGTCTGCGCCACCGAAGAGACCTTTGGCCCCTTCGCCCCGATCTTCAAGTTCAAGACCGAGCAGGAGGCCGTCGACGCGGCCAACGCCACCATCTTTGGTCTGGCCAGCTACTTCTACAGCCGCGACGTGGGCCGGATTTTCCGCGTCAGCGAGGCGCTCGAATACGGCATGGTCGGCATCAACGTCGGCGTGCTGGCCACCGAGCACGTGCCTTTTGGCGGCGTCAAGCAATCGGGCCTGGGCCGCGAGGGTTCGCACCACGGCATCGACGACTACGTCGAGATCAAATACCTCTGTCTGGGCGATGTGCTCAAGTGAGCCGAAGCAAGCCGGCATGAAAAAAAGCGCCTGCGGGCGCTTTTTTTCATGGGGCTGCGGGGCCGCGGCTCAGGGGCGCCAGGGGGCTTTGAAGTCGAAATCGCGCAGCAGCTCCTGGTGCACCCAGGCCACCGGGTTGGCCCAGGCCGGCTCGGCGCGCACGCTCCAGTCGACAAAGGGCGCCAAAAAGGGCTTGGCCTGCCACAGCGCGGGGCGTGCCACCTGGCTGTAGCCGGTCGATTGCACCCACTCGTTGCTCGGCCACAGGCTCAGGCCGCCGCACACCAGCAGCCAGGCCGGCAAGAGCCCGCGCTGCACGCCGATGCTGCCCAGGCCCAGCCGCGCCAACAGCAGCAGACTCAGCCCGGCAAACAACTGGCACAGGTTGAGCAAGCCAAAGAGCAGCGAGGCCCCCAGGGCGACCGGGGTCACGACCGCCTTGCGGTAGGCGTCCTGCCGCTGGGTCAGCGAGACCGGGGTGCCGGCGCCCTGCCCCAGCAGCTGGGCGACGCCCGAGGTCGGCTCCAGATCCTGTGGTGCCAGGCCCAGCACGCTGGAAGACCACAGCGCGTTCATGGCCGGCCGCAGATCATCGGGCACAGGCCCTGACAGCACCGGCTGGCCGCGCAGCTCGATGCGGCCCTTGAGCGCTTCGGCCGTGCTCAGCTGCGCGTGCACGCTCATGGCCAGGTCTTCGGCGCTGGCGCGCGCCACGATCGCATCGACCACGGCTTTTTGCAGGTGCCACATGATCAGCAAGCCGACCGAGGCGCTCAGCAGCACCAGCAGCAGGCGCGAGGCGATGGCCCCCTCGAGACAGCGCATGAGCAGCAGCGCCAGCCCCAGCCCCGAGACCACGCGCGCCCACTGCTCGAGGTCTTGCAGCTGCGCCGCCGCGGCGGCCGTCCAGGCGCTGCCCGCGAGGTCGAGCAAGCGGTGGTTGAACGACAGTTCGAGCACCGCATAGGCGGCGAGCAAGAGCAAAAACCAGGGTTGCAAGGACAAGCTCGAACGGCGAACAAACAGGCTGAACATGCCGAACATTCTAATTTCGACAATTTTATGCCCCGGGCGCGGCCTGCCCGCACAGGCCGCACGGCGCTCAGCGCGAAACCAGCACCGGGATCGTCGAGAGGTTCAACACCTTGTGCGCCACGCTGCCCATGACCAGCCGCGCCACGGCCCCGCGGCCGTGCGATCCGATCACGATGAGGTCGCAAGCGAGCTCCTCGGCCGTTTTGACGATGCCCTCGGCCGCGGCCACGTCCTCGATCGTCACGGTGTCCACAGGAGCGGCCAGCGGCCGCGATTGGGCCAGCGCCATCACCTGCTCGTGGGCCTCCAGGGCCGAGCGCCGCGCCGCGCCCATATAGGCTTCAAAACCCAGGGGGTTGACCTCGCCGATGCCCAAAAAGGGATAGGGGTCGACCACATTGAGCACCGACAGGCGGGCGCCGTGCACCTGGGCCAAATCCAGCGCCAATTGCGCGGCGTGCAGGGAAGCGTCGGAACCATCGTTGGCGAGCAAAACATGTTTGAACATCGCGTCCTCCTGGTGTTGTCAGACCCCGGCTTGGGCCTGCGGGGCAGACACTACAATAGCGCCATTGCGGGTGTCGTTCAATGGCAGGACTCTTGCTTCCCAAGCAAATAACGTGGGTTCGATTCCCATCACCCGCTCCAAACCCAAGAAAAAGGCCCCTTGACGGGGCCTTTTTCTTGGTGGGTGGGGTCCTCAGGCCGCGCGCTGCACGCGCAGGCTGTTGAGCAGAGGGGGACGCGATGCGAGGGGCCGGGGCAAGGTGCGCACCACGCCGACACCGTCACGCTGCATGGCCTGGATGGCCTCGGGGTCGTTCAAGCTGGACAGCACCTTGCGTTCGGCTTGTTGCTTGATGGCGGCCGAGTAGAAAGCGTCCTGCCCGCCTTCCTCGATTTGCTGCACCTGGCGGCGCGAGAGCGCGCAGTGGCGTGCGAGGGCCTCCAGGCTCACGCCTTGGCCGGTGCGCAGTTCGCGCACCGCATTGGAGATGCAGTCGCCGTCGTTTTCCAAGTGGGCCTCAGAAATCAGTTTTATCAAATTTGTTACTTATTGTAGATTTATCACAATTAATTGCAAGCCCATGAAAAAACGCCCGAGGCCATGGCGGGCCTCGGGCGTCTGCCAAACGCGGGCGTGGCGCCTCAAAAGAGCAGCGGAACCCCGGTTTTGGACTGGATCAGCTCGCGCGTCACGCCGTCGGCCAGCTCCACCACCTTCAGGCCCTGGGGCGTCACGTCCATCACGCCCAGGTCGGTGATGATGCGGTCGACCACCGCCTTGCCGGTCAGCGGCAGGGTGCACTCGGGCAGGATCTTGAGGTCTTCGCTGCCGTCTTTCTTTTTGGCCACGTGCTCCATCAGCACGATCACACGCTTGACGCCGGCCACCAGGTCCATGGCGCCGCCCATGCCCTTGACCATCTTGCCGGGGATCATCCAGTTGGCCAGGTCGCCCTTGGCGGTGACCTGCATGGCGCCCAGGATGGACAGGTTGATCTTGCCGCCACGGATCATGGCAAAGGACTGGTCGGAACCGAAGATGGACGAGCCCTTGATGGTCGTCACCGTCTGCTTGCCGGCGTTGATCAGGTCGGCGTCGACTTCGTCTTCGTAGGGAAAGGGGCCGATGCCCAGCATGCCGTTTTCGCTTTGCAGCCAGACTTCCACATGGTCGGGCACGTGGTTGGCCACCAGCGTCGGGATGCCGATGCCGAGGTTGACGTAGAAACCGTCTTGCAGTTCGGAAGCCGCTTTGGCGGCCATTTGGTCTTGGGTCCAGGGCATGGTGTGCTCCTCATCGGTTGGGGACAGAGCTGAAGATCTGTCCCGCAAAGTTTTTAGTCAGTTGGGGACAGAGCTGAAGATCTGTCCCGCAAAGTCATTTATTTACGGTCGCGGGTCGTGCGCTTTTCGATGCGCTTTTCGGGCGTGGGGTTGTGCACGATGCGGTGCACATAGATGCCCGACAGGTGGATGTCGTCGGGGGCCAGTTCGCCAGTCGCGACGATGCGCTCGACCTCGACCACGCAGATCTTGCCGGCGGTCGCCGCGGCGGGGTTGAAGTTGCGCGCCGTCAGGTTGAAGCGCAGGTTGCCCGAGCGGTCGGCCACGTCGGCCTTGATCAGGGCAATGTCGGGCACCAGCGAGCGCTCCATGACGTAGGTCTCGCCGTCGAACTCGCGCAGCTCCTTGCCGTCGGCCACCATGGTGCCCACACCGGTCTTGGTGAAGAAGGCCGGGATGCCGGCGCCGCCGGCGCGCAGCTTCTCGGCCAGCGTGCCCTGGGGCGTGAATTCGAGCTCGAGTTCGCCGGCCAGGTACTGGCGCTCGAACTCCTTGTTCTCGCCCACGTAGGACGAAATCATTTTCTTGATCTGGCGGGTCTCCAGCAGCTTGCCCAGACCGAAACCGTCCACACCGGCGTTGTTGGAAATGGCCGTCAGGTTCTTCACGCCGCTGTCGCGCAGCGCGTCGATCAGGGCTTCGGGAATGCCGCACAGGCCGAAACCGCCCACGGCCAGCGTCTGGCCGTCGGCCACGATGTCCTTGAGCGCCTCGGCGGCGGAGGGAAAGACTTTGTTCACACAGATCTCCTGTTGGGGATGGATGGCGCTACGATACTACGTATCCGACTACGTAGTTTTTCGTAATGGACAGCCCCAGGCCTGCCGCACTGCCCTCGCCCGTGCCCGACATCGACTACCGCCTGGCCTTCGACCTGGCGCCCGTCGGCATGGTGCTCTCGCGCAACCGCACCATCGTCGACTGCAACCAGCGCGTGTGCGAGATGTTTGGCGCCACGCGCGAGCAGCTGGTGGGCCAGAGCTTTCAGCTGCTCTACCCCAGCGCCGACGAGTACGAGCGCACCGGCCAGCGGATTGCACCCATCCTGAACGCCAAGGGCGTGTATGCCGACGACCGCGTGATGAAGCGTGTGGGCGGACGCCTGCAGGGCGAGACCTTCTGGTGCCACGTGACCGGCCGCGCCCTCAACCGTCACGCACCGCACGAGGCCGGCATCTGGACGTTTGAAGATTTGTCGGCGCGCAAGCCCGTCAAGGCCGAACTCACGGCCCGCGAACGCGAGGTCGCGGCGCACCTGATGGACGGCCTGACCAGCAAAGCCATCGGCAAGGCGCTCGGCATCAGCCACCGCACGGTCGAGATCTACCGCGTCAAGCTCATGCGCAAATACCAGGCCTCCAGCGCGGCCGACCTGATCCAGAAGCTCTTGCGCGGCTGAAAGCGCTCAGGCCTTGGGCTCGACGACTTCGGCCACCGTTCGGAACGCCTCGATCGCGGTGGGGTAGCCGCAGTACACCGTGGCGTGCAGCATGACCTCGCGCAGCTCCTCGGGCGTGGCCCCGTTGTTGAGCGCGCCGCGCACATGGCCCTTGAGCTCGTGCTGCTTGCCCAGGGCCGTGAGCATGGCCACGGTGATCAGGCTGCGGGTCTTCTTGTCCAGCCCCGGGCGCTGCCAGACATTGCCCCAGGCGTTGCGGGTGATGAACTCCTGCATGGGCAGGGTGTAGTCGCTGGCGCCGGCGAAGGCGCGCTCGACAAACTCGCTGCCCATGACCGCGGTGCGCGTGGCCAAACCCGCCTGAACCGCAGCGTCCTGTGGCAGATCGTGGGGTGTTTTCGTCATGACAAACTCCTTTTTGATCGCAAGCATAATCGTATGGAAACAAGGAGAAAAAATGAGCGCACGTTACCCCCTGCCCGCCATCGAAGGCCTGCCCGACGACTTGCGTGCCAAGATTCTCGAGGTGCAGGACAAGGCCGGCTTTGTGCCCAATGTCTTCCTGGCCCTGGCACGCCGCCCGGCCGAATGGCGCGCCTTCTTCGCCTACCACGACGCCCTGATGACGCCCGAGACCGTGGGCCGCGAGAGCGGCCTGTCCAAAGGTGAGCGCGAGATGATCGTCACCGCCACCAGCGCGCTCAACCGCTGCCTCTACTGCGTGGTCGCGCACGGCGCCATCCTGCGCATCTACGAGAAAATGCCGATGGTGGCCGACCAGGTGGCCGTGAACCACCGCAAGGCCGACATCAGCCCGCGCCAGCGCGCCATGCTCGACTTTGCAATGAAGGTCTGCACCGACTCGGACAAAGTCGAAGACGCCGACTTCGAGGCCCTGCACGCGCACGGCTTCAACGACGAAGACATCTGGGACATCACCGCCATCACCGCTTTTTTTGGCCTGTCCAACCGCATGGCCAGCGTGACCGGCATGATGCCCAACCCCGAGTTCTACCTGATGGGCCGTGTGCCCAAAGCCAAGTCCGCCTGACCCCCATGTCCACCGCACACCCCTTGCCCCATCTGACCGTGCGCCGCCTGCTGGTCGACCTCGGCCCGGGCTTTGACCGCCACTGGAACGGTGGCGACGCTTTCCTCAGCGCGTTTTGCAATGCGCTGTCCATGAGCTTTCCGGTGGGCGAACAGTTTTTCATAGACGCCGTCAAGGCCGGTGCGCAGGCGCTGCCCGACACACCGGAAAACGCCGAACTCAAGGCCCAGGCCCAGCTCTTTGTGGGCCAGGAAGCCACGCACCGCCACCTGCACAGCCTCTACAACGCGCACCTGGAGCGCCAGGGCTTTGTGAACCACTGGGGGCCTCGCGCCAAGGCGCGGCTCGAGCGTGGGCGCCAGGCCTATTTCGACAAGAGCGACAAGGGCCATCTGCACGAGTTGGCCATCACCGCGGCCTATGAGCATTTCACCGCGATCTTCGGCGACCTCACATTGGAAAACCTCGACCAAGCCGGTGACTGGTTCGCCCACGCGCAGGAGCCGCTGCGCACCCTGTGGCGCTGGCACGCGGCCGAAGAATCCGAGCACAAGACCGTGGCCTTCGAGCTCTACCAGGCCCTGGGCGGCAACCACCGCTGGCGCATGCGCTGGTTCTGGTTCGTGGTGCTGCAGTTCACGCTGGACGCCGCACGCCAGACCGTGCACAACCTCTGGCGCGACGGCAGCCTGCACAAGCCCGGCACCTGGTGGTCGGCCGCGCGCTTCTTCCTCGGCCGCCATGGCCTGCTCTGGCGCGCGGCCAAGCCGTTGTGGGCCTACACCCGGCGCGACTTCCACCCCAACCAGGTTGGCCAGGAAGGCCTGGCCCAGCGCTGGCTGGCCGAGCACGCCGCGCAGTGGCGCGCGGTGGGTCAGGCCTGAGGCCTCAGGCGCTGACGCGCGCCCGCATCCACTCGGGCAGCTCCACCGCCTTTTGCCTGGGGAAATCGACCCAGATGGTGGTCGCGCCGCCCTCGGCGAACACCACGCCGGGCTGGTCGCTGCGCTCGAGCGTGCACCAGCTCTCAAACGTGGTGCGGCCGGGGTCGCTCACGTACATCTTGGCGCGGATGTCGCCCGGGTATTCAAACTGGCGGTAGAAATTGCAAAACGCGTTCACGATCACCGGCCCCTGCCCTTGGGGGTCGGGCTCGCAGCCGATCGCGCGGAACCAGTCGATGCGCACCGTCTCCAGGTAGCGAAAGTACACCGTGTTGTTGACATGGCCCATGGCGTCCATGTCGCCCCAGCGGATGGGGATCACCATCTCGTGCACCAGTTTCTTGTGTTCAGGCAATTCCAGGCGCATGCCGTGCTCCTCAGACCGCGAAGCCGTCGTCGGCCGCGATCACCGCGCCGTTGATGAAATGGCCCTCGTTGCTGGCCAGCAGCATCAGCACCGCGTCGAGGTCCTGGGGCTGGCCCACGCGCTTGCGCGGCAGCATGCTGATCAGCTTTTGACCCTGCTCGGTTTGCCAATGGTGGTGGTTGATCTCGGTGTCGATGTAGCCCGGGCAAATCGCGTTCACATTGATGCCGAACTTGCCCCACTCCACCGCAAAGGCCTTGGTCATGTGCACCACCGCGGCCTTGCTCATGCAGTACACGCCGATCTGCGGCAGCACCTTGAGGCCGGCCATCGAGGCGATGTTGACGATGCGCCCACCGGTGAAACTGCCGGGCGCCGCGCCTTTGGCCCGTGCCAGCATGCGCTTGCCCACCTCCTGCGCCACAAAAAAGGCGCCGCGCACATTGGTGTCCATGACGAAGTCGTAGTCTTCTTCCGTCACATCCTGGATGCGCTGCGTGGTGCTCACGCCCGAGTTGTTGACCAGAATGTCCAGGCTCCCCATCTCGGTCTCGGCGTGCGCCACCGCGGCCTGGATGCTGGCGCGGTCGGTCACGTCCATCGCCACCACATGGGCGTTGCCGCCCGCGGCCTCGATCTCGGCGCGCAGGTCCTTGAGGCGGTCCACCCGGCGGCTGGCCAGCACCACGCCGGCGCCGGCCTTGGCCAGGGTGCGCGCGAACTGGGCGCCCAGACCGCTGGAGGCGCCGGTCACCAGGGCCACGCGGCCCGACAGGTCGATTTGGTAGCTCATGGAAAACCCTTTCGTGAGGTGTTTGGCTCTGGGCCCGATTGTGCGGGGAATGGTCGGCAACGCCGCATAAAATGAGTCACACGCCCGACAACGGGCCCCGCTTTCAACCCTTTGCACAGAGCATCATGACCCCACAGCAAATTCTGGAGACCTACGGCCCCCGTGAAGCCATGGAATACGACGTGGTCGTGGTCGGTGGCGGTCCTGCCGGCCTGTCCACCGCCATCCGCCTCAAGCAGCTGGCCGCCGAAAAAGGCCAGGACGTGTCGGTCGTGGTGCTCGAAAAAGGCGGCGAACCCGGCGCCCACATCTTGTCTGGCGCCATCATGGACCCGCGCGCCCTGACCGAACTCTTTCCCGACTGGAAAGAGCGCGGCGCGCCGCTCAACCAGCCCGTGACCGACGACGCCTGGAGCTTCCTGTCCGAGACCGGCGCCGTGCGCACCCCGCGCATCTTCCTGCCCGAGTGCGCGCAAAACCACGGCAACTACATCCTGAGCCTGTCCAACTTCACGCGCTGGCTCGCGCAGCAGGCCGAAGCCCTGGGCGTCGAGATCTTCCCGGGCTTTGCAGCGGCCGAAGTGCTCTACAACGACGACGGCTCGGTCAAGGGCGTGGCCACGGGCAACCTGGGCATCGGCAAGGACGGCGAGCCCACCGAAAACTTCCAGCTGGGCATGGAGCTGCATGCCAAGTACACCGTGTTCGCCGAAGGCGCTCGCGGCCATCTGGGCAAGCAGCTGATCGCGCGCTACAAGCTCGACGCAGGCCGCGACCCGCAGACCTATGGCATCGGCATCAAGGAAGTCTGGGAAATCGACCCGAGCCGCCACACCCCCGGCTTTGTCATGCACACCGCCGGCTGGCCCATGAAGAGCGACACCTACGGCGGCGCCTTCATGTACCACATGGAGGACAACAAGGTCGCCGTCGGCTATGTGGTCGGCCTCGATTACGCCAACCCCTGGCTCAGCCCCTTCGAAGAATTCCAGCGCTGGAAGACCCACCCCAACGTCCAGTGGTACTTCACCAACGACGCGGGCGAAGTCAATGCCAAGCGCATCGGCTATGGCGCGCGCGCCATCACCGCCGGCGGCCTCATGAGCTTGCCCAAGACCGTGTTCCCGGGCGGCGCGCTGGTCGGCTGCGACGCCGGCTACCTCAACGTCAGCCGCATCAAGGGCAGCCATGCCGCCATCAAGAGCGGCATGCTGTGCGCCGAAGCCGCCTACGACGCGCTGGTGGCCGGTCGCCAGCACGACGAACTCAGCGCCTACCCCGAGGCGTTTGAGGCCAGCTGGCTGCACACCGAGCTCAACAAGTCGCGCAACTTCAAGAGCTGGTTCAAAAAGGGCCTGACCGTGGCCACGCTGATGAACGGTTTCGAGCAATTTGTGCTGCGCGGCCACATCCCCTGGACCCTGCGCCGCGACAAGCCCGACCACGCCTACCTCAAACCCGCCGCCGAGTGCACGCCCATCGAGTACCCGAAACCCGACGGCAAGCTCACCTTTGACCGCCTCTCCAGCGTGTTCATCAGCAACACCAACCACGAGGAAAACCAGCCGGCCCACCTCACGCTCAAGGACGCCTCGGTGCCCGTGAACGTGAACCTGGCCAAGTTTGCCGGCCCGGAAAGCCGCTACTGCCCGGCCGGCGTGTATGAGTTCGTCAAGAACGAGGACCACAGCGACCGCCTGCAGATCAACGCGCAAAACTGCGTGCACTGCAAGACCTGCGACATCAAGGACCCGACGCAAAACATCGTCTGGGTCACGCCCGAAGGCGGCGGCGGCCCGAACTACTCGGGCATGTGATGCCACGCCAAAGAGGCCCGTTCGGGCCTCTTTTTTTGCCCGCGCCGCCAGCCGTTAGAATGGCGGCCTGTCAGGAGAGAGTCCGGCCCCGAGCCGGACCGCCGAAGGCGCAGGGGGTGACCACACCGCTGAACGCTCAGGCAAAAGGACTGACAAAACGTCTTTCAGACGTTGCCTCACTGGAGAGAGGTGCCGGGCCATCGCGCCACGGCATCCACCGAAGGAGCAAACCGCAGAACGCCCGCGCGTTCCCGGCGAATCTCTCAGGTAAAGCGGACAGCGAGGGCCCACCACGGCATGTGCCATGGTGAACCGTGCCCTTGAAAGCTGCCCATGTCCGCCGACCCCACCTTGCTGACCACCCCGCTCAACGCGCTGCACCTGGAACTCGGTGCGCGCATGGTGCCCTTTGCCGGCTACAGCATGCCGGTGCAATACCCGGCCGGCCTGGTCGCCGAGCACCACCACACCCGCAACGCCGCCGGCCTGTTTGATGTGTCGCACATGGGGCAGCTGCGCCTGGTCGGCACGGACGCCGCCGCCGCTTTCGAAAGCCTGATGCCGGTGGACGTGATCGGCCTGGGCCTGCACAAGCAGCGCTACGGCCTGCTGCTGAACGACGAGGGTGGCATCATCGACGACCTGATGTTCGTGAACCGAGGCGATGACATTTTTGTGATCGTCAATGGCGCCTGCAAGCATGGTGACCTCGCCCACATCGAAAGCCGCATCGGCCAGCGCTGCACCGTCGAGCCGCAATTCGACCGCGCCCTGCTCGCGCTGCAAGGCCCGCAGGCCGTGACCGCGCTGGCGCGCCTGCTGCCCGGCGTCGAGCAGCTCGTGTTCATGACCGGCATGGCCCAGACCTGGCAAGGCGCCAACCTGTACGTGACCCGCAGCGGCTACACCGGCGAAGACGGTTTCGAAATTTCCCTGCCCGCCTTGGTGGCCGAAGCCTTTGCCCGCGCCCTGCTCGCCCAGCCCGAGGTCAAGCCCATCGGCCTGGGCGCACGCAACTCGCTGCGCCTGGAAGCCGGGCTGTGCCTGTATGGCAACGACATCGACGCAACGACCACGCCCGTAGAGGCGAACCTGAACTGGGCCATGCAGAAGGTGCGCCGCACGGGCGGCGCCCGCGCCGGCGGTTTTCCGGGCGCCGACAAGGTGCTGGCCCAGCTCGACGGCACACAGCCGCCCGAGCGCCTGCGCGTGGGACTGGTCGCGCTCGAGCGTGTGCCGGTGCGCGAACATGTGGAACTGCACAACGACGCCGGCCAAAAAGTGGGCAAAGTCACCAGCGGCCTGCTCGCGCCCACCGCTGACAAGCCTGTGGCGCTGGCCTATGTGCAGCCACAATACGCCCAGGTCGGTACACGGCTCAACGCCATGGTGCGCGGCAAGGCCGTGCCCATGGCAGTGAGCCCACTGCCCTTCGTGCCCAACCGCTACCACCGCGGCTGAAAATCCATCGGGATCTGACCCCAATTTTTCTGACCCCAATTTTTCAATTTCTCCAGGAGCCCCCATGAGCCTCAAGTACACCGAAGACCACGAATGGATCGACGTCCAGGGCGACACCGCCGTTGTCGGCATCACGCACCACGCGCAGGACGCGCTCGGTGACGTGGTGTTCGTGGACCTGCCCGAAGTGGGCAAGTCCTTTGCCCAAAAAGACGTGGCCGGCGTGGTCGAGTCGGTCAAGGCCGCCGCCGACGTCTACATGCCCGTGAGCGGCGAGATCACCGAAGTCAACGAAGACCTGCGCAACGACCCGTCGCTGGCCAACAGCGACCCGCTGGGCAAGGGCTGGTTCTTCAAGGTCAAGCTGGCCAAGCCGGCCGAAGTCGACGCCCTGCTCGACGAGACGGCCTACAACGCATTCTCGGCCGGCTAAGTCCTGAGCCTTGAATGAAGGGCATCCGCCGGGTGCCCTTTGTTCAATGTTTCCACGGAGCCTGCCATGCTGATGTACGCCCACCGCCCTCTCGGCGACCTCGAAAACCCGTCCGAATTCGTCGCACGCCACATCGGTATCGGCGCGCAGGACGAAGCGCACATGCTGGGCGTGATCGGCGAGGCCTCGCGCCGCGCGCTGATCGAGTCCATCGTGCCGCGTTCGATCGCGCGCGCCCAGGCCATGCAGCTGCCCGCGCCGATCACCGAGGCCGCCGCCCTTGACCAGCTCAAGCGCATCGCCCGCAAGAACAAGCTCTACAAGAGCTTCATCGGCCAGGGCTACCACGGCACCCACACGCCGGGCGTCATCCTGCGCAACATCCTCGAAAACCCCGCCTGGTACACCGCCTACACGCCCTACCAGGCCGAAATTTCGCAAGGCCGCATGGAAGCGCTGGTCAACTT
>JACCDW011434102.1_pt1 | contig 13758 bp, 11 predicted proteins | sample 7449781 | NCBI WGS metagenome assembly JACCDW01 (sample SAMN15323449, study PRJNA562643) | freshwater metagenome | isolation source: river surface water | place: USA:Blue River Watershed | collected 2017-08-18 | reverse complement strand
TTGGAGTTCTAGAAGCCTCCAAAGCGGAGATCATTGCACAGGTATGTGACGAAGTACTAACTGGGCAGCACGACAGCCAGTTTCCATTGGTCATCTGGCAGACCGGTTCGGGCACCCAGTCCAACATGAATGCGAATGAGGTGATTGCCTACCGAGCACATGTATTGTTAGGAGGTTCCTTGGAAGATGCCAAGAAGAAAATTCACCCCAACGACGATGTCAACAAGTCCCAGTCTTCCAACGATACCTACCCTACGGCGATGCACATTGCAGCTTACAAGATGGTCGCTGAAACGACCATTCCGGGGGTGAAGCAGCTTCGCAACACGCTAGCCGCAAAGGCAGAAGCCTTCAAGCAGGTGGTGAAAATTGGCCGTACCCACTTTATGGATGCTACCCCACTGACTCTTGGACAGGAGTTTAGCGGCTATGTAGCCCAGTTGGACCATGGATTGCGCGCATTAAACAATACACTTTCCCACCTGTCGGAACTTGCCTTGGGCGGTACGGCAGTGGGTACCGGATTGAACACTCCGCAGGGCTACTCTGAGTTGGTGGCGAAGAAAATCGCTGGCTTGACAGGCCTCCCTTTCGTGACAGCACCCAACAAGTTTGAGGCGCTTGCCGCCCACGATGCGATGGTGGAAACGCACGGAGCTTTGAAGCAACTGGCAGTATCCTTGATGAAAATCGCGAACGACATTCGCATGCTTTCTTCTGGCCCTCGTTCCGGTATTGGCGAAATCTTGATTCCAGAAAATGAGCCAGGATCCTCCATCATGCCGGGCAAGGTCAATCCGACTCAGGTAGAGGCGATGACCATGGTGGCCGCTCAGGTGATGGGCAATGATGTAGCGATCAGCATTGGTGGAGCAAATGGTCATTTTGAACTGAACGTGTTTAAGCCACTCATTGCGGCCAACTTCCTGCAGTCGGCTCGCTTGATTGGAGATGCTTGCGTTTCTTTTGATGTAAACTGTGCGGTGGGGATTGAACCAAATACGCCAATGATCCAGCGGCATTTGGAAAACTCCTTGATGCTCGTGACTGCTTTGAATCCGTACATTGGCTACGAAAATGCAGCGGCTATCGCCAAAAAGGCACACAAGGAAGGAACGAGCTTGCGTGAGGCAGCACTTAGTTTGGGATTGCTTACTTCAGAGCAGTTTGACGAGTGGGTCAAGCCCGAAGACATGATTGGAGGCTTAAAGTAAAGACAGTCCTTTGGATGATGCTTTTTAAAGGTGTCGAAAATCCCCGCTGTGGTTTTACTGCAGCGGGGATTTTTCGTTAGCGTACTTTTCCGCCAAATTTTTAATTGTGTTTTTTCTAGTTTTAACTACATTTAACTCGTGTTTTATTCCAAATCTGAAGGCTTTTCCCACAGGAAGGAAAACTAGTGTATCATGAAAGCAGTGCTATTTTTTGTTGGCTTATTTTTCTCCTGGCTTACTCTTTTAGCCCAATCGGAGCAGGATTCAGTTGACAGGTTTGATTGGTTGAAAATAAGCCCCACGGAATCTTATGCAGATTTTGCTTGGGAGAGTTTGCCTAAGGGGATCACCCAAGCCATGGTAGAATCCTTAGTGGGCTCACCACAGATTACGGATGAATACATCACCAGTGAAGATCCACTTACCTTATTTTATGTCAAGGATCAGCTCCTTGCACTCTTGCCTTGTCGATTTGATGTTCTAAGATGGACGGGTGACGGTTGGGAGAATTTATACAAGGGCACCTCGTCGGGATTCAACTGCCATCCCCATTTTTTTGTGCGGGAAGGGAAGTTGTATTCCATGGGGCGCTATGGATTTTGGAGAGGACACAGTGAGTTACTCGAGTTTGATTTTCAAAAGGGGTACTGGGAGTTTGTCCCTGTTTCCTCTCCTCCGGTGAATTATGGGGGAGTTGGAATCTTTGTAGATGGGGATCGAGTGATTTCAATTTTAGGAGAAAATATCCACCAGCCGACCAATGTGTTTTATCCAGATAAGAACGGCTATGTATTTGATTTTAAGAGTAAAGCTTGGAATCCCATTCAGTTGGATTTTCCAAGTCAAAAAAATCTAAGCTCCTGGATCATGCCCTCCTTTGACTTCAAAGACTACGGGGTTCAATTGTATCAACTTGATGCCCATCTTGGGTTGTTGCTGGTTCATAAAAAAGAAAATACCTTGTATTTTGCCAAGGACAATGACTTCGGGAAGTTCCGATCTTATACCCTGGCGGTAGGTTCTGGAAATTCTGCGGTATTTTTTGATAAATACGGAGATCCAACTTTTCTAAGTCCAGAAAAGAATTTTGAGGGAAGGTTCAAAAAGGTAGGAGACATACGCTTTAGCAAGGAATCCACCTCTTTTGGGTTGGAGGAATGGTCTTTTTTTATTCTTGCGACTTTAGTTTTGTTGCTGACAATAGCTGGGATTTTCTGGTGGAGGATGCAACTTAAGTCCAAGAAGGAAGAACCCGTTTCTTCCGAGCTACCTGTAGCGATTGGTACGGTAGATGGGGAAGAGGATATTGTTCGGATGGTGGCTCGACTGCTAGCCCACCCTGTTGCACTAGTGGATGTACACCACTTGGACCAGCTGCTCGGTATCGCTGAGCTAGAGAGCTTGGACTACAGGCGGGTAAGGCGGTCTCGATACATCAAGGCGGTCAATCAGTATTATCAAGCACAGGAAGGGAAGGAGTTGATCGTCCGAACCAAGTCGGAGGTGGATAAGCGGATTATCTTGTATCGGATTTCACCCCAATAAAATTGTTGTCAACGGTTGACGGACCACAGTCCACCGCCGATTGTATTTATAGAGATAAAGCGTACTAAAACCACAACTGGCTGTGGACCGTTGACAGTTAGCAGTAGACACCCATATGAAGCGATCCCTATTCCTTATTCTACTTATTTATTTGGCACTTGGGGCTACGCCAAGTTTAGCGCAGCGCCTGATGGATGGCAGCCGCCGTACGGTGGGCTATATCGAAGGGGACCGTGTGACCAATGGTTCTCGATCGACGATAGGCTACCTCGATGGGAGTCGGGTGATGGATGGTTCGCGCAGGACGATCGGCTATGTGGAAGACGGACGCGTGATGAATGGATCCAGATCCACGGTGGGTTATATCGAAAACGGCAGGGTGATGGATCAGTCTCGCCGGACGATAGGCTACATTGAAGATGGTCGGGCGATGGATGGATCACGACGAACGGTAGGCTACTACGAGGGCGTGCGGATCACCAACGTGGCCTTGTTTTTCTTCTTCTTTTTTTATTGAAAACAGGTTTAGGGAAAAAAAAGAGGATATGCTCGCAAAGCCGCAAAGCCGCCAAGCCAGCCTGCGGCAGGCAGGCCGCATCCGCCGCCGCGGACGGGCAGGCAGTTAGCGGTGATCGCGAAAGGTTCTAACTCCTCGTTCCAGTATGTCCTTGGGAACCCTGTTTGAGGCTATGGAGCAAAAGATGCTCGGTGTTTATATTGAATAGCTATCAGGGTATCTAGACCTCTAGTTGCTAACTATATTGGGTTCTCCCTAGAGTTGAAGTGTTGAGGTTTTTCAGGTTGCAGGTGCTTGTAATTGAACAAATTTGAGTTTTCAAATAATGTTTGGCCCTAAATTAGGGATAGATTTCACTTGGTCATGTCTTCGATGGATAAGCCAAGGAATTCAAAATTAAAGCCAATCAATTCCTGTTGGAGGGCTTTCGATTTTTCCTGAAGTTTCGGGATACTGATATTTTTTTTGCTTCGTTTGACCTCCACAAAAACCACTTTTTTCTCCAAGTCGTTAATGGCTACAATGTCTATTTCATCGAGATTTCCTTTCTTCCAATAGGTGCCAAGCTGATTGTATTTTTTTTCGGCGATGAATTTATCTAGGAAAAACTTTTCGAGAATAGGACCGCTGTAGGTTGCGTAATCACGTGAAATGATTTGTTTCACGTAGTCTAAATTCCGTATTTCCACCGCGCTGCGGTATTTGAATAGGAAGCGAAACCAAAAATTCAGGAAGTTGTCATTGATTCGATACTTCACAGAGCGACCACCTGGTTTTGCCATCAGCGGGCGAATCTTTTTTATCAGTGCATAGTCGTTTTCCAAACGATCCAGGAAGCCACCGGTTTGTATCTCTAAAATAGATTCAATTTCTGTTCGTGCAGTTTTACCTGAAGCAATCAAGGATAAAATTGAAAAATAATTGCCGTAATCCTTTCCAAACTCCTCGATAAGTACATTTTTACCCTCTTCCAGAAAAAATGAGTTTTCAGAAAGGAGGGTATCGAGCATTGCTTCCAAGGTAAATGCTTCAGCTTGGACCAGTAGTTCAACATATTTTGCTACTCCCCCCGTCAGTAGGTAAAAAGCGAGGAGGTCTTCATTTTTGAAATTTGGGGAGCAATCCTTTAGAATTTCTTGTAAAGTGGCGATGTCAAAAGGTTTGACGACTAGTCGCTGGGTTGCTCTTCCAAAGAGTGGTTCTTTCGAATTCTCAAAAATCCGAGTCATCATGGAATAGACCGATCCGCAAAGAATCAAGTTTAGTTTGCTGTCTTGCTTTGCCGCATCCCAGAGGTGCTGCATGTCACTGTAAATTGAAGAATTGATCGAGTTAAATTCCTGAAATTCGTCTATGATTACGGTGAAGTGTTGGGTTTTGGAGACTTCCATCAAAAACCCGAATACCTCTTTGAAGGTTTTCAGTGCCCCAAATAGGGGAACCTCCAATTTTTGCTTGATTTCTTCTGCAAATTCAGCACAAAGCAGGGCTTCACTTTTCTTGGCGACAAACAGATACACGCAGTTACGCTGGGGGTATGCTTTGACCAATAAGCTCGTTTTACCGATTCTTCTGCGGCCAACTACAAAAGTCATCTGTGCAGTGCTTTTGGATAGCTCTCCAATTTTGCCAAGTAAGGCTAACTCGGTTTCTCTGTTGTAAAATTTCATTTTTCCGTAATGCTGGTTACCGTAACCTAGGTTACGATAACAAAATTACCAAGATTTTTTGAATTCAAGGGAAAGGCTTTAATTTTTTGAAACTGGCGCAAAGCCTTCTGAAGGCGGGCTCCGCTGGGAACAGGTGTGATTTCAACAGCTCCTACGCGAGAGATCCATGGATTCCCAATTCCGTGACTACTTACCTCCACTTTTGACAGTGTAGTAAGCTAATTTCCCCTTTAAAAGGTATGCTCCTTAAATTCTTGGAATTAAGGGTAGGTTTTTTAACTTCATGCAGGATCCTTGTAGGAATTCAAGAGGTCTAAAAATCGTTGATGCAGATGAAAAAATACACCTTCCTTTTTCTTTTTTTAGTGGGGATGAGTTATCCCATTTTTGCGCAAAACACACCAAATTTCAATGTCTTGATTATTCATGTAGATGATTTGGGATGGGCAGACATTGGGGTGTTGGGAAGTGATTTTTATGAAACACCAGCTATAAATCGCCTGGCCGCTGAGGGAATGCTGTTTACGCATTCCTATGCAGCAGCAGCGATTTGCTCACCCACTCGGGCAGCCCTGATGACGGGCAAATACCCCGCTCGAATAGGGATTACAGATTGGATCTATGCGCGATTTCAAGGGGTAGGAACTACTGGACTTCCCGGAGAATATGCTGAAAACCCGGATCAACCCCTGCGAACACCTAAAAATCAAGGCTTTTTACCCTTGGAAGAGGTCACCTTAGCAGAGCGAATGAAAGCTCAGGGCTACACCACATTTCATGTTGGCAAATGGCATCTTGGTGAAGAAGGAAAGTATCCGGAAGACCAAGGCTTTGATTTCAACTTTGGAGGCAATGACTTGGGCCAGCCCCCCAGTTATTTTGATCCCTATGAGCCCGCTACTCCCACGCCATTTTACAAATTTGACCGGGTAGTGCCCAGGGCTGCCGGTGAGTATTTAACAGATAGAGAAGGGGATGAAATTGTGAATTTTCTTCAATCCCAAGACCAAAAATTTTTTATTCACTGGGCTCCCTATGCAGTGCATACGCCAATTATGGCGCCAGAAGAGCTGGTGGAAAAATACAAACGTAAAGCTCCAGGGAAACAGAAAAATCCCATCTATGCAGCTATGGTGGAGAATTTAGACCAAAATGTTGGGAAGGTACTCGCTGCTTTGGACCGCTTGAAGTTAAGCGATAACACCATGATCATTTTTACCTCAGATAATGGGGGATTGATTGGAAACCCAGCAAACCCCATTACAAATAATGATCCCTTGCGCTCCCAAAAAGGCTATCCATACGAAGGAGGAATTCGAGTGCCAACGGTAGTCAAGTGGCCAGGCAAAGTCCCTGCGGGTGTCCAATCTAATCTTCCCATTGTGACGCTAGATTGGGTCCCTACAATCTTAGATTACATGGGCTTAAATCCTAAAGAACAAAGCCTAGATGGCCAAAGTCTACTGGAAGTTTTGAGCGGTGGGGCACTAGCTTCAAGAGATATATTTTGGCATTTTCCACATTACAGAGGTGCAGATGTGGTCCCTTATTCCATTATTCGATCTGGGGAATACAAGCTGATACATTACTTTGATCAGCAGCCGGACGAACTCTATTCCTTAGCGAAGGATCCCAGGGAAACTACAAACCTGGCAGCACAGTTTCCCGACCTAGTGATTCAACTTAAAGCTTCACTCAAGGCCTGGTGGCTGGAAACTGGTGCCAGGTTGCCTCAGAAAAAAATAAGCAAAAGGGATCAATCAATTGTAGGTAAAATTTTTTATTAGAGGCCTTCCAACTTTAGATTTTTTGAAGCTATTCTACGGTTTCAGGCGCTACGGTTCAATGCAACTGATACTGCTCGAAAAAGCGTGAACAGGCTTCCCAAAGGCTTTTGAATGTCTCCCAAGGAAGACTGCTGAAAATCCATAAACCAAAATGCTGCTTTTTTCAACTCAAAATAGTAGATTAACACCACGAACCTTTTGGTCTTACAGCTCCAATTCGTTTAGTAGTGCCAATTTTTAATACGCTCAACATTTGGCACAAGGGTAGAAAAGTTTTGGACTGAGTAGGTTGGTACGGATTTTTTTTAGTGAATTCAAACTAATTTTCAATGAGCAACTCGTTTTTTAAAAAGGTAGTTGGTGAAACCAATGAATACGAACGCACTCCTATTCCAAATGAAAGTCTTAAAGGTGGGAATAGCTTTTTGGGAATGTATGCAGGCGAGCATACCGCAGGGACAGAGTTCGTTATTGGGCCTTTATTCGTGGCACATGGCGTCTCGGCGGGGGATTTGATTTTTGGATTATTGATCGGTAATCTATTGGCGGTGTTGAGTTGGGGCTTGATTACTGGGCCAATTGCAGCTTCTAAGCGGCTCACCTTGTATTATCAATTGGAGCGCATTGCTGGAAAAAATGTGGTCCGTTGGTATAATCTGGTCAACTCCTTGATGTTCTGTTTTCTTGCCGGATCAATGATTGCAGTTTCAGCTACAGCAGTAGGGATTCCTTTTGACCTCGAAATGCCTACACTATCGGACTGGTTGCCAAGGACGCCCGGCTGGATTTTGACAGTGCTGTTGATGGGAGGCGTGATTACCCTAGTGGCTATTCAGGGATACTCCCAAGTATCCAAGTTTGCAAATGTGATGTCCCCCTGGATGATATTGGTATTCTTTGCAGCAGCTATTGTAGGCTTGGCTCAACTAGGAGTGGGTTCATTTGAGAGTTTGCTTAGCATTGCACAAGAAGTAATTTGGAATGGAGTTCCCCTTGCTGGCATGTCCAAATTTACGATTTGGCACATCATCTTTTTCGCCTGGTTTTGCAATATGGCCATGCACATTGGGATGTCTGACTTGACAATTCTTCGCTATGCAAAGTCTTGGACCTATGGATTTCATTCCTTTGCGGGAGTTTTTCTAGGACATTTTGTGGCCTGGATCGCATCTGGCATTCTGTATTCGGTATTTCTTCAGGCCGATTCTGCGTCTCAGGAATTTGCCCCTGGAGCTATTGCATATGAGACCTTGGGTATTGCTGGGGCGATTTGTGTAGTGATCGCGGGTTGGACTACCGCCAATCCTACAATTTATAGGGCTGGGCTAGCACTGCAGGCAATTTTTCCAAAAGTTTCAACTTGGAAAATCACAGCTATTGTCGGAGGCATTACTAGTTTGGCCGCTTGTTTTCCTGCTTTGGTCATGAAACTCTTGGATTTTGTGGCATTGTATGGGCTACTCCTGATGCCTATGGGAGCCGTAATATTTGCGGATTTTTATTTTTCAAAGAAAATGGGCTTCCAATCCGAAGCTGCGCTGAATTCCAAGTCTGATTTCAGTATTCCAGCCTTACTGAGCTGGGTGTTAACCTTGGTTTTCTGCTTGGGGCTGAATTTATTTTATGGAGTAGAAATTTTCTTTTTAGGACTTCCAGGTTGGTTTGTGGCAATTGCAATTTTCATTGTGCTTTCAAAAATAAAATATCCACTTGCTAAATCACTTTCCCAATGATATGGAATGCGGTAATTGAAGTTCAACTTGAGATGAGTAGGAATCCTAAGTCACTAGCTAAGTCTAAAAATCAACTTACAAATCCATGAAAATTTTAATGAAAATAGGGTCTTTCTTAAGTTTGGCGCTAACCATTGTGCCGTCGATTCTCTTTTTTGTTGGGGATTTAGAATTGAGTCAGATGAAATGGTACATGGGTATCGGCATGGTGCTTTGGTTTGTGACTGCGCCGTTTTGGATAAACAAACCCTCAAAAAGTGAGCAATTGTAATTTTTAAGATCAATAAATTCAAGCTGCGGGTTTTTAAAAATTGATATCAGCCAAGTATTTGCTATTCCCATCCATCACTAACCTCTAACGAATACTCCGAAGATGCCAACTGACTTTCACCAAAAATCCCTTTTCCTTCTCTCGGAGCAGTTAAGCGCCAGAGGATTGGATACCAACTTTTTAATTCAAAAAATTGCCTCATTTCAGATTGCAGTCCCTTCTTGGGCTTTGGGTGCTGGAGGAACGAGGTTCGGTCGATTTTTGATAGGAGGTGAACCAAGAAATCTTGAAGAAAAACTGGAGGATATTGGGCTTTTGGCCAGGATAACTAAGCGGACGGATGCGGTATCACTTCATATTCCCTGGGATATTCCGCAGGATGTTCAGTTAATTAAGCAAAAGGCGGCCGATCTCCATATCAGATTTGATGCCATGAATTCAAATACCTTTCAAGATTATGGCCAGCCATTGACCTATAAGATGGGCTCGCTAAGCAATGCTGATCCAAACATTCGAAAGCAGGCGGTAGAGCATAATCTGTTGGTGATTGAAATTGGAAAGGAATTGGGTAGCAAAGGGCTTACAGTTTGGTTGGCAGATGGAAGTAACTTTCCAGGTCAAGCCCATATCAGAAAGGCACTTCAATGGACTACTGAATCTCTTCAGGAAATATATGTTGGCTTACCAGCGGACTGGAAGCTTTTATTGGAGTACAAACCCTATGAACCGAATTTTTATCATACCGTGATTCCTGATTGGGGTACTTCAGCGCTGATTTGCAGGCAGCTCGGTGAGCGGGCGAAGGTGTTGGTGGATTTGGGTCACCACCTCCCCAATACCAATATCGAGCAGATTGTAGCGACGCTGATGCATCAGAACATGTTGGCGGGGTTTCACTTCAACGACAGTAAATACGGTGACGATGATTTGAGCACTGGAAGCATCAAACCCTATCAGCTGTTTTTGATTTTCTGTGAATTGACCAACGGTGCTGAAGAAAAGGCGCAGACTTGGGAAAGCATTTCTTGGATGATCGATGCGAGCCATACTACCAAAGACCCCTTGGAAGACCTAATTCAGGCTTTGGAGTCTATTTCACAGGCCTACGCTAAATCGCTTGTAGTAGATCGTAACCAACTAAATCAATGTCAGTTGGAAGGTGATGTGGTAGGGGCACAAGAAGTACTTCAAGATGCGTTTTTAACGGATGTTAGACCCCTGGTTAGGGAAGCTAGAATTCAAAGTGGCGGGGAACTTGATCCGCTCGGTTATTACAGAAGAGAAAAGATTAGAGAAAAGCGAATCCTTCAAAGAGGGAAAAATACGCAAGCGAGTGGCTTGTAAGCAGGCTGTTGACTTCAGTTAACCAATGTGCTGAGTAGCTGTTTTTTTGAAAACTTCAAAGGTTGGTTCTTTTTTAAACTCAGGTTCAGGCTGCTTTTCTGGACCGATTTTCATGTCCAGTTTTCCATTGTATTTGCCTCCCATTTCGATGATGAGCTGCTCCGTTTTTACATCCCCATTGATATTGCCGGTTGCTTTAATTTCCAGGTGCTTAACTTTCACATTGCCATTTACAGTGCCAAAAATAATAGCTGTTTCGGTATCAATATTTCCTTTTACAATTCCCTTGTCTCCCAGAATGATTCCTTTTTTGACAACGATATCTCCAGTGATTTTGCCTTCAATTCTTGCAGTGCTTTTGCATTTGATATTTCCTTCACACTCAAAATCTTCACCCAAAATGGTGAGAATTTCTTCTTGGTTTAAGATCGTAATGGGCGACTTTGGGCTTTTCTTAAACATGCTAGTTGAGATTAATAAATGTTTTTGGATTTATTTTTTTGTTATTTCTGATGATCTCATAGTGGAGGTGGGACCCCGTGGACCTGCCGGTCGAACCTACCTTGCCAATAAAAGTGCTGACTTTTACTTCCTGCCCCTCTTTTACTAAAATTTGAGAAAGGTGTCCGTAATAGGTTTGATATTCTTCCCCATGGCTGATGATGACCAAGTTTCCATAGTCACCTCTGTATCCTGCAAAAACCACTTTACCTTCAGCAGTGCATTTAACAGGTCTCCCATAGGGGGCACTGATGTCTAAGCCTTTATGGCTTTCTCCTCCACCCCCACCAAATGGATTCGACCTGAAGCCAAAGCTTGAGGTGATCGTCCCTTCAAGGGGAGAACCAACGGGCGTATTAGCGATTTCTTGCTTGAATTCTTCAATGTACTCTTCGAACTGTCGATTGTCACCCATATCAAAGGGGGAGCTAATAGTTGGGATGGCATCCGCATTCTTTTGGTTCGGCTTCTGGATCCCTTTGCTAACCAATAACTTATTCACCTCGGTGATTTGCCTCGTGATAAAGTCATATTGCCTAGATAGCTGCTGTGAAAAAGTTTTATTCCGTTCATTTTGGGCTAGGATTTCGTTCTGCTGTTCCATGAAATACATTTTCGTGATCAACACAAATGTATAGACCCCCAAGCCCAAAAAAAGTAGAACGCCTGCAGAAATAAATTTCCAGTACTCCAAGAAAAAGGTAGGAATTAAAATAGGCTTTTTAAAGCGTGGATCAGTATTTATAAAAATTACCGTAGTTTTCCGAACTAGGGAAACACCTTTTTGTAGAGGAAGCTTTGCGAAGAAATCAAGGATTTTTTTCATAGCGTGAACCTTCAAAAATTGCAGATTCCGAGAATTCAACTACTGATCTATGCTTAATCAAACCTATTTACTGAAGATCCTTGAATTGACAGAATATCGTTTCGCCTTTACCGCAATTGGAAATCTAAATTGAAAATAAAGGGTTCCAATATTACAAAATTATAGGTAAATAAAAAGTGTTTGTGAATTTCTATGAGGGGTATGGTGAATAATGGCCTTTTGGTTTCTCTGCGATAGCTGGAAATACGGCTTAATTCACCGACTACATTTTGGGATTTTTGGTCCCTCAATTCCCTTGAATAATGCAATTCCTGAAATTCCAGTTGGACTACTTGGAACATTAAAAAGGAAAAAAAATTTATAATTTATCAGTTGAACACAGCATCAAACTAGAATTGAAAAATGTATATTTATCCGGCGCAACTCGAAAAGCCATGAATAGAGTAGAGGAAGGTTTTATATTTAGGAAAAATGGGAACAGATAATATTGAATCAAAAACAACTGGATTACAAGCCACAATTGAGAATTTAATTGGGGCAAGAAGGGAATCAAATGGAGTGGTTATCTTCAACCCAAAAGAGTGGCCAAAGTTCTTGGTGATTGTCCTTGCCCTCCTAGTTGGATACTACCTATTCAACATACTTATAGCCTTAGCGGACTTTAATAATTATGATTTTATTTTCGGATTATTATTCCTCCTGCTTTTTACGTTGGGGCCGGTAATTTGGGCTGTATACAAGCTTATTCGTGACCGCAATGACTACGTGCAAATTGACGGACATGTATTGAGCTATAAGGATAATGCAATAACAGGTGAAATTGATTTGAATACTGTTGTTAAAATCAGCGGAAAAAAAGACATCAAATTTGAACTTGATGATCAGTCTTATGTAGTTATTAAATTATCTCAGATGAATTTCAATGAAGCCGATCGAAAGGCTTTAGTTAAAGAAATACATCTTAGGCTTTCACAACTCGCCTAGTATATCTTTTAAAAGGACGCTTTTTAAATACAAACTACTTGCCACAATAATCTCCTAATAAAGTTTCGGATAATCCTATTTAGGCTTATCCTCATTTAGGCAATTTCCTATTCTATCGAATAATTTTTACCTCCTGAATTTTTGTAGGAAGCCAAACCTGCATTTCATTTTGCCCACGGTTTGCCCAGGTATAATAGGGAATAGCAGTTATCTTTTTGGTTTCCGCTTGCAGCGTTGATCCGTCTTCTGATCCTTTCATCACCTTCATTTCTGCCTGGACAGCCATTACTTTTTCATCCAACACCTGGTGTTGAAAAACAGTAAAAGTGGCATTTTCTGGAATTAATAGATTCCATGCTTTCCCGTTGTTATCCGCTCCTTCGACACAGTAAACCAATGGACCTCTTTGAATTGCAATCCGGTCCTCATTGGCGGTTACCTCTTGGCGGGCAACTAACTTTCGCACTTCCATTGGCAATGAATACTGGAGTTGATCTCCCTTTTCCCAGGTTCTAGTGATTGTCAAATACCCATTTTCTTCTGTATAGGGAACAACTTTGCCATTGAGTAAAAGCGTGAATTTTTCCGTGCTTTTCCCAGCAAAACTATACAGTCCCCCAGGAACGGGCTCCTCCTTTGCCCAGCCCGGCAGTCTCAATTTCACTGAAAAGCGGGCTTTCTGCTCGGGATTTAGGGTCAGGTTGATGGCCCCATCAAGCGGATAATTTGTGGTCATTTCCATGGGAATGTCCACCTTGCCCATTTGGAATTTGGTTTTGCTGCCGATGAATAAATTTACCCAAATGGCATCTTCTGATTTTGCATAAATGTAATCGCCAACTGATGCCACCAATCGGGAAATATTGGAAGGGCAACAGGCCGTTCCAAACCAATCTCTCCGGTAATGCTGACCAGAGGAGGCCAATGGATTTCCATAAAAAAACCGATTCCCTTGCAGGCTTAGGCCATCCAATGCTGCATTGTACAAGCTCCTTTCCAATACATCAATGTACTTCGAATCACCTTCCAGTGCATTCATACGTTGATTCCAAAAAACCATCCCCACCGATGCACAGGTTTCACTGTAGGCATTTTCATTGGGAAGATCAAAATCCACCGAAAAACCTTCGTTGCTTCCAGATGATCCTATCCCTCCAGTTACGTACATATTCCGGTACACAACATCCTCCCAAACCGTCTTCATGGCATTCATGTAGCCCACATCGTTTTTTGCTGCAGCTACATCGGCAGCTCCCGTGTAGAGATACATCGCGCGTACCGCATGGCCCGTAATTTCCTTCTGGGCTTTTACTGGCACATCATCCTGAGCGTATTTGGGTCCCCAATGTGGATTGTCCCAAATTCC
>JACCDW010388767.1_pt1 | contig 13759 bp, 19 predicted proteins | sample 7449781 | NCBI WGS metagenome assembly JACCDW01 (sample SAMN15323449, study PRJNA562643) | freshwater metagenome | isolation source: river surface water | place: USA:Blue River Watershed | collected 2017-08-18 | reverse complement strand
CCACCTTCAACATAACCTACTCTGTCGTAGATATTTGTTGACCTGAGATATGGACTTTCCATTCCACAGATTACACATCTGTCTTTTTCATCCATCTTTGGGTCTCCATTGAGAACACAAGCGAGGTGGTCGTAACCTACAAGATAATCATACTCAATCTCTGAGGTGTCTCCACCACAAATTGAGCAAGTCCAAGGACGGATAATTTTGTTAACTGTTCCGTCAGGTGCAATGTCTAAGAAAAATTGTTCGTCATCCATAGGTGGTCCTTCTTGATTTCTTCTTTCTTGCCAATATCTATTTCTAACATACTCACCAAGGTCATAATCGTTTGGTCTGTTTAGAATTTCTTCAGCAGAAAGAGTAACGTTAATACTCATAAAATTGTTTTTAAAACAATATGCTACAAAAACAAAAAAACAAATCTATTTATGTAATATGGCAAAAAAAATGACCGATTCGGAAAGAGATAGAATGGTTGAAGTTCTCAGTGAAAAATACAAATTTTTACTGACCAATGATTTAATCAAAACCTATGACGTTCAGAGTGTTTTAGTTGATGAAATCATTCTAAATGATGATGGTTCAATTGAGGAAATCAATATGGAGATAGTATTGGATTACTTAGGTAGTTGTGATGGTGATTCATATTCAATCGGACATATGTTAACAAGAATCTCTGAAGACGTTTCGAATGTGTTATACAAATATGTTATAGATAATAAAACTTTCAAATTCACAAGAGATGAATCATTTCCTGTACAAGTAAGTGAGCCCTTCTTTTTGACTTTTGATTATAAAGCAGATGAAATCCATCTGGCCAGAATTTGGGTAAAATATGAATATGGTCTCTAACGAAAAAATATATAAGATAGCCAAGGGTTTATATGAATACATGGATATAAAAGGTTTGGACTCCCCAACCTCAGTTGTTTCACTTTTCAAAAATAATAAATCACAGTACACCGAATATTTAAAAAATTTCTCGCCCGAAGTTGTTTTAAAGGTGATGATTGCGATTTGGGGTATTTCAAGGGGAATGAGCTTACAAGAGATTGAATTTATGTATGAAGACCTATTCTTTGCAACAGTTTTCTACACGCAGGGATATTATCATGAAGAGGAGTGTGAAAGTTGTGATGGCAGCGGAAATGAAGAATGTGATTACTGTGACGGTAGAGGTGAATCATCTTGTGATGATTGCGATGGTGATGGTAATATAACGTGTGATGTTTGTGACGGAGAGGGAGAAGTTGAGGACGAATCAGGAGACATGGTGCCTTGTAGTAAATGTGATGGTGAAGGTAGTGAAACTTGTGATAGTTGCGACGGTGAAGGGAATAAAAGATGTGATTATTGTTATGGAAACGGGTCTGAAGAATGTAGCAGTTGTGAAGGTAGTGGTACAATAGAATCTAGTTTTAATAAAGACTACTCCGTAGATTTCATTGCAAGTTGGAATAAGTCATTAAAGGACAAATGTGAACTTGAACAAGAAACAAAAAACCCTGTTGCAAGTTTAGATAAATTTCAAAGAAGTAATAAAATTATGATTTTAGCTTCCGAAGACTCGGACGCAGAACTTGAAGAAGAAGTTTCGGATAACAAAGTCTACTGTTTAGAATATTTGGGTGACTCAGCTCAACTGATGTTAAACACAATGAATAACCTAACTTTTAGAATGGTTGGTTACGATGATAGTCACTTATTAGCATGACGAACGTAAATATATTTTTAAGAGTAATACAAAAAGAGGGTTATCCAAACCCTAACTTACACTCTATTGCCAAGATGGTTGACTATGATTTAGAAAATTTCTTAGTTGATTTGAAAGAAGAAATAGGTGAAGATGGAGTGAAAGATTTTTGTACTAAAGCAATTGAAAAAATATCCAGTGAGGACGGAATCAAAATTGAATTGGACCCTGATGAATTCGTATATGTTCATGTCTACCCACTATTTTATGACGAAGATGAAAGTGAGAATGATGTGGTATCAAATTATGAGTGGGGTAAATCAAGACTTCTTAGTACGGACGATGATGGTCAAGAATATTATACTACTATCGAACAAATAATAGACGACACAGATATGGGTGGATGGTCTGAACTTGACGAATTGCTCGACCACATCAAAATGAAAACCTACAACCACATCAACCAACTCTGCGGATTTGGAGTTTGGTGGGAATAAAAAAAATGGGAGACCGAAGTCTCCCACAGGGGCTGTACGGTTTGAACAGCCGCTCCACCACCAAGTTTATTTAACTTGGAAACCTTTTTTAAAAAGTAAGTTTGCCAGGTATTCAACCTGTTCTTTTTCTTGATAAGCCAAAACATCATCACTCGCACCATCGACATAATACTTGGTAACGAAATTTCCTGAAGATTTTTCCATGATAGCCATTTCGAAATCTTTTTCAAAATTCCCATAGAGTCCACGACCCCCACCAACAATCGAAAGGACTAAGTTATCATCAAACAATACGGTCTGACGAGCGCCTTCCATTTGATTAGGATGTGGTTTGGAGTAACTAATGATGTCTTCTATTGTAATCATTTTGAATTTAATAATTGTTTTAATTTAATCTCAAGGAGTTCAATGTTATCCTTGTCTTTTCTGTTCTTATTCGGTTTGGTCTGAAGACATTCTATAATCTCGCGAATATAATCTGCCTCAGATTGTTCTTTAGGTTCTTCCGATTTTTTTACGGGCTCTTCCACCTCGTCTTTAGCGTTCTTCTCACCAAGTTTGTAAGCCCCATATATAAGAGCTCCGAAGAATGCATATCTTAGTACTTCTCGTGTGTTCATCGTGTTACCTCCGCTTCGATTTTAGATTTGTTAACAAGGTGGTCAGTCAAGGTGTACATATCAAGTTTAGTAGTGATGATAGAGTTCACCAAGTGTTTGAAAGGAATGTGAACCATGAAATCCACCCCGTTGAAGAAGGTGAGGTCGTTTTTGGTTTCGATACAACCTTGAACAAGTTTCAAGAATAACTTGAATTGACCAGGGTTTACGAAGGTCTCGTGCTGAATCTTAACGTGATGGCTTGGAAGGTTCATATCTCTTTAGTTTTAACAAAGATACAATTTTTTTTCAAACAACAAAAATTATTTTACTGAGGAATTGTTAAAGGAGTGACGGGTTGTTTTCCATCGGTCATTACCCTATAAGTGGTAATCAATCCGAGGTCAGGGAAACTGACTTGTTCAACCGTGATACCCCACTTTTCAACTTGTTCATTAACTTCAGGGGTAACGACACTTCCCAAGTCATAAAGGTCAGTCCATTTACTTCCCTCGACAACATCTCGAATGATACCCTGCGTTGTATCCACAAGAACGTCATTTGCATGCATCACTCCAAGGAGGAATTTTTCAACGTCATGGATATGGTATCTCACAATACTTGAAAGAACCACACTCTTTTCGTCCACAGATGTAACAGTCTGAGGCGAAAGGTTCACGGTCTGAGTGATAACGGGAGTTGTTAGAATTTGGTCGAAGAATGGTATTTTCCAATTGAGACCAGGGTTCACAACCTTGAGGAAGTTACCAGTTCTTAGATGAACACCCTTTTCCCATTGGTCAACAATTTTCCAAGGTAAGATGTCGTGGATGAAAGTTACGATAAGGTCGATGAGTTTATCAAACATAATCTTTGGGTTTTGTTACACAAAGATACGGAAAATTTCTGAAACCACGAAATTTACTTGTATTGGGAGAGTCTTGGGTTATCTACCATATAAGCGAATTCAGGTAGATTATCTATGATTTCCTTATAGAATCTTCTACAGTCTTTGACCCTTTCATTGTCGTCATAACTATAAACTATTTTCCTAAACCATACATGTTCCCAATCAATTTCGTCTTTTGACTTGTCGTGTTCCAAACTATAAAAAAACGGAACAGCCCTACCAATCTCTGACGTAAAATATTCGGTGTCCGATAAGAAAACCCTGTCTGTTAGGGTTTGAGGCATAACATCATTATTCCTAAGAGATTGTCCAAACAGTCCTTGGTCTGTTATTAACCAAAACCATTCAGGTACTTCATCTTTTGTATTAACGGCTTTGGCATGTTCTTCAAGATATTCCTTCTGAACATTTGGTTCGTTGATATATAGGAATGAGGTATTGGGAATCAACATTTTATAAGAATATCCATCTTTTGGTTTCCAATGTTTGATTTCAGAATATTGTTGTTCAGTTGGATATACGTGTCCCCTTGGGATTTCCCAATGTGGAATCGTTACCTTAGATTCAAATACCCAATCAGGTAACTTGTGTCTCACGATAAAATCCAAATCCAAGAAAACAAAGGGTGGTTCTTGTTTACAGATTGCGAAGGTTTTCCCCGCAGTCCAAAACTGACCAGCATCAACATAGTCATAGTTCTCCAAGGTGTGAACATCAATTTCATCCCATAACTTCAAGAGATTGTTTTTTCTATAGTAGTCAAAACCAGTAATATCAGTGAATAGTTTTGTTGGTCCATTGAGTTTTTTCCAATAACCGACAGACAAGATTGTGAATAACAATTCTTGGTCCGTTGTAATATATTGGTCAGACTCTCGGGACCTGTAAACACTGAATACCTGTCCCCTCAATCTTTTCCTTTCAACGTAAGGTTTGGTCCAATTTACGAAAACACCCTTCATCATCATTTAAATTATAAATCTCATTTAATATCTTAAGACCTTTATCCCCTTCGAGAGCCCACTCGGCATATGTTCGCATTATATCGATTTCAGTTTTGTACTTCTCAGTTCCAACAACACAATCTCGTCTACTATTTCCGTAATGATAAAAATAATTTGAGGAATCTTTTAAAGTTATACCCAAATCAACACCATAACTAGGAATGGGACCAACTTGTTCATCATTTACCAAAACCGCAACTTTCTTATTGAACTTATTTACAAATTGTGATAACATATATTGTTCCGCAAACAATATATAATTTTCACTATACCCCACCTCGACATCTTTATAAAAACTTGTCCATTGGTACATATAATCGAGTGCATAATCACAATACATATTCTTGAAGTCATTGTCTTTGATATAAAGACAAGACACATTCAGTGAATAGTTATCCCAATTAAAATCCTTACCAATCATTATATTTTCAAGTATCTCTTCAGGTCTTGAATAGTAATATTTGTCTTGAATTGATTCAAAACAATAAGCCCCAACATCATACTTGAAAAACCCAAATCGGGAAATATCTTTAAACAATCTGAAATCTAAATCAAATATAACATTAGGACCTTTGGTTGCCCTTTGAGCTAAAATTTTGGAATAAGCCCAAAAGAATTTTGGATTGATTTTATATGATTTGTTTAAAACCGTGGAATTAATTTCATTGAATAATGACGGTATATTGAATTGGGATAGATATTTTTTTGTATGGTCATCCGCAAACAATATTCTATTAAAATTAGGAAAAAACTTTCTAACAAAAAGTAAATTAGATACCAATGAGAGAAGCTCAGGTTTGGATTGTTTCCAACTTGAATCTTTATTTCTATCATGTGCAACCCAAAGTGCGTTCATGATTGAAAAATAATAAAATCAGAGAAATAAAAAACCCCAAGTTAATCTTGGGGTTGAATTTTTTTAAGTTGGTAATTCGTCTTGATTTGGTTTGGTTGGAGTCCCTTGTGGTATATCCCCATCCAATGAAGTTTGTACCGTTGTTTGTGTTAGTTGACCTGCTGGTTGTTGTGTTGGTTGACCTGCTGGTTGTTGTGTTGGTTGACCTTGAATATCATCAATGTCGGTTGGTACCGATGTTTGTCCTTGAATATCATCAACATCAATTATATCGTCACCTGAAATGGAACTTCCTGATTGATATTCACTTTTATATGATTCCCAAGCTTTACTTGTTCTTGGCCCAAATCTACCATAACCACCAGCTTTATTTAACTTACCGTCAACATAACCTGTTGCCCAACCTGGCTTATTTTGGTCAAGCCAATCTTGGAATTTCTTAACTCCTTCGGCATTGGCAAGTTCAGTTGGAATTGTGGGTGCAGGACTTGAATTTCTTCTTCCTGAACCACCACCTGAACCACCACCTGAACCACCACCTGAACCACCAGGAGGAGTCCCATTTATTTGTTCGAATATTTTTGTATTTTCAGTATCAGTATTTGCCAAGTTGTATATCATCAACTTTTGCATCTGCTTTATTTCATTAATAATTTCCTTTCTCATATTAATTTGTTAGTACAGTCCATGAACCTAAATTTAATCCGAGGGGTTTTTCACCAGGTGCACCTGTGCCACACGAACCTTGAGTTGTCCATTTTTTATTACCTTTCGTATATTGTATATTGTTTCCTGTAGGTGCTCCAGGTATATCTTGACCATTCAAGAAATATGTGATAATTCCACCTGACCAAGGCATTGTTGCATATGGGTTCGGAAATTCAGCACCTGTGTATGCCTGCCAACCTTGTACCTTTTCAGCACAAGGAAATTTATTGGAAGTGGTTGTTTGACTTGGTGTTGTTGTTACAGGAGTTTCTAATGTCCTACAGAATTTATTTTCGTCGTTAATTAAAGCCACCAATTCATCCTTAACCGTATCAGATTGAATATCTGCAGCCTCCAAATCACCTTTGAGACTTCCTGTATTTCCAGTTCCATCAGTCCAACTTTCTTTTTCAGCTGCTTTGGATGCATAAAATTTATCAAATTGTTTGTAGGCACATTTTCCTGTTCTAGCAGAAGCGGTACCAAATACTTCATCCTGAAGAATTTCTTGAATCTTTTCAACGTCAGAGTTCTCAACGTCCCCTAACATCAAGTCAACGACTCTGCTGGCAACATCTCTGAGTGTTGCATCATCCAACTTAACAATAGTATTTGCTGGAGCTTGCTCAGAAACCATACTCTTTTTGATTAAATCAATAAGTTGAGATTCTGTTAGTCTAATTTTTTTCTTAGCCATTTCGGTTTTTATTTAATAAATATTCGTTTGATGATTATAAATCAACTATTGTGGGGAAGACATTTTCATATAAATACCACTGAAAACAAAAAACCCCAACGTAGAAACGTAGGGGTTTGGCGAAAAACTCTGAGAATACAAGTTTTTTTAAGAATCTTTAGAAGGATTATTGTTTCCCTTCATTTCCACTTCCTTTTGAGAAGTAATCCTCAGTCACGGTCAATTAGATTAACCAATCCTTAAGTTGTGTACAACTCTCTCGATACTTATCACTCTTCGATGGTGCCCCACCAATTAATCCTTGCGAGATTAGAGAACTTTCTCGAAACTCATGTCGGGCTTGGGACCCTTCACGGCCGTGAACATCTCACGACTATGTAGTGACCTGTCGTCCACAACTGACGAGCACTTTTCCTTGATTTTAATTATTAGTTGTTAAACCAGAATTAACAATAAAGGTTTTGGTTTACGGATGTGGAAGGTAGCGGCTCGTCACCAGCCATGCCATCTTTTGAACGACACGATACTAAACTACCCTCTGAAGTCTCCCGACCTCCATATTTCGAGTCAACTTCATAACACATACCCTTGGTAGGGTGAAGGTTAAGGTCGAATCAGCACCACCTGTTTTCCGACTTACCTTTCGGTTTTAAGCCAACTCTAATATTGAACTACGCAATTATTATGGTGGATGCCATAATTTCTTACATAAGTCCTTCAGGTTATTCTTCTTGGTCTTCCGACCTCAACAAGACGACCCGTATCGCCTCGTCACCCAACCACTTTCACTACAGTGTTACCCTCGCTACTGAAGGTCAGGTGATATCCTGATTGCCTACTCGAGTACCATTTCTGATACCGCAGAACACTCAAACCTGGTGTCCCACTTTATACTACTTTCGTAGTTTATTTAATGACCATAGGCGGCCAATATCTTAAACAAAGAACTATCATTTATGGAGGGAAGAGGAATCTTTACGACCATCCGAAGTTGGAACATTTACAACCCCTTCCCTCCAATTGTTTCACAAAGATAAGAAGGTTTTGGGAAACCGTCAAATATTTGAAAAACTTTTTTTTGAATTTTCTGATTTTAATTCTAACACCCCCCACTCTTAATGGGACAGGTTTAAAATCAGTATTTCAAAGAACAATCAGAATTACCCGATTGGATTTCAAAGATAATAAGAACTTTTGGGTTCGTCAAATCTTTAGAAAAAAAAAGTTACAGGTTTTTTGTACCCGTTCGTACATCATCACAAACATATTCCTACATCTGTGGTTACATTTTCGTCATTGGGTTAATTACTCCCGACTTATAGTAACTCTACCCTCACCGCTCTGATACCGCGAATCAAGACAGCGTCTTTGGGATTAATAAACAGAGGGGTTTCACCTCCGTCTTCACCTGTTTAGTTGCGAGGGTAGGATTCGAACCTACGACCCCAAGGTTATGAGCCTTGTGAGCTACCGCTGCTCTACCTCACGATGTTGTTGCGTCGCCTCAGAATCGAACTGAGTTAATCAGGCTTATGAGACCTGCGAAATACCTTACCTCCCGCCCGCAATATATAGAGAGACTATCTCTCCCCTTTGACGCCATCCAAGTCATGCTCTGGTTATTCAAAGATAGTCTACTTTTTACCTTATTTAAAAGAACTCTGTGAAAAAAATGTCCCACAAACATAAAGAAATTTTCTCAAATAACCAAGTTTGTGGGACTTTATAAGAGACTTTTTTAGGAAGTCTCTCGTCTCATTTTCAAAAAAAACTCTCGTTTTTAATAGTGTAATGAGACGTTTTTTGGGGTGTTCGTCCTTTCGGACATGAACATATAAATATACGAAATAATTCGAAAAGTAACCTATAAAAAAAATATTTTTTTTTTAAAACTTACCCCATTGAGATTTGTGTCTGTTCTCTTCAGCAATTTTAAGTCCTAACCAAATGTCTTTGATTATTTTTACCAATTCACCAATAGGATTGTTACCTAAAAGGTATTTCATTCTACTATCGGATTCTAATGTTCTCTTTTTCATTATTTGAGTATTATTTCAGCAAGTTTATGCATGTATTCGCCAGATTTTTCAGGTTGAATTTCATCAATTGAAAAATATCCCCAATCTGTGTGTTCTTCTCCATCAAGTGCATTGACTAAATCGGGCTCTATACACTTATCAACTTCAAGTAAGTATACATACATAAGACCTTTAACTTTTTTACCGTCTCTTGTGTGTCTTGGAATAAGACCAATGAACTTCAACTCCATGTCTGTGATATCGACATCAGTTTCCTCTAAGAATTCTCTTCGAGCACCTTCTTGAGTTGTTTCATTTTCTTCGAGTTTTCCACCAGGAATGGACCACATTCCAGGATATGAGCCAAGGTTATTTCTTTTACATAGGAGAATCTTATCTCCACATTTAACCATGACTCCGACGTACCTTTGATTTTTCATTGTATTTATTAAATATGATTGTGCAAATTAACGAAAATTATTTTAAAGTAAAAACTTTAATCGATTCTAAATCTCAAAAATTTGGAATGATGAATAGAGTTTTTGATGATTCATTTAATGGTTTATTATTTCTTATGGGTGGAAAGAAACAATGTTTTTGGATGAAGAACTGTTTGATTCCATTGGACATAATAATCATAAAAAATAATGTTATAGTCAATATCCATCATGATTGTCCTCCTTGTCTTGAAGAACCTTGTCCAAGTTATTGTGGTAACGGTAATATTGTATTAGAACTCGAAGGTGGCACTTGTGAATATCTTGGAATTGAAGCTGGAGATACTGTTGAGTATCATCTTTAATTTTTCCAAATTGTTTCCTGTAATTCGTCGTTTTTTCCAATATATCTTGCCATCACAAAGAAAAAATCACTAAGTCTGTTCAGATACTTTGAGATTGGGTGAAGTTTTATAAAATTATCCAAAACTTTACACTCCAAAACTTCAATCTCAGCTCTTCGTGCAATAGTTCTACAAACGTGAGCTAAAGTTGTAGCTTTATTTCCCTTTGGTAAAATAAAATTCTTAAGAGGTGGTAATTCTGAACTCATTAAATCCATTGCATTTTCTAAGTTCTTTATGTCTTCTTCTGTAATCTCCGTGAGTTCAGTTTCATTATCATTGATAATTGTTGAACCCGCATTGAAAAGATTCCACTGTACGATTTCAAGTTGAATACTTGCAACGTGAGTTTCTGTTCTTAATAAACCCACGAATGAGTTTAATTCATCCAACGAACCAACCGCCTTTATTTCTTGAATTGTTTTTGGAACCCTTCTACCTGATAGTAAACTTGTTGTACCATCATCCCCTTTCTTTGTGTATACTTTATTAGACATACACCAATAATAACCTAATTAGTCTTGAGATTCAACTTTAGATGTCTGAATTTTTTCTTTAATCTTATCTACCATCTTTTTACCTATCTCTTTCATGAATTTGATGTAAGGAACGTCAGGTCTATCAGGATTGTACTTGTATGGGTCTTCTGATGGTCTTGTTTTTCTACCTAAGAAATTTAAACCTGAAATATTTGTAATACACTTGTGACCACCTGATTGTGATTGAATGAAGTCCCACATATTAATTCCAACTTTGTCCAACATAGATTTTTCTTGTTCTGTAAGTTCAGAGAACGGCTTGTCCATTATTGGTTTCAATTTTTCAATAATCTCTTCACCACCTTCAATCATTTGAAACTTGCCTCCGAAAAGTGCATCAAAATCTTTGAAGGTAAATCCAACACTATCGGGTCCAACTGATACCTCACTCAACCATTTCATAGTTGAAAGAGGGATAACTCTTTTCTTTAATGCTGGTTCATATTCAGATAAAACTTCTTGTGCAATCTCACCTAAGTTTACACCTTTAAGTTCCCTTTCTTTCTTGAAAGGGTTACAAGAAGATTGAAGTAATCCCATTGGCCACAATAATACTAAAAAGTCCGCATCGGGATGAACTCTGAATGGTGTGTATCTATCATATGAACCACCCTTCATTGAACCAGCCCCATATTGAAAAATAATACCATCTTGATAAACTCTTTTGGGATAGGTTTTCATTTGCTCATAATAATCTTCCGACCTTTTTTGTAAGACATCAGTTGTGTCTGCGTTTGTGGCTTTCATCCAAGATTTGATGTTATTCAAAATCGAAAGTAGAGATGGTTCTGAATCCATAACCAAATCCTCCATAAAACCTTTCTTATTTTTGAATGCTAGTATCAATTTATTAATCACCAATCCAAGAAGCATTTTGTTCTTCGATAAAGATTTCTCTTTGTCGAGTCTGAACAAATAGTTTACAACATCTTCAGGGTTCAGACCTTGTCTAACGAAGTCTGCAGAATCAACCGTACTAATTAAAAGAATATCCGATGAAGGAAACAAGTCCCTTGGTGAAACAATTTGAGAAATCGTTTCTACATTGGAACGAGCTTGTCTGAATGATTTTGAAGTTTCTTTTTCTGCACCCACTTGTTTGTCGTGGTGGTCAGTATGAATTTTGAACATCGGTTTACCGTGAGCAAAGTCAACTAAAACAGGCATTGTATCACCTTGAGCGTCATTCTTTTTCACAGCGAATTCCTTATCTCCATATTGAATAACATGTGCACCCACCACATCAATACCGTTATCTTCAAGGTATTTTTTCATAGCAATTGCAGTGGTAACCCCATCTAAATCTTGGTGAAAATAAATTTCGGCTTTAGGGTATCTTTTCCTTAAAGCCGATATATCTCTCAGACCTGTTTCCTTAATAATTCTTTTCATTACTTCAATTCAATCGAAAAAATTTCGAATTTCTTCTTTGTTTTAGGTTCATAACCGAACATTCTCTCACCGTCTTTACCCATTTCAAACATGAAACTTCCTTTTGGTAAAGCCGTTTTAACTTTCATTGATTGTTCACGACCAGTTTCAGTCTTAACAACTAAAACCTTATTACCCTCCGCATCCATTTTAATTTCAGCCTCAGCATTAGAACCTGGTGTTACGATTGTTATTTTCTTGTCTTTTTGTTCACTGATTACTCTGTTTACGATTCTTTTCAAATCAGATTCAGTCAGTTTTATAATCTTTGCCATTAATACTTAAGTGTTAAAAGGTATTTTGATTTATTGATTAGACCTAACATCTCATCTCTCAAATTCAAAAGGTCTGTATCGTATCTCGAGTCAAGTTGGTCACTCATACCAACTAAAAATTCTGTTATTCCATCCATAAAATTTTGGATGCTTAGTGCAGAAATGTCTTGAAACATCAATGCAAACTCGGGTTCGAACTCAGGTCTTCCATACTTACCCATCATAGTTTCTGTGAACTCATCTATTAAGTCTCCTAATCCATCGTAGATTGAACCGTATGTTTTATGTTTAGCATCACCAAATGTTTGCCAATGTAAAAACTTCCATTGAAGTTGTATCTGTACTAATTTTTTTATTAATTCCTCTTTCATATTTTAATAATTATATTCCTGGTATGGGATTTAACTGTCCTAATAACATATTTTTTAAGAAACCAGCAAAAGCATCCTTTTGAGGTGCTGGTGCGGCAACTGATGTTGTTGGGATTGATGGTTGAGACTGAACTTGTGGAGTCGGAGCCGCAGTCGGGGTTTCTGTTTCCCTATTAAACTTATTGATGTCTCCATACTTTTTCTGTATGTCTCCCATCCTATCAGCCTTACCAAATTGGTCATCGAAGTTTTCGAGAGCCTGTGGTGTTTGATTATATTGTTCAATTTTTTTCATCATTTGAGCTTCACCCATTTGATTAGATAACTCATCAGGACCAATAAAGTTTCCTATTCCAATATAATCTAAGAAGCCTAACCACCATTTAGTTTGACCCATCAAAATTTTGATTCTTCTCCCTTCAGGACTTCTGAATAATCTTGGAATTCCACCGAAGAATATTTGACTTAACGCACCAGGTTTAGATAACATTGCCGCATCAAAAACTTTGGTATTTTTAACCAAATCAATTAAGGCTTTAACATCGTCTGCCTTAGCAACCCCTTTAGCGAAATCTGCAGAAACTGTCTTGGCAAGTGCTTTTGAACCTACACTTTTTTTACCAGCATTTTGAAGAATTTTCAAATAGTCGGTCATCGTATTCTTGAGTCCGTTGAATGGTCCTAATGGTAAAGCATCCAAAGTTCCAATTACATTATCTCCTGTCTTACCACCAAATTTCTGAATCATTTTACCAAGTGCATTCGGTGCTTTCGCAAAATCATCAATCAACTTACCCGCGGCGATGTATTGTTTACTACCTGGTGTTGCGGTTTTCATTATTTTCAAAGCTTTGTCCAAGGCTTTGGTTGAATTGGTACCTAACTTAGCCGCACTTAAAACAGACTTACCGACCACATCACCAAAATAAGGTAACGCACTTACTAAACTCAAAATACCAAATAGTGTATCTCCTTGAGTAAAATATGATATTGCATTGATACTATCCGTGATTGGAGTCGGGTCGACTATACCCAAAAAATCCATTGCTGTGTTGTACCACTTGGCTTCCTTGAGAGACTTTTTCTGTGGGTATAAATAATTTAAAACATCAACAACGACCTTCTTTTCTTCTTCAGTAAGTTTCTCCCATTTTTTCGAAATAGTTTCGTAAGGACTTTCTGTGATACGGTCTTTTATGAGTTCTAATTGAGATTGTGAAATAATGTACTCAGCCATTAAAGATTTTCTTTATAAATATCCAAACAAATAAAAAAAGGGTCTTAAGACCCTTTCATTTCTAATTTCAATTGTTTGTT
>JACCDW012034973.1_pt1 | contig 13760 bp, 16 predicted proteins | sample 7449781 | NCBI WGS metagenome assembly JACCDW01 (sample SAMN15323449, study PRJNA562643) | freshwater metagenome | isolation source: river surface water | place: USA:Blue River Watershed | collected 2017-08-18 | reverse complement strand
TACCCCGTCCAATGCTTTGTATAACGCGAACAAAGCTCTTTCCGGGCTCAATAAGAACCAGATTAAAAATACGGGGGATATTAATACCCACAGCGGCCACACCGTAAGTCGCCACAATAATCTTATTGTCACTAGTTTTAATTTCGTCATACTCTTCTTTTCTATCAGTTAATTTAACTGCTCCACTGATGAACACACAGTCTGGCAACAATGCAGTTAGTTTGTCGCCTGTGTCAATTCTATTCACTAGAACAAGAGTATTGCCTGTTTGGGAAATTTCTTTGATTTTATTTCCAATCCAATTAATGCGATTATCGTCTGTGACTAGAAAACTATATTCTTCTTGATAACTACGGAATACCTGTACATCGTTGGTTTGAAGAATGTTGATCTGTAAATTGGCCAATACACCTTTTTCTTGTAGATCGTGTGCAGATACTTGATTGATTACTGGTCCTATGCTGGCAAGTATACCTTGAAACTCCCATTGCTCCTTAGGAACTGTGCCAGTAAGTCCCCAGCGAATTGCACAGTTATTAAAATTTTGTGTTAAGAGTTTAGTTAACACTTCTGCTTTAGCCTGATGCACCTCGTCAACAATAATAGCACATACACCTTCACAGAATTCTGCTAATGAAAGAGTGTCATCATCATAACTTTTCTTATCTAAGACATTCAAACTCTGCCAAGTACAGATTGTATGTGTGCGATTTAATTCTTTACGATCGCCAAAGTAGACACCGACATCTAGGCCCAGATTGCGATAGTCTTCTTCAGTTTGTACTACTAGGCTTTTGTTAGGAACAATAACCATTGTTCTTCCATATGCCTCACACAGATGACTTAGTGTAGCAGTGGTAATTGTTTTGCCTGCCCCCGTGGCGACTTCTTGAAGAGCCTGAGGATTTTCTAAAAACTTGTTAACAACATCGTATTGATAGTCTCTAAGAACAATTGGCTTGCCTGCTTCAGGATGACCTTTGGGCCACGTTTTGCCTTTGTCTGCCCAGTAATTTTCTGTAATAGGTTCAAATTCTATCTTACTGTGTGTACGCAGATCTTCGATGTCAATCTCATAACCTGCATCATCTACTATTGGAAGAATAACATCAAGATGTGCTAGATATCCAGTGCCACCAATACCAAAATATGTTTTTGTACCATCCCATCTGCCTAATTTGTAGGCAGGCATATGACGTGCATAGGGCAAATCAAACTTTAATTTATTGACAATTTTTCGTCTTGTTTCTACACTAAGACCTTCGAGTTTTATATTAACTTCATCTCGAATTATGAGCTTACAACTCGGCAATTTTCTTTTCCTTAACGTGAGCAGCCTTAATGTCTCCGACAAAAAAGACACAAGTATGATTATCCATCCAAGTCTGTGTAGTAGCACTAGGTATAGGATATAAACTATTTGTTACAATAATTTTAACATTTTTTCCTTCAGAGAACAACCACTTAGGTGGCTTATTTTGAAATATAAAAATGTTCCCCGATTCAACTTTTCCGCCATAACCGCTGTCTTTGATCCACTGATTAAAGCCTCGGTCTTCTTGCTTGTCTAGTCTAAAGCAAATACGAATTTCTTCACTGTCTATACCAAAATCTTTGGAAACTGCACAAAATTCTTTGACCCAGTTTTCGCTGTTATCGCCTTTGTTTAAAATTACGGCTACAGGCCCGCCAACTGATTTATAAATCTCAAAAAAACTTTCAATGCTCTTTAGATGAAAATTAGTTTCTGGCAAAAATGCAATTTTTTCTACCGAATTTTGAGGTTTTTCTAAGTAGGGATATCCCATTGATTTAGCCAGTAATAGGTCGCTGGCAATATTTCCAGATTTTTTCTCAGAGAAAAATGTTTTAGCATCTTCTGATGGATTTACGAGTTCAACTCCACTCCATTGGATAGTGCAGCCGGGTGAAATTTCTTCAGAATTTTGCCAAATTTCTTCAACCTCTGCAAGTGTAATCATAAAAGTATCGTCTATCTCAAACTGATGCTTTTGCAGGAATTCAAAAATTTCCACAAGATTAAAATTATAAAATTTTAACTTTCGAACACGCTCTTCGGCATCCCATACACTAGACGAGTAGTCCTTAACTACCGGAGAAATTTCCTTCTCAAACACTTCTTTTAAGGCAAATGGGAATTTTAAGCAAACCCAAATACTGCCATCTTCATCTTTTTCAATGTAGGCACGTTTACTAAGATCCAGCACTCTAAAAGGTTTTTTCCACTGCGGATTATCTAAGGCCGAGCTGTAATCAAGTCCTGCCATTTTAGCAAACATTCGATATTTTTGGAGGATTTTTATGATAAAATTCCCCTGATTTTTGGTCAGTTGATTTCCGTTAGATAGAACATTATTAAAGCTATTAGCTGCGGTTAAATCTTGATGGCTCAGTTGAATTACTTGCCGATCGCAATAGGCTATGAACTCAATGAAGACGTCTTCGATGTAATGAGATTTTAACATTTATATAGTATAACACCTAAAAATGTGAAAATCAAGGCCTAAATTTTATTTTGTTGTCAAGATGTAATTCGAGTCGTTGTAGTGGTATGCCTTGTGCAATTTCTTCCACAGTCCATTCGGTGTGACAGAGTTTTAAGAACCACTCGTCACGATCAGGCAATTGTGGATTTTCTAAATTTTCCCACTTTTCTGACACTGGAAACGCCAAACTTGAACTATCGCATATAACTGGAGTTCCATTAATTGCAGCCTGAACACACGGTCCACTATTGTGATTGATCACGCAATGATAATTGTAATTAATGTCAAAGTCGTCATAGGTGCTGACTAATTTTTTCGGAATCTCAATTACTGCGTCGGCAAATTTTTCACGAATTTGTGACCTAGGATGGGGTCTAACCACAATTCTTCGATTGGTGTGGCGTTTTACTTTTGTTATAGTATCCCGTATCCATTGTTCCATACTAGGTTGGTCTTGCCATTGAAGACTTCGACTGTGTTGAGTGGCAATTAAAATTTCTCCTCGACGTCTAGCATTGACTGGTTTCAAAAAAATACCTAATTTTTTTGGTCTATCTAGGTCAAGGTCTGCATCATTGCCAAAAATTCCAATATTATTGATATGCTGATCAGATATCCTCCAGGTCTCACCTCTTTTTAAATTTCCCACCTCAATAATGACAACAGGTTTTCCTAATTTTATACAATGTTGATAAATTTGTTGGTTAGGTTGCATACGTCCCCACCATAAAACTGACCAAATCACCGAAACATCTTCGTTGTCTTCAACAATTTCGTGACCTAATGCCTTTACTCCATTAGCAAAGGCATCAAAGACAGGAACGCTATTCAAAGCGCCATGATTTCTGTAAAGTTTAAATTTCATATCAATAAATAACTGAGTATTTAATCCACGCTATGTCAAAATTTATAAAAAGAATTCAAAAAACTGTAAAAAAGAATATTCACAACTGTGTAGTTGTAGGAAATAATCCCAATTGCCTAAACGATATCATAAACGGGTTTGACACTGTGTTTTGTGTTAACTGGTCTGAGCTTCTTCCAAAAAATAAAAATATTATTCCTATAGAAGACACTGTATTTTTACACGATAGAGCAGAAATTGATATAATTTTTATTAATCAAAGATTTGATGAAAATATTTTACAGTTTATAACACCGCTAAGTAAAAAGGCAGGGCCAACAATTTTATTAAACAACGATTTAGTACTGAGTCCAGAATTTATCGGATTCTTTAATAGAATAAAATACGAAATGATTATAATACTGGATCAATATCAGATATGGAAGCAAATAAGAAAATGAAATATGCCGTAGTAACCACCTTTCACGACGAAGGCTTAAGGTCATATGCTCAAAAGATGATCGACGGGTATTGTCAAAACTGGCCTAAGGAAATTACCTTACACCTTTATCCAGAAAAGTGTAATCCTATAATTCGAGATCATAGTCGAGTTACATTATTTGATCTAGACAGTGTACAAGACCTTACTAATTTTAAAGAACGTTGGAAAAATGTACCTAAAGCCAACGGTGACGTTCGTAACGATCCTATTCGAAGCAAACGCAAAGACGCTGGCAAGGGATTTAAATGGAACGCTGTGAGATTTGCTCACAAAGTATATGCAATATTTCACTGTGCTAAAACTACCGATGCAGATATACTACTTTGGATGGATGCTGATACTATTTGTCACAGTCCTATATCCATAGAAGACATAGAAAGACTCTGCCCAGCTACAATTGATCTAGGGTACTTAGGGCGCAGAGGAAAATACAGTGAGTGCGGATTGTATTCTATGAATCTTCGAAGTCCAGCAGTTCAGAATTTTCTAAAAAGATTTCAATGGATGTATGACGATGCCGAGAATGGAATTTTTAAACAAGAAGAATGGCATGATAGTTTTATCTTCGATATTGTGCGTAAACAAATATCACTGAATGAATTAGACTGGGCTGCTCATTTGCAAGACCTACGTCCAGGTCCAGGTAATTCTCAGGGAGAAGGCCATCCTCTGATTAACAGTGAATGGGGTGCCTGGTTAGATCACCTCAAAGGTGGTAGAAAAAATCTAGGAAGAAGTAAGCCCGAAGATCTTAAAGTAAAAAGAACTGAGGCCTACTGGAGATAATTTTAACCATATCTTGGAGCATACGGTCCGGGACCTAGATATCTTCCGAATTGTTTTTTATCTAACGGAGTATTGTGTCCAGCTACCGGTGCCCACAAAAATACTCGTTTACTTTTAGTATATAAAGTTTCGTAACCAAGATCTTCCATAAATTTACAGCATTTATCAATGTCTTGATTAACTTCAAATATTACCCAGGGACGTTGATTCTTGATGATTTCTTCGGCACCTAACAATACTTCGTATTCCCATCCTTGAACATCAATTTTTATTAAATCAATATTGGATAAATTTTCATTATCTAACTTTACAACTGGAACAGTGTAAGAAGCACCGACTCCCGGTCTGCATAATTTTCCATCCCCGCAGTTTTTTCCTGCCTGATGAAAATCAGCAGTTCCTTCAAAATTTGCAACGGCTTTTTCTCTAATTTCAATCTTATCAAGAACGTTTGCTTTTAAACATTCGATATTTTGTTTAGAAGGTTCGTATCCGACTACCTTTTGAAATTTTCCAATAAAAGGAAAACTCCATATCCCAACGTTTGCGCCAACGTCGATAAAAGTTCTTTTATTTGGAATGTGTTCTAAAATTTGTTCTCTATATTTTCCCTCGTAAGATGGAGAACTTTTATCAGCATCATTCTCTAACACTCTTGTTATTTTCTTGTCATCTTCTGGAACATACCAGCCGTTGTGCATTAATTTCATATATACCTTTTAAAAAATTCCCAGGCCTTGCCAGATTTTAATTCATCAAATTTCCAATGACACATTGATAATTTTTCAATCCAATGTTGTCTTTCTGGCATTGTAGGATTTTCAATATTACTTATGTCTAGGTTTGATACTTCAAAACTTTGACTGTTTTGTGGTACGTTATCTGTTAAAAACGAAGGAATACCCTCTATTACACTAGCTACACTAGGACTGCTATTATATACTACTGTGGCCCAAGCCCCGCTGAAATCATCTTTTAAATTTTCTTTGGTACTTAAAAAAACATTTTTATGATTAATTTTTAAAATGCTTTTTATTTTTTTATCGCCTGGGTGAGCCCTAACAACTATCGGTCGATTTGAATATTTTCGAATATCTCGAATTGTTTGATCCATCCAATTTATACTATTGATTCCTTGCATACTCCATCCTCCATTACGTTGCAAACATAATAAAATATGGTTTCCGCTGTGTCTCCAAGGTTTCAATTCAATATTTAAATCTTTACTAATTTGTTGCCAACGTGCAGGATCTATATCCCTATCAAAATAAAATCCTGTTGTAGGAAAAACACCGTCGAAGCTATAACGAAGATAATGCAATGGATTGCTTTTATCGACATAGAGAAATAAATTACTATCTACTATTAATGATCTTTTGTTATTTTTCTTTTGAAGATTAACTGCATCCTGCCTTAATTGCAAGTGAGGGGCTGATTTACCGTGCTGATGTACAAATCCCTGTATTAATGCAACATCACACGGCAATGCACTCATTCCTCGGTGACCAATTGCTGTATCGCCCGAAGCTGTTACACCTTGACAAAAGTAATCTAATATCTGAGGTTTTTCAGGATTAGAATTATTAGGAGGTATTCCTGAATAGTAAGCAACGGCTGTTAGTTTAGACATTGTATTTTCCTATCAGCCTAACAGCCGTACCGTCTATTAATTCTTCATAGGTAAATTGATTATAAGTTAACCAAGACAACCAATTGCCAAGTGGACCTCTATACAAATTGTTAATATCACTTAGTTTGTTAACAGTGACTGGATTGCTGATATGTCTATCTAGCGTAATGGCAGGAACCCCTGCCCATATTGATTCCACAGCAGAATTACTATTAATACTTACAGTGCAGTAATAGTCGTCATCTAATAATTTTTTGTAAAGATCTTTTCTAATTTTTTTATCAATCTTTGGTCTAAAGTATATTCTTTTATCAGTGTATTTTCTTAATTCTTTTGCAACTTCATATTTCCAAGTTTTTAGATCAGCATGAAAAATAGCTGCGGCAAATGGTCCTGGTTCTATGATTAAAATTTTATCGCCACCCGATCTCCATTCAGCCGGAAATGATTTTAAGTTTCCTAATCTGTCAGACGGTGCTTCAAAATAATTAGAATAATGCAAATGATTTCTAACTACACGGTGCCATTTTTTATTTGTTTCTAAAAAATTTGTATATCCGCTATCAATAAACCAGAAAGGCATATTCTTATCTATCTTGTTTACTAATAACCCTTCGTTACCTACAGTATTCCGTAACAAACAATCTTCTGTGTAATCTACAAAATCTTTTCTTCGAATTAATTCCGAATTTGGATTTAGTGCAAGCCCTACAGACTTTACAAAATATTCTTGAGAACTTTTTTTGTATCTGTCCAATACATTTTTTTCTCCAAACTTATCTAAAAAATAATCTATATGTCTATGCAGGTTTTTTTGATATGAACGCTTTCGGTTGTCTAGAGTAGTTGTGACATTATTAACATATTCAGTCAAATCTGATCGAACTCCGCTAGTAACTTTTTCTATGACTTTGTCTCTAAATTTTCCAGGAATTTGTCCTTCTTTATTTCTTCTATGTAGAGCCCAGCCAATTGCTTCAGCAGTTTTATTTTCATTTAATTCTATTCCTTGCACACAGGCAGAAGGATCTAGAAGACTGTTTAAATAAAAAGCTATTTCTTTGTCGTTGATTAATAATTTCATTTTTATTTCTTGTTTAATATCTTCCAGGCAGTTCCGTTGGCAATCTCTTCGTGAGTAAATTGACCATAGGCCAGTGAATAACACTGCTGCTTTACTAGTTCGGGATCAGGATAATACGGAGTATTAATATTTTCTAAATCTCTAGACGCCAACGGCCAGGCCGCACAAGGTACAGTTACAAATGCAGGAATACCGTATGCAATTGATTCCATTGCGGCTATACTGTTAAAGGTTACCGTTGCAAAGATATCTTCATCTAATGCATCGTATATAGAATATGTACTCCTATCTCCGCGAGATCCTTTTTTTCTTATAACAATAGGCTTATTGGTTTTCTTTTTAATTTCTTCTATGGTTTTTTGTTTCCAAGATTCAAATTCTATACCAAAAAAGTTACAAGATTTAGGATTAGGCAATACTAATAAAATTTTTGATCCTTGCTTTTTCCAACCTGTCCAGGCTAGTCTAGGATCACTTTGAACTAATTTATCCCATCTATCCGACGGCCAGTCTTCTATTGTTGATTTTTGTAATTCGTTTTTAACTATCCTATGCCACTTTTTCTTGCCAGAAGGATTTGCAATACTTTTAAAATTTCCAAAATAGCCTGTATCCATATAAAAAAATGTTCTATTATTTTTTTGACAGTGATGTATATGTTTACGTTTAACTATTCCTCTAGTAACATAAGGTTTAGATTCGTCGTTTAAATCTATAGTACAATTATTTTTTGTACTCTTTACAAATGTTTCTGTCCAGGGTAATTTATCGTCATTGTCTACCATAATTCTTCCAAAAGTTTTTTTGCTATTCCTGATTTTAATTCGTCTGTATGAAATTGCCCGTAGGCCAAATGACATCCCCAGGCATATAATTTATCAGTTTCAACATAATAAGGATTTTCAATTTTAGATAAATCTTGTAAGGCCACTGGACTTGCAGCATTAGCAGGAGCAAGAGTAAATGCAGGTATTCCGTGAAAAACACTTTCGATAGCAGCAACACTATTAAAAGTTACTAGTGCAAAAACATCGTTATCCAGTGCCTGCTGAAGAGTATCGGTTGCAATACGATCAATTCTTTTAGGAGCACGTTGTCTTACAATTACTGGACGATCTGTATATTGCTTAATTGTGTCTACAGTATCTTGAATCCATTGTTCTTGAGTAGTTCCGTAAAACTTACAAGGTTTTTCGTCTGGGGCTGCTACTAAAATAGATCTTCCAGTTTTCTTCCAAGGACTAAATGTTTTATTAAATTTGCGAAATCTATCAGCAGGTCTGTTAATTATTTCTCCGTGCTGTAGATTATTTTTTACAATTCGATGCCAATATTTCCAACCGCTGGGATTAGACGGAGTTCTTTCATTGCCAAAATATCCTGTATCCATATAATAAAAAGTTCTGTTGTCTTTCCAACATTGCTTCATTATCTTATGTTTAAGTATACCCCTTAGCACTATAGGATCTGTAGAATCGTTATATTCAAAAGTTTCTGTTGATATTGGAGTTTTTCCGCAACCGCGAGCAAACATATTAATATATTCGTCGTTGCCGTCTTTACTAAGAAAAATCATAGACCGTGCTGTAAACAATAGTCTGTATAAATTCTTTCACGATGCCACTCGTCGCCCATTGGAGTAGTAGCAAAGTCGTGAAAACTAGGAGTTCCTAGGGTATAGTGTAATAGTTTTGCATCTTGATTTACACCAAATTCGTCTGGTAACCAATTCCATACTTTTGGCAATTCTCCAATAAGACTGTCGTCTAACCATGTAAATCTGTGTAACTGAGCTCCTGTAGATTTTTCAATAAATTCCGGAGTTACTATTTCGTTTGCTTTGTGTCCGCAATTCCACAGAATAACACTTGACCAATTCTTTCTAGGATAATTTTCATTTTTTGCACCAAGATATTTTTCAGTCATTTTAGTTTGATAATCGTGTTTGACTACCATTACTGCTTTTGATTCGTCTCTTAATGCCCATAGGTTTTCTATATCATCCCGTATAAGCATATCGCCGTCCATAAAAATAGCCCAGCCTTTGTAATTCATTAGATGCGGAACAAGAAATCGACTGTAGATAAATTGATTACTGCCGTCGGTGTGTGTCTCTTGATAATCTTGCATATTTTTTAATGCTAAGGGAGTAAAAGATACTGGTTTACTAGAGTGTCTAATAATACTATTTGCACACACGTGATAAGCAATAGCCTCTCTATGATCGTACCCTATAAAAATTGGAATCATTTTCTTTCTATATCCTCTTCTATGCATTGGTCACCATATTGAATTTCTATTACTCGCAATGGTTCGTCGGTCTCATTACATAACTTATGCCATTGCTGTTTTAAAATATGTATATGTTGAAACTTTGTAAATTCTCCTAGCAATTCCATATCAGTTGAAGAATTTATTGTATAGACTGTTGCTATTCCTTCTGCAACAAACCAATGTTCTGCACGGTCGTTATGTCGCTGCATACTTAAACAAGTTTTAGGAACTACAGTTAGTTCTTTTAATTTAACTTCTTTTCCTTGTTCGTGCAGAACGCGGTAGTATCCCCAGGCTCGACTAGTCTTTGGAGCTTTCCATTCTTGTAAGATCCAGCTGCTGGAATTCTTTTTATCTTCTCCACCTACGCCAAAAACAAATTCTAGATGTAGCATTTCATCTAAGAGATCCATCTCTGGAATATTTTCTTTGGTACGATCCCCGCCGTTAGCAAAGATTATTTGAGCATCTGGATGTATTGCTCTTACTTTTTTAATAGCATCTTTGGCGCTATTATCGCTGTCGTCAAAATTAATAACTCTGTCGACATTATGAAGTGCTGCAATAATAGTAGCACGTTCTTCCCAGGGCATAAACTCGTGCCCCTTCTTTCGACGTAGCCACTCATCAGAATTTACACCGACAATTAAAGAATCGCCGAGTTCTCTAGCTGCATTGATATAGGCAATATGCCCGGAATGAAGAGGATCAAATCCCCCTGTAATTAAAACAACTTTTTTCATGCAGATATTTATCTGCGCATTTTATTGGTTGAGTATTTTCCAGGCTAATCCGTTTAACATTTCTTCGTCTGTAAATTGACTATAACTTAAATGCCGTAACCAAGATTCTATTAGGTTGTTTTCTAAATTAGGAATATTATCTATTTGTTCTATAGAAAACGGACTTACTTTTCTAGTTGCCGATGGGCCTAAACTAACTGTAGGAATTCCGTGAATTACAGATTCAACTGCACAGTTACTAGACCATACTACTGTTGCATAAACATTATCTTGTAATGCATCTGTAAACTTATTATGAGCAACTCGATCTGCTCTGCTTTTAACTCTGCTTCTTACTATTATTTTTCTATCGGTATATTTTTTCAAATTGTTTATAGTATCTATCACCCAACGTTCGGCATTTTCAGTTGGAGACCAGCAGGTCAACACTTTTTGATCAGGAGGAATTACTAGAATTGCCTCTCCTCTGCAATATTGTGTTCTATCTAAATTAATTGCAGAAAGGCGATCAACTGGCCTTTCTATTATATCTCTTGAATCATTTAAATTATTTTTGGTAATTCTTTTATAAGTTTTTCTTTTACCATTACCAAAATAACCAGTATCTATATAGTAATATTCAAGAGAATACTTTTCTAATATTCTTAATACAGGGTAGTGACCAACGCCCGACCAAGCTACTGGCCTGTTGGTATTTTTTAAAATTTCTTCTAGGGTAGTTTCAGTGCCGCCTGCACCTAAAACAAATTTTGCAGACCTACCAAATCCTAAAATGTCGGTCATAGAGTAGCATCTTCTAGCCCTGCTGTACGCAGTTTAACAATATTAGATACTTGCCACTGTTTGATATCGAGTGCTTTGATAATGCCTAACCATTTGTTACGTAGCAGGGCAAAGTCGTTGATAATCTTTTCAAAATCTACCACGTCAGCTTCGCCTTCTACAAACTTTTCACAGTCTCTAGAGCTAAGTTGACGTTGGTAGTTTTCAAGGTATTTACGAAAATGTTGACTACGAAGTCTACGAAGTTCAATGTTAAGGTATTCTAAGATTCCTTCAATTTCTTGAAGTTGATTAAAACGATTCTCAACAATGCCAGGCATATTAGCAGCGGCTCTTTCAAGGTTTCCCGCTATACGAGTATCATTTTTTGCTGCCAGTAATTCGGCCTCATAGTATGCCACAGCATCAGGTATATAAGAAATGTCTTTGCTAACCTTATCATACCAATTCATTTATTCCTCGTCTTCGTAGTAGTCGTCTTCGTCTTCGATCTCTTCACCATCGATGGCATAATCAATCGCATCATCTAGATATCCATCTACACCGATTAGGTCCTTTAACACACTTTCTTTAATACCATAATCTAATAGTGTATTAACAAAGTCTGCTGCCAAATCTTTGCGATGTTTTTCCGGTATGTGCTCTATAACTAATGTCCAGATATCTGCGATTAAATCTTCTTTCATTCAGTGACCTCCAAGTCTGATTCAACTGTAGTAGTTATCTCAGAACCGGATTTTTCACCGTGTTTTGAAATATCTTCCATAACCTTATCAAGTCCTTGGTTGTCATTTCTTTCCCATGCCTTACGGAACTGTTTGATGATTTCGCCATCGGTGGTGGTGTATACAAGACTGTTTCCTTCTTTCTTGAGTAACCCTTTACCTTCAAACAAATCGACCAGTCCACTATATGGATTCATACCTGTTTCATAAGGAATCTTAACTTGTACACTTTCAAATGGTTTTGCATAGCGAGTTTTCATTACCTTACAGGCAGCACGAATGCCTTTTACTTCGCTAATCTTATTACCGTCTTCATCTTCTTTAAGTTTCAATTTACGCATTGCTACTACGATTGAACTTGCATAGATAAAGCCTTGGCCGCCGCTGATCTTGTCATCTGGATCGAACATATCTTGACTGGCATATGTATGATTAGTTGCTACCATACCAATATTTAAATTACCAAACATATTAACACAGTTACGAACTAATGCTGTCAGCGCCTTAGGCTTACGGCCCATATCACCTTTCAAATCACCTGCTTCGAACTGATTAACATCTGTTGGAGTTAGCAACATACCAAGAGAATCAATAACAAACAACACCTTAGGACGAGTTGCTTCGTCCATAGTTTTGTATTCCGCTACAAATTCTACAATGGTTTTAGCAACATCATCGATCATTGCCATATTAAGTTTAAGCAATTTATCTTCGCTGGTATCTACACCCAACGCCTTTAACCAATCTTCGTCAAGTGCGTTTTCCGTGTCAATGAGGATAGGATAAATTCCTTCTGCCTGTGCATTTCGAACAAGATTGCCTGAACAGATAAATGATTTACCTGCACCAGATTCTCCTGCAAACACAGTTACTTTACCAAGCGGAATGCCTCGTTTGAAGTCTCCGCTGATAAGATAATTCAATGCAAAGTTGTTTGTTGAAACCCAGTCTTTAGGGTCATTGAAGCCAATACTAAGACCTTCAATGCTCTTAGTAATTGACTTTCTAAATTTACTGATATCAAATGCTTTTGCCATTATACACCCTTTGGTAATTTTTTCGGACTTACTACAATGTCATCACGACCGATTGCTTGAAGCCAAGTGTTTAGTCTATTAATTATAACACTATCATCCTTGGGGTTGTCAAATCTAATATCAATATCGGCAACTGTGTCGCCTGTTTGATCTTCTCTACTGTTAAAACTTAAAGAGAAGTTCTCATTAATTTTTTGTGCTCTTGCCATATTATTCTCCTAAAATGAAAGAGAGTACGAGCGTGAGCCCGTACTCTCATCTAGCGTTTACTGCTTACGATTGCGAATCATTGCCAAGATATCTTGGGCACGACTTGCACCACCTGCATCGGCTGCAGGTTGAGCTGCTGGAGCGGCCTTAGCCACTGGCGCTGTATCGAAAGGAGCATCATCTTCGTCTGCTACTGGAGCAGGAGCGGCTGCTCGACTAGAAGCTTTGTTAGGATCGCCTGTGGCAGCACTCATACCTGCTGGTTTGAAATACTGACCCCAACGCTCCATATCATATGCTTCGCCATCTACGGATGCTTCAAACATTTCTTTCATTACCTTGAGCTCAACATCAGTTGGCTTCTTAGGTAGGAAGTCGCTCAAGTTAAACAAACCGTGAGCTTCGATTGCTGCCTTGTCTGCATCAGAGATAGCACGTTCACGACGGCTCCACTTAGATGTAGAATAGTCAGCAAAGCCACCTTTGCTTGTCTTAGCAATGCGGAAGTCTACGCCACGCATAAAGTCTGTTGGCAATTCTTCCAACTCAGGATCCATCAACGCACTACGAATGATTTGATAAATCTGAGGACCAATGATAAATCTACGGATAGGGTTATCCGGAGTTGTATCTTC
>JACCDW010760381.1_pt1 | contig 13765 bp, 15 predicted proteins | sample 7449781 | NCBI WGS metagenome assembly JACCDW01 (sample SAMN15323449, study PRJNA562643) | freshwater metagenome | isolation source: river surface water | place: USA:Blue River Watershed | collected 2017-08-18 | reverse complement strand
GGCAATCGCACCTCCCCAAGCCCGAATTTGCCGTTCCGTCTCTTCCGAGACTCCCAAGAAGGTCATAAACGAGTTATATGTTTCTCTGACCCACTGTATTAATGCTGCAAGTTGAATGCCCAGCTTTATCAGTAGGTCAAAAATCAGCTTCAGACCAGGCATGAACAGTTGATAAAAGACGTCGCCCAAGGCTTCGAAGACGTCCTTGAATCTCTGATAAGACGCCGCTAGGTTATCAGTAGACTCCGACCATTCTCCGTTCATCTTGGCCAAGTAGGCGGCAGGATTCTGCGCCTTCAACTCACGTTGCTGTTTGATGATCATCTGCCTGCGGTCATACTCCTTCGTCGCAGCTTCTATCGTTAGACCAGTAGCGTCGCTTATCGCCTTGATCGCCTTTTTCTCCTCCTCATAAGCCTGGATGGCGGCTTCGATCTGCCCGGTAGTCATGCCGCTGGTCTTGCGTAATGTATCCATGATGGCAGCTTTTGACAATGCATCATCGCCGGCAGCGGCAAGCATGCTCTTGAATTCTCTGCCGGCCATGGTGTAGGCCTTCATCATGTTGCCAGTCGTAAGAGTCGATATACCAGAGAAAGCCATCAGGCCGACCATCGCCTCAAAAGACCCTTCGGCCATTTTGTCAAATAGCCCAACGACCTCCCCGACGTTCGCGCCCACCTGCTTGGCAAATCCAGCCACTTGCGCCTTTGTCGCGGCGAATTCGCGCACAGCCTTCGCATTCTTGAGGAACATGCGCTCAGCAGTCTTACCAGGTACATCGAGCTTCTTCATCAGCGTCGCTGCTTCAGCCGTCGACAGATTGTATTTCTTTTGCGCATCCTCATAGATCAGTAACGTGTTAGCCGTGTCAGACACGGTTAGGCCCATCACCTCCGACTGTCGCACGAACCCAGCTATCTGATCTGCGGCGACGCCTGTGAATCTCTCGAACTTCGACACCATCACCGTAGCTTCTTTGATCTTGTCTGGCTGTAGCCCTTCCTCCATCAGGGCCTTGGTCGCCTTGAAGGCGGTTTTTTCAAGCAATCCGTATTGGGCGATCATCATGTCTGTCTGACCAATGATTGCCTCCTGATGACCGTACGCCCTAAAGTTGGCGGTGACGAAATCCTCTGCCGCCTGAGACGCCTTAATAATGCCGTCATAAACGCCCTTTAGCATGGCCTTGGCTTTGTTCCATAGGTCTGCGGTGCTACCAACGCCGTCTCTCGTATTTCGAACTTCATCATTCATGTCTCTGATGCTGTCGTTAGACTCCTCGACTCGTCTGGTCTGCTCCACGTGCCCACGGTTCTTGATGGCGATGTTCTTAGCCACCTGGCGAAGGCCATCGTTCTCCTTCCCGACCAATTTGACCGTCTTGAGCAATTCATCGTTGCCGACTGAATTGACTATCGCATCTTCGAGATCTTGACGCTTCTTGTTAATGTCATCAAACTGGTCTGAGACGTCCTTAAGATTATCTATGAACGCCTTCAGCGGTGCAACCTCGCTAGTCTTGGCAAGCTGCTCTGTGACGTTTTGCACCTGAGCCGCCGGCTCAGTAAAGACCATGCTCTGGGGTATCTCAGCCCCCATGATGGCGGCTTGATCGAGCTGTCTCGTCAACGGCTCAAAATTGCCGCCGCTAAATCCCTCGCTAATCTTTTTAGATAAATCGCTGCTGAATTTCAGCATCTGCGTGTCTGAGAACGCCTGCAGCTGAGACTGGAACTTCTCAGAGCTAAGCTGCAGCTCGATGTTTAGACCGAGCACGTTCGGGTCAGCCATCACACACCCACTTTCCTGCCGGACGCGTTTTGCTCCAGCCTTAATAGATTTAGATCAGTGTACCAGTTGTCGTTAGTCAGTTTGTGATGGAATCCTTCGACGATCCAAGCGCCAGTGTTCCAGAAGTAAGACAGTTCCGTGGATGTCGACATATTCTGCATAGCCACGAAGACAGTGTCTGCACCAAGACCCATCGTATTGTAGTATTCTCCGTGCCCGAAGACGCGCAGGATCATCCTTAGGCCGTTGTTGGCCACCTTGAAGTACTCGTTCCGCGCCTTGCCGTCGATGTAATTCTCGTATGGTATCCCCATCTCGCCAGTAGCAAGCAGTTCTGGGATCGCCATGACGGTGGTGCTGCCGCTGTACGGCGTCGTCTTGCCCGGCGTGCTGTTGGCCTTGGCGAAAGACCTGGTGACAGCGACCTTTGGAACGTACTTGTTCTGGGTCGTGCGGTCGCTTACCACTGTGAACGTCTCGCTAGGATCATTCACCCTGTCGAGGTAGAACCCGTTGGTGCTCGCCGCTCCCTGCGTCACGAGCTTGTTGTCGACAGTGCTGACGTAGTTGTTTGCGAAGATTTTGTGGTCGTAGATCGTGTCACCCTGGGCCATATGCTTCTGGTAATAGCCACGCCGCTTTGTCGGCATCTTTCCCTGTTCTTGGATGGACAGCTTGTTGCCGTCTATTCCGATTAGGAACCTCGTCTTGGTGTCTGTGAGCGACACGCTCCAGTCTAGCAGCGAGCTGATGAAGGTCTTGGGATCCTGACGATACATGTGCCAGGACATGTCATCGCTGCCGGAAAAATTGGTGACGTCCACTTCTGGGCTCTTACCAGCCACTGGCCTTCCGAAGTCGCTCACGACATTGGTGATCACTTCCGCTATGTTGCCCCTGTAAGCTCTGCCACCGGCATCTCCCGTGGTCAGGGCATGGGTTATAGGATCGATGGCGGTGATTTCAAGAACGGAGTCGCCGCGCTCGAACAGGCTCTTGACACCAACTATGATCCCCACCTGAGGATTGGTGGCTGACTCGGGGTACACACCATCCAGCGTTCCGAGCAGCTGCCACTTCATCCACTGCGGCGCGACCATCGATGCCGGAAAGTACTTGTTAGAGATCATCCCGTCGAAGAATGTAAGTCCTGGATCCACCAGCCTGACGCAGATCATATAGCCGTTGTTGACGGTGCCCTTGAAGTCCACGCTTCTGATGAAGGACGTGTAATCTTGGTTAGCGGCAGGGTCAAAGCTAAACATGAGCCTTAAGCTTGGCCTAGTCGTTGGTACCGGAATTGACATGAAATTAACCTTGTACCAATTTCAGGGTGACAGAAGGATTCTACTAATATATTTAGGCGAATCGGATGGTTACGTGGTCGGCTTGGACTCCACGGCGATACCGGCCGGAGAGAAGGCGTTGCTGGCCCAATATATGAAGGCGCACCAGAGCGCGTCGCCTGATCAGACGCTAAGCTTCTTGAAGAAGCACTGCAAGGTGGCTTACGCTAAGGCGTACAGAAGGATTAAATCCGAAAATCTCAAATCAATGAAGACATACGAAATTTAGTGCGCAGCTTGTTTATCGTTATGGCATTCAGCGGCTGGATCTTCTCGTCGAACATTATGCGTATCTGAGGTTTAGCCACGGACTTCTCCGTAACAAGCTCATTCCAGTCCTTAACCGCATCGGGCGGTAGCGAGATGTAGCTGCTAATGCCTGCCTGCCTAAGCTTCTGACTGTTTGTGATCGCACTGTGCACGCCAGCTGCGTCATTGTCAGGGGCTAGGATGACGCCCTTTGCCGGATTCAGGAGCTTGAGCTTCTTGACTTGGCTTGAAGTCAACAGTGCCCCACCGCTAGCCAGAGCTTGCGCCCCGATGGTGTGCGCATCGAAGATACCCTCGGTAATGACGATATAAGACCCTGGTTCGATCTGGTCGAAGCCATAGAAATAGTCGCCCTTGCCGAATTCGCGCTTCCCAGCTAGGTTCCCGTCATCGTCAAAGATCTCGCTCGAAGGGAAGTTAAACCGTTTGTTAAGCCTAGAACGGCTCTGCCAATATACTAATTCCTCATACTCGTAATATGGCCAGATGACATCGACACCGACGTGATGGATGTTTGCAGTAGCTATCTCCTTTTCCGAGTAGCCCCTTGATTTGAGCCATCTAAGCAACATGTCCCGCTCGCCATAGGTCGATTCCAGCAGCGGCTTCGCCCCCTTGGGCAGGTCCATCTGCTCCTTGACTACTGGAAGCTTGTTCACTTCTGACTTGAAGGTGATGTAGTCTTGGCCCATGATCAGGCGCAAGGCTTCACCTGCACTGACCTTTTCGACCAAGGCCACGAAGTTAACGAAAGAACAGTTACGCCTTCCGGTCTTGGGGTTTACAGGACCAGCCCATTCATCCCCGCGCCAGTCGTGGCACACTGCCTTCTCGACATTGATGTTGAAATGCTTGCCGGTGTCGTAAGTCAGCGGATTGTTGATGACGTATTCTTCGCCGTCACGCCTACGGGTGTGCTCGAACTTATTCTCAATATACGCAACTATCTTCTTAGCCGGAATCTTCAGCATAAAAGTAAAATACTAGGCAATGGTGAAGATAAATTTCCTGCTGACACGAGTCGACCCATTGGGCAATGTGAGTTTGATCTGATACTGGTAGGTGCCCCTCAGGAAGTTGCTGGTATCCAAGTCATATTGTATCACATACGGGTTGCTGCGATAATTCCCCTGCCTTAGTCCTATGGTGCATTCTGCGTCGTTGACCAAAAGCTCATTGTGCTGCGTCTCGATCCTGATGGTAGGACGCAGGTATGGCATCATCGGATTGACTAGATTGAAGTTATAGTCGTAGAGTGGGAGCGGCATCAGCCCAACTTCCAGCGGCCGACGCTCTGGGCTGTAAAACCTCTGGTCGAGAGGCTCGAAGCCGAAGCGAATCGTCTGAAGATCGTCGCCGCAGAACCAGTTTTCTGGATAGACCCAGAATCTGTGGCAGCATTTCAGAAGGAGGTCTGAGTATGCAGGATCATCGATGTCGCATTCTGTGCCAGCAGTTCCTAAGGCACCACACGGGTCATCGGCGAAATAATACCACACGTCGAAGTACACATCCGGCACCGCGAAGTCGGCTGGAATCGAGAACGGCAGTATAAAACGTCCGACCTGCTCGATTGCCGCAGGGTCAGTGCCACATTGCGTCTGAGTCGGAGGTGCGGTCCCTCTTACCAGCGGTGCTGGGTACATCAAATTGGTCGGCAGGGTGATTGGTACCACTGCCACCTTGTTGGCAGGAGACACGCTCGTCCTGTAGATCTCGACATATCTCACGGCGAATGGGTCTGTGAGCACTCCGTTCTTATAGAAGTCGACGTTGAGGCTCACGGTCTCGCCGCGTCGGCCGGAGATGCGTGGATTCGTGCCCGTCAGATATTCAGCCATTTTGTAGCCTCAGTCGTTATATTTTAAAGTTTGATTTTCAACGACGAGGTCTGGACGGAGCCTTCGAAGATTGCATCGCCTGCTTCTCGCGTTCAGCCTTCTCCTTGAGCTCCTTTTCGATTCGTTTGAGCCACCAGGCGCGGTCCTCGGCCGACATATGTGCCTGCTCGAACAGGTCCAGCTTAGCATAATACTTAAGCTGGAACTGTTGTTCCATGATGTGATTATACTGTTTATCCAGTTCTTCCGGACTTTGTCGGGCGAAAAAAGCCTTCCGTGATCGGCAGTTCGATGGTGAACTCGTTGCTGCATTCTGGGCAAGTCACGGTGATGGTGGTGTCGATACCTGGGGTATGGTCCTTCAGCCACTCCCTGACCGTGGCGGTGTCCTGAGCGTGCATCTTGCTGATGAACTGACGCATCATGAGCGGATCGCTCACGCCCATCACGTTGACGATCAGCTTCTCGAGGTTCTCAGACAGCGAGTCATCGACGGCCTGAGAGTCTGACTGACGGTTCTCGAACGGGTTGCGGCCGCGAGTCTTGATCCCGCCTGGGCGTGCGAACATCTTTTTGCGGGTCTTGCGTCGGTTAAGGATGTCGTTAACGTCGCCACCGCGCAACATGCGGATCGAGACATACACTTCCTTGCCGGTGGCCTTGGACAGGTACGGCAAGTCGACACGGAAGGGCTCAACGCCTAGAGACGGGTCAGCCCATTGGATCGTGCCAGCAAGCTCGTTCAGGTCATAGCTGTGGGTGCTGGTCTTGCCGCATTCCTCGTTGCCACAGGTGACGGCAAACTCGTACATGTTGCCGTGCGTGATGCCGCGCAGGAAGTACAGCAGGAACACGCGGTCGCCGATCAGCAAGTCTTCGGGCTGGAAGCCGGCTGGGAAGCGCACGCACTCCCTGAACAGATAATCGATACTCTGGCCCGATTGCGCAAGACGCTGGGTAGCCAGCACCTTCTCAGCAGCCTGGCCCATGGCACGGACGAAAATCGTGCCATCTGGCCAGCCGTAATATATGCCACGACTCGGGAGGACGCACTCCTCCCACGGGATGAGCTGTTCGTCTGGCGTCGAGAGTAGCTTACGGAGGAACTCTTCTGGCGATGAGCTGTCGGTGGCGGCGGTTAAATCCGCCACATGAGCATTCATCTCATTAATTGGATGCTCTTTGTCGCCCTTAGGGCCTTTAACGGGAATGGGTCCACCGGTCAACGAAATCTCTTGGTCGCTCATCTTTTACGATCCTCCTGACATATCTACGTTTTATCATCGGGTGAAATTGGCAGCATATCCAGTTCTAAAGAAGTCATAAGTGAGGCCCAAGTCGACGACCTTCACGTCGCTGCTCGTGTAAGTCAGGTCGCCGTACTTGATCGAGCTTGGCCAGCTGCCGTACAGATAATAAACCTGACGCGAATTCCAGCTGCCATCGGGTAACGAGACTTGTATCGCCGAATCTGACTTGTAATTCACGGCGACGTTCAAGCCGCCATCCGGATCATAGATGCTGTTCATCCAAGTCATCAGCTTACCGAGCAATCCAGAGGCGTCATAAAACGTCATCTTGACGTCGCTGAAAGACACGCCCTTGGCGTATTTGTACTCTGTGAACGTGCCCTTTACCTTGTCCTGCTCAACCGTCACCTCTGGCAGAGAACAGTCCTTGAGCACCACCACGGCCTTGCTCAGGCCGACGACGTCGTTGAGGATGATCCCCACTTCCCACATGTAGTTGTAATAGAAGTCGGTGTTGGCGGGCGTGCCGCCAGCTACGATTCCACCGTTAAGGTAGGTGTGACCGCCGAATCCTCCGTTGGCCGTGAATCCTGGCATTATTGCACCTTAGTTCTCGCCTGCTCTGTTGTAGCGCAGTGTCACCGTGGTGGTGGCCAGATCAGTACTGCCATAGTCTAGATCGCCAGGCGTGACGCTGATGGGCCAGCACTCATACAGAATATAAGACCAGACCACCCTACCCTCACCGTCCCTCATATCTATCTGGGCGTTGAAGTAGAAACCGGTGGTGGCGTTCGGCGTCATGATGCCGGCGCGCCTCTGCGTACTATTTGTGGCGTCTGTCATCCGCCCAGCCCACCAGGCATAGACGCCGCCAGACAGAAGGCTGCGGTTGCCGTAGCTTATAGGCTCATAGAACACGATGTCTACTGGCTGCCACTTGGACTTGCCGGGCCTGTAGATTTCGTCTTGGCCGCTGTGGATGACGATCTCGTCGAACTGAAGCGACGGGCGTTTTATGGATTTAACGTTCCACAGCAGGCTGGGGTTCACGTACTCCAGCGGCTTCAGGCTCTGAAGTTCGAACCTGTACGTCCTTGCGGTCTCAATTACGTTTGAAGGCCCAGCCGGATTACCGACTGGGCCTCCAAATCGCTCAATACCGGAAACGACCTCAGGCCTAAGAGGGATGTTAAACCCTGGCATCTTATGTCTCGCGAAGAGCTCTGTCGTAACGCATGGTTGCTTCGATGGTCAGAAGGTCGGTTGAGTCGTAGCTCAACTCCTGCCAGTTGACGGCAGTCGGCCAGGTGCCGTACATCACCCAACGCTCGCTGGGCTGGCCCACGCCGTTCAGCATCGCAAGAGAGGCGAGTCTCTTGTAGAAACTGGGAGTGGAGACGCCCATGTTGCGCAGGTTGACGACGGTGTTCAGCCAGTCGTAGCAGGTGCGGGAGGTGTTGGGACCCTGCTCGGAATCGTACCAAGTCAGAGTCACCGGCTCCCAGGTCTGCTTGCCAGCGAAGTAAATCACTTCTTGGTTGTGGTGCATTTCCGGCTCTTCCATCTTGAACGACGGCCTGCTGGCCGACATCAGGACGAGGAGCTCAGCCGCCGTGAAGGCAGAGCCACCAGAACCCAAAGTCTCGAAGACCCAGCGGTGCTTGCGCCTGATTTCGAGTGTGTTGGCAGGGCCGGCGGTGCTGTAGCCACCGCCGATGTTTCCTACGTTAAAGCCTGGCATCTTCGACCTCCGATTAGTTAGCTGTTGCCGTTGGGATAACACCGCCAGCAGCCAAGACCTCTTCAGCAGAGAAGCTGGCACCAGTGCGTAGCACGGCGATGTTCAGTGCCACGAATTCGACCGCCTTGGTGGGCTGGATGAAGACCGATACCCACAACTCGTTGCGATCGATTCGCTCGGCGGTGTTGTTGGTGTCGTCGCACACCACCTTGAAGGCCACCAAACCGCGCCGAGCTTGGATGTCGGCGAGGAAGGGGATCAGGGTGGTGCTCACTTGGCCCCACAAGACCTTGTCGTTTGGCTCGAACACAAAGTTGCGGAGGAGGCCGATCATTGCCTTCTTGAGGTAGATCAGCAACATTCTCACGTTCACGCGGTCGAGAGCGGTCGCGGAACGCTGGAGCGTCCTCTGACCCCAGACCACCACGCCAGACTGCGGGAACTTGACCAGCGGGTTGACGGCGTTGCCGCTACCGTACATCAGGTCAGTCTCGCCCTGAGTGCTGCTGTACTCGATATCGAGAGTGGTCAGCATTCGGCCGCGATTCAGACCGGCCGGAGCGTACCACTGCTCTGCGTCGCGAGCGGTGCGGCTGTAGATCGCAGCCACGTGACCGCAGGGCGGCACCCAGATGTTGCGGCTGCTGAACTGGTCGAAGATCTTGACCCAAGACCAGTACAGTGCACCGTAGCTGCTGTTGATCGTCCTCTCCTGGTCGGAGGAGAGGATGCCGTTGTGCCAGTCGACCACTTGCTGCGGGCGGAGACCAAACGGTGGATCGATCAAGTAGAGCACGTCACCACGGTTCTCGCAGAGAGTCAGGCCGTTGGCGATCACCGCACCGCTGGAGAAGCCAGGCGTTGCGAGGAGGTTGATGTCGTAATTCTGCACGTTCTGGAAGGCGAACAGGCCGGTCGCTTCCTCGGGGTTGCCGATCACCGCGCTGTCGAGGCTCGCGCTGTAGGCGGCGTCGGCAGGGATGCCGTTGGCGGCACCGATGAAAGGCCTTCTGCCGAAGAGCGAAGGCTGACGGACGTCGTAGTTGGCAGAATTGGTGTCGTAATCGAGGAAGGCGGGGCGTGGTTCCCAGTTGATGAAGGAACTGCCGTTGTTTCCACCGATCGAACTGTCAGGGTTGATAACATTCCCGATGTAACGCACGGCGTTCTTGTCGAAGGAGATGTCGGTGATCCGCTCGACGACGGCGTTGGTGCTGTCGCGGACGATCACGTTGTAGCGGCCTGCACTGTCACCGATGCCGGTGTACTGCTCGAGTGCCACTGAGTAACCGTTGATCCAGGTACCGGCGGAGGGAGCGACCAGCCATCCGACGATCTTACCGAAGTAGGCGGAGTCGTCGGCGCAGAGGTCGCTGCCAGCGTTCAGCTCGCAGCTGAGCGGCACGGTGCTGGTCACGTTGCCGGTGGCGGGCAGGGTGGGCCTGACGTCCATGAACCCACGGTAGCCGACGGAGTAGGGGAAGATCCCGACTTCCTCTGCGAACCGCAGGGTCTTGATGTTGGTGTAGTTCGCGACGAGCCGCAGGGTGCTCTGCTGGTAGTCGGAGCTAGTGACCACGGCCAAGTGAGGCAGACCGTTCGGCAGGGTGATCGCGAAAGACTCGAAGTAAGTCACACCAGCCGAGGACCCAGCGAGGTCAAGGGCTGAGGCTATGTCTGTCGCGGTCTGGTCGATGCCGTTCGGGAGATTGGCCTCGATGGTCTTGGTCGAGCCGCTCGAGATGATCTCGATCTTGACTCTGTTGTTCTGGCTGGTGATGTCGTAGGGCGACTCTTTCGTTGCCAGAAGGTGGGCGCGGGGAATGTCGAAAGCGTACTGATTCTGGCCGACCTCCAAGGCCCAGGCCTTGGTGCCGGTGATCTGAATCCGCTCGCCGACGGTCTGCGTCTTGAGCTGGGGGGTGCTGACGTTCTCGCCGTTCACCTCGACCAGGCTCGCCACGCACTCGTAGTCTTCGGCGGTCACCAGCGCGTTGATCGCGGAGACCAACGAGGAGATCGAGGTGTAGGTCGCGGCCGACATGGTGTAGGTGTTGGCAGCAGCACCTTCGACGCTCACCGAGAAATCGCGGTTGTCTGGGCGCACCTTGAAGCTGAAGCTGTCATTGGTCTCGAGGACGCCAGCACTGACATTCACTCGCACGCTCAGCCCGTTGCCGATGCTGATGTACTCGCTGATGCCGTCGGAGTTGCCGTCGTCGAGGTAACCTTCGTTGGTCACGACGCCGTCGCTGTTGCGGTAGATCGCGTATCCAGCACCGGCGACCTTCTGAGCGTCGCTGCCGGCTGGCGGGCTTGTGATCACCAGCAGGTAACTGTCGTCCACAGCACCCGTGTAAGTGCCGGAGATGTTTAGCGTTGCGGTGGTGGGTCCGTCGGTGGCGCTGATGGCGGCATCATTGTAGGTGATGTCGGTCACGGCGCTGGAGTGGAAGATGACGGGATTTTCGGCGGTGGGAATCCGCAGGTTCAGGCGACCGTAGTCGATGCCGCTGAACAGCGGAATCCGGCCCCAGCCCGCACCACGGTTGCCACTCGTGTCGATTGCCACTTCGGCCAGTGCTTCGTCGAGGCCTTCGCGCTCTTCGATGCCGACGCGGGTCACATAGCAGTTGTTGCCTTCCTCGAGGTACCCGAGGACCGAGTACATCAGGTAGCTCTCGGCGAAGGGCTCGCCGAAGATGTCGATCGCCTGCTGGGCGGACGAGATCAGAGTAGGTACATTAATTGGACCCTTTTTGGCGGTTCCAATGAATGCAGGACGGAGAGGACCCACAGCAGCTGGGAGTGCACTCAGGTCGATTTCGCGTGGGTAAACGCCGGGGCTCAGATATACTGCCATGTGTGTCTCTCCGTCGAATTAAAATATATTTGCCCTTACTTTTCGCTATCGTAAAGAACTTGTAGCATCTGTCGACGTTGCAAGTTCTCGATTTGTTCCCGAAGGACGTGGCTTCTAGGTAAGGTGACCACTTGCCCAGGACTGATGCCTACTTGCTGCTCGGTGGAGTAGAACTCACCACCAGGTGGCCGAAGCTGCAACCTGATCAACTGTCCACTAGTGTTATAAATCTTGATCGTATTATCAGCCATCTTATCCTCCTAGGATATGTTTTATCAAAAGAAGGTCTGTAATGGAACCACACTATTACTACCGATCATCAAGCCCGCCTCGCTACCGGCAGACGAATCGATTCGATCCATCGCCAGTATCTTACCGGGCACCTCGCGCAGAGCGGTGACCACGCCACGGACGGTCGGCACGACGCGCTCGGGCAGCGGCAACCAAGCCTCAGCATCGAAGTTCAATTCATATTTAACATTGGCATGCGCGTCATGGCTGACTTCCTTGTCGCTCGTGTCCGACATGCCCTTGTATCGCAAGTAGACGCTGCCGCGCAAGTGACCGTCGAACATGCGATACTCGACAAGCGGATTGAACCGCGTGAGCACCTGATACATGATGTGCTCGATATCGCGTTTGCGCTCGGTCCAGATCGTCATCTCGTAAGAGACCAGATAAGGCACAGGCCTGAATATCTGCGCGGCAAGTGACTTCTCTGTATTGAGATGGCGATAAGTCATCGGAAAGTAAGTCGGACTGTACTTTTCCGGCATGAACTCGTGGCTCGTCCTGCTGATGGACGCAACCGGCAGTCTGGCCCGACCCTCTTTTAGATCGTCTGCCCAGACCAGCAGACTCTTGTCGCCGCCAGCAATCTTGACGCGCAACAGCCTGTAACTGTCCTTGGTCGGCACCCTGATCCCAGTCCAGTAGTGCTTGACTGACTCGTCGAGTGCTCTGAATCCAGATGTGGTGAATTCTTGGACGTACTGAGTTCGCGCCGACGCATCAGAGCCGTCGAGGAAGACTCTGCCCCCCTCGCTGTGCGCAGTCTGATACATCGACGGATCTGAAGGCAGTCCGACTGGGATGTTTGGAGCCGGCTCCGGGCGAACAGTGAAGTCGGCGTCAAAATTGTGAATCGGCATGACGCACCTCCTACTGTTTCAAGAGCTTTATGACATTTTCCTTGCTGGTCAGTTCGTCAAAGGCTGCGGTCACCGCGTCGATTTCTTCCTCAGCCTTCAACACTGCGGGGTCGATGCTTTTGTCGAATATCAGGGTTTCCTGCGTCTTATGAGGCATCTTCACGTTGATGATGTCTTGCAGTTCCCACTGAGTGCTCTTGTTGTCATCGTTTGGCAGCTTCTTGAAGCCAGCCTCGAGCGAGTCGCCAAGCCGGTTAAGAATCTGCCTGTGCTTGAGCTGCATGATGAGCTTTAGCTGGTCTGCAAGATTATCAGTGGCTCTCATAGAACGTGCCCCTCTCTTCGTCGTCCTGCTGGACATCCTGCGTCGGCTTGACGGTGATGTCCTGAGTGATGGACTCGACGGAGCAAGTGAAATAGAGCCAAGTATACTTGAAGTTCCCGCTAGGCGTGCTGTTGACGATCCTATAGGTAGTCGGAGACAGATTCTTGTTCGTGGCGTTGTAAGGGAGCACCAGCACGTCGCCTGGCCTCAGCATCCGGCTTCCGAATTTCTCATATAGTTGATGGTGGCTGAAGATGACGTCGGTCTTGTTTAAGGTGTCGATGCCCCATTCCTTCAACTCGGATTGGATCACATCGGGCTTGAAGTAAGCCTTCATCAGCACCATGTTCCAGTATGTCGGGTCAGGGTCCTCGTCCCACACGGCATCGAAGTCAGCGTTGTCAGTCCTGATGTAGACCTTCACCTCTGCGCCGCTGATGTTTACCATCTCGTTGGCTAGTGCGCGAGCGGTCTCGATCTCTGGATTGCTCGGATTGTATACGGACAGGGAGGACGCTTCCTTCTCAACGTCACCCTGAAACGAAGTCATCATGGCATCATAAACAACTGGACTAATTTCTCCAATCGTCTCGCCGATCGGATAGATGCTCATGACACACTCCATGGCGGCAATGGTGGCAGGACGCCTACGCCAGCTGGGAATTGACCTTCTTCAATGTAGTTGGCACTTGGCCTAGTGTGCTCCACGAAGTCTGGAGATGGGCAGAATCCCATCCCCACGGTGTTGCACTTGTCGAATTCCTCGACAACCGGTGCCTCATCGACGGCCAGACTGCGTAGCACCTCGTACCAGTCCGTGCTCGTCGTGCACGGGCACTGCGGCGTCACGCTTGGCAGGACGAACCAACGCTGCCGCTGGTTGCCTCTATTGAAATTGTTGGCGATCTTGACGTAAGAACCTGGTATCGCGGCCAGTGCTGCGGCTAGTGGCACCAGAGCGTTCTTGCATCTTCCAGACTTCTGCAGAAATGCACCGAGGGTGCGTGAGCTCATGGCCGATGTAGGTTCGCAGCCGGGCACAAGAATCTTGTTGCCCGGCCGGACCTCTAGCTGCAGACTAACTTCGACATTGGCCATTCCATACCATCATCAAGCGTTGTTGACGAACTTCAAAGGCGTGGAGATCGTCACGGCAAAGGTGCCGTTGGTGCTGGTCACGT
>JACCDW010852081.1_pt1 | contig 13767 bp, 19 predicted proteins | sample 7449781 | NCBI WGS metagenome assembly JACCDW01 (sample SAMN15323449, study PRJNA562643) | freshwater metagenome | isolation source: river surface water | place: USA:Blue River Watershed | collected 2017-08-18 | reverse complement strand
GCCTGATGTTCCATCCATGATTTAACGTCTTGTAGTGCATCTTTCTCACCATACTTGTAGCCACGTTTGGCATGCCAATAGGCAAGATTAGTAACACCAATACCTAATGGTTGAATCTCATCGTTACTGAGTTTGCTCTGGATCGACAAGAAGTCTTGGTAGTCAAGGATGTTACACAGGCTACGTTGTAGAATCCTACAGGCTCTACGCATATCCTCTGGATTACGGAACGATCCCCAGTTGATAGATCCCAGTGTACATAACGCTATGCGTCCCTCATCGTCGTCTAATCTCTTAAATGGACGTGTGGGTAATAGGATCTCACAGCACAAGTTACTTTGATAAATCGTATGGTACTCAGGATCAAAAGGTCCTTGATTCATTACATTATCAATGAACACGAGATATATTCGACCCGTGTCTGTGCGTTCTTTTAGAATACCACCCTTGAAAACATCTTCAGCATTCATAACCTTTTTACGTAGGTCTTTTCGCTTTTCGTATTTTGTATAAAGTTCTTCAAACAAATCTATGTCTTTATAAAATGCTTCATAAAGATCAGGAACTTCATTGGGATCAAAGAATGTTATGTTTTCTTTGTTCTTAAATCTTCTCCAGAAGAAAGCAGATAAGACAACACCATAGTCCATATGCCTTACCCTTGTTTCCTCAGTCCCTTGATTATTTTTAAGTACGATGAGATCATCAAACTGATGATGCCAAATAGGATAAAAAACTGTAGCACTCGCATTACGGATACCTCCTTGCGAACATGAACGCAAGTCGCCAAACCATTTCTTTAGGAATGGGATCATACCTGTGTGCATGATTTCCCCGCCGCGAATGGGACTACCCAATGGGCGCAGTCTACCAATCTCTAATCCAATGCCAGCACGTTTACTAGCATACTTGGCCATCATCTCGCCACTAGCGAATATACTATCCAAGTCATCATCAGACCTAATAAGAACACAAGAAGAAAATTGTTTCGTCGGAGTGCCAAGACCAGCAAGGACAGGAGTAGCAAGAGTAAAAAGGCCATCACTAGCAGCATTATAATATTCCTTAATGTATTTTATACGAGCACTATTAGGTTCCTCTTTATGAAACACAGTAGCCGCTGCTACCATATATCTAACTTGTGGAGTTTCGTAAATGTCCTTTGTAGCACGATTACGCACAAGATATTTTTCAATTAACTGTTCGATAGCGGCATAGGAATATAGTTCGTCCTTTTCATGGTCGATGATCTCGTCCATCTTGTTCCAATCATCTTCACTGTACCATGTGAGAAGTTCCGGAGTATATAGACCAACTTCTATATTTCTTTTTATTATTTCATAAAGACGAGGCGGTTCGTACGAACCGTAGACATCTTTTCTTAACATGCTCAATCTTTGTTTGCCGGCGACATATTGATAATTAGTGTGGCCTACATCAGGATTATTTTCTACATCTATTAAATCTACGATAGCCCTTAGCGTTATGCCGTCTACTTCCCTAGTAGTAATGCCATCGTAAAAATGTAATTGTGCTTTGATTTCTATCATTGATTGGCTTACATCTGCTATCCCCTTGCAGACTTTTGCCACTTGTGCCTGCCATTTCTCAATCATTAATGGCTCTTTGCTTCCGTCTCTTTTTATTACTGTAATCATCTATGTCTCTCGAAGTCTGGTATTTATGGCAACTTGTGGCCTGACCAAATTTTGTCAGTCAGGATTTGATTCAACACATTCTTATCATCAACTTTTCGGGGAGTATGATTTAAAACATGTTTATCGTCTACTACTAAGAAAAATTTCTTATAATATTCCTTAGGAAGTATAGACGTATGTATCTCACATTCAGCATCCATAAACCGCTGTGTTAATTTCAAAGTATACAGCATTCCTAGGCAAATAGCAAGATCATCTAATTTGAGATCTAGCACCAAATGCCATGGATCGGGCCATTCGGAGGGGTTTTTTGGATCGAGATAGGGATTAACGAACGGGGCTTTTGACCAAAGATCTGCAACACGACCCAAGGGATCAGTGTCCGTTTCTAAACTGTCTCTAATGTTTTTCCATTCGATTAATCTCTCTGTGCCGTGGAGATCAAACACCGTAACTTATACTATAGGAAATGCTTCCGGTGGCACCTGTGGCCAGTGGATTTTGATATGACAATAGGATAGTCTCTAAGCCACTATCTCCATTATTATCTTTTAATTCTACAGTGAATTGAAAATTTGTCATAAGTATTCCTCCTGGTTCTGTTACAAATGGTGTTGAATATGCGTAATTGTCAGTGAATGATATGCTGCCTTGATCTTCGGGCACCATTATCACTATTTGACCTGATCTAGAATGTACTCCTAGATTTAAAGTGTAATCTATATAGGTATATCTATTGTAGGAACTGAACACAGCCAAAGGTCTAAAACTATTAGACAAGAATATTTCATTGTGATTCATATCCACAAGACTGGTTCTGGCTGAATTAAGAACTTCGACTTCGGCACCTTTGGTGCTCACACTAGCGAATCCGCCTTCTTGATGTCTATTACTTGAACATTGTATTACAATGTTTTCCATAGGTTCGCCAAAAGAAACGATAGGAGTAACTGGACTGGCCGCTGTATTATTTTGATTACCGCAGTTTATAAATCTTGATCTTTGTATTTTTGTACCGATACCAAAATCAGAGACGAAAGCCTTTTCATACATTTCTTCAAATTCAGAATCGTTTATATTCCAACGATTTCCTTGACCAGATATTCCGTTGATCAATATTCCTGTGTGGCCTATAGAGAACTTACAGTTTTCAAAATTTACAAAAGTGTCATAGATAGGAGGCTGACTAGGATCTACTACAACTTGATCAGACTTCACAGACAAAGTATTAGATTCCCATGAACAGTTTTTAAATGTTACGTTACTTACTTTAGTTCCCGGAAGACTATTTTCCCATCTTACTGCCGCTGGCTGATCGTCGATGACTCCAGCAAATGAATCTCCTAATTCATAATCTGAAATCCATTTGACATTTTCAAAAACAGAATCGGCAATTCCGGTAATATTAGTTTCGCCAATACCACGAGATATCGTTAAGTTAGAAATATTAATATTTCTTGGACGATTAGTGCTGTTGAAATCTATTTCTAATTCTCCATTAATTCCGGTAAACAAAATAGTATTAGAATTTAATTCTAGTATAGCACCATCTTTTGTTTCACCTTTTATAATAGCAGTACTAGGAATTTTTAAGTTACCGGAAAATACATATACACCATTTGGTACATATAATATTTTTTTGTATCTGTCATCATTGTTTGTAAAAAGTTGTGTCAGTGCCGCTTCAAATGCAGCCACATTATCAGTAGTACCATTAGGAACTGCACCAAAGTCAATTACTGAAACGTACTCGTCTAATTTTGATTGTAGATCTCTGGGTACACTAAGAAAAATGGATGGGTCTGGTTCGGCGAATCGATAACTGGCTGCTAATTCTAAAATATTATCATGCTCGGTTAGGATTTTTGTATTTCCTACATAAGGAGCACCTTCTGCTACAGAACCGTTACCAATGAATAATTCTTGTGTGTCAATCGCCCATGCAAACTCGGCAGAACTAAGTTGGGGAATAATGCCCCCTGCAGAACTTTTTTGGCCTCGACGGACCTGTATCTTAGAAATTTGTACAACTGCCATTGGAATACCCTCGTTATAGGGTATTTATCCGTTCAACGTATAGTATTCTTCTACCTTACTAAGCCAAAGATCTTGATACTTGTTAAAGTCTGCAGGCCATAGGTCAAACTGTTGATATTCGCAGTTACGACTGCACATAAACACATGTCCTTCGCGGATGTCTGTGCCGTAGACTTCATTATGTGCTAATATATAGGCGATCAACTGCATTTTATAATCTTCAACCCATTCTTCTTTTTTGGGCTTATTTGTCTGCTTGTAATCGCATACTGAAGGATTATCTTTATAAACTGCTACTAAATCTGTTGTGCCTGAGTATAGTCCTGGAAAGTACAGACTCTGTTCCATGGCCCATACTTCATTAACGTGTGCTAGACCGTTTTGTATGATTATATCAGCCATAGCATTTGCTTGTACATGCACAGGATTATTTCCTGGTTGTCTTTGTATGCCTGCTATAAATCTTTCTAGGTTAGCATGCATGGCAGTTCCGACGCCTGCAGCCTCAGTAGTAATCTGTTTGGCCTTTTCTTCGCCTACACGCTTTTTCCATTCGTTGAGTGCTGTCATATCTTTGGTAGCACTAAGAATAGTAGTTACCGAAGGGAGGCTTTCTCCGTCTGGAGTTAGATAAACTCTTTTACGAGTAACAGGATCGTTGACCTGTTGACAGTTTTTGTATTGAAATCGTTCAACGAACGGAGGAGGATTATATTGTGTTTGCATCCTGTATATATTACAGGATTATTTTGGATTTGTCAAATCTGGGGTGTGGCTTGACTTTGAGCCAACTGTCCTGCGGCTGCAGAAGATGCTGTTTTATCAACGGCTGCTTGACTATCCTCTGGCCCTTTGGTTCCGTCACCTTTTGGTTCATCGTCTGGGGCACCGGGAACATTTAATTCTATTCCCTGATCGTTGAAATTCTTAACCAAACCTTGTATTGCTGTACTGGCATCGTACATGGCTTTAAATGTTTCATAGTCCGCTGATACTTCAAACCCGTTACTTCTAAGTATCTGTTGTAGACCATTCCAATTTAATTTAGCAGGTGCCTTTTTAGATGCGGCGCGACCAATATAGTTACGGAGAACCATAACAAATTTGTCTACACCATCATCACCCGCAAATTCAAAAAATCTCATCCTAGTGTTGCCAATTGTTTTCTTAGATCTGCTAACTGTTGTTCAGTTTGCTTTATCTGATCTTGTAGTTGTTTCTTTTGCTCTTGTCGTTGTTTGACCATCATGGCCGCTTGTTGAGGATTCACTCCTCCAGACGGCTGTCCCGACTGTGGCGGCTGTTGCTGTCCTGGAGGAGGTGTTGATCCTACGGTAGTTGGAGTAGCCGTAGGAGCCAATTCCTTGACTTGTAAAAAGTCACCAGCGTTGATAAAATCTGTGAATCTCATTAGCCTGCTAAAACTTTTAGTAAGCGACTTTGATAATTAATGGATTCGCGTTGTTCACGACCTGCAGTTTCTGCACCGCCAACTGCTGCGTCGGCTGCTCCAAATTCATCGCCTATATCTGCGGCAGCAGGTTCTTCTGCCGGCATATTCATTTCATCAGCACCAGCAGGAGCCATATCGTCTCCGCCTTCCGCTCCAGGTTCTGCTCCTAGCATACCAGCGGCTTGTTCTTCGCCAGTAAGTTGGCGTACACCTGTGGCTAATGTTTCGCGAGTTGTCTTTAAATTTTCTAGTGCCTGTTGGATCGCAGGAGCCACTGCACTGATAAAATTCTTGGCCTGCTCAGATCCCATTTCGTCACGGATAGAATCACCTAGTTGTAATAGTGTGTCATTCTCCATGCCGCTAAGTTCTTCAATCCAGCGACCTACTCTATCGACCATAGTTTTTGCTGTAACGATAGCACTGGCCTGTTGTACTTCGCCTTCTTTTAATGTTGCCATTTCTTCTCCTTGGGATTCTGTGTTTTCTACGACTTCGTCTGTCTCTTCGTTTTCGACAGTAAATTCTTCTCTATCTGCTATTTCGCTATTGATAGCATCTAATATCCATTGTGCTTGATGATAAGCATCATTTTCTAAATTTTCATTAAATCCCGAAGCGCCTCTCATTTGGCTTACTTGGGTGCGTAGTTTGTTTCTAGCATCTTGTAACTGATGTAGATCGAAGTCTTCTAGGTTTACACGCTTGCCGAACATTTTAAGTAGGCTCTCGTTTAGTCTACGGCTTGATCTGTTAATTGCAAATAGGTCTGTTGTTTTCATAATATCGAATCCGGATTTATGTTATATTTATTCAATCGCCTACCAAAGCCCTAGCAATATTCTTGGCTTTTTCCGCACGATCTCGGCTGACAGAATATCTAGAGTATAACATATCTGCTCGATCATAATCCTTTTTTTCTATGGCTTTTTGATACTGAGCACGTAACAGTTGGCTATCTACGAACCACTTACCGTATTCTTGATCAGCATCGTACAGTTTTTGTGCTTGTATCGATCCGGGATTAAAATAACAGATATTTGCCAGTTTGATAGCCACAGCGTTTAGGTATATGTTTACAAATAGTATTTGATTTTGTTTTTTTATGTGCTTAAGGTTAGCATCGCTGATGATTAATACATCGCCCACTAGAATACCATCCTCTGTTTTTACAGGAAGGACATGGTTACTTTTTGCTAATCGTTTTTGCGCTGAGCCAATGAATCGCTCAAGTCGCTTAGAAATATCAGTCATAAAAAAAGGATCTAGTGATCCTTATTTAAGTGCGTATATTTTATATTCCTAAAAACTTGAATATCATAGGAATGTTAATAGCACCGCTCCATCCTGCGCCTGCTACAAATGCTGCCCCAATTGCACCGTAAAGCATTAATTTATCTTTGCTCTTCTCCATTTCTGCTATTTTCGTTGCTAATTCATTATGCTGTGAAGTCGCTTCGTTTCTCATATCAGATAAAGTTTTTGTTAAGTTATCGCCGGTGCGGTCTAGACAATCGTGAAGTTCTTTGACGTCTACTTTGAGATCGTCCATTTTTTCATCTATGTGTTGTACTTTGATTTCGAGTACACCGACTCGCTCTACGACTGTGGCCATTTAGGCTATCTCCTATGTATTAAGTCAAGTTCCCTGCGGGACATGTGCCTAAGTTAGAACGCCTGTTGTGTGCCTTTAATGTTATATTTATCCGAATTAATTTATTTTATCAATCCAGATATTTTGATTTTCGCCTTTGGTTTGAAATGCCGCTGGGACTATTTCAACACTATTATTTAACCTATCTATTATAGGAACACCATGTAGATCTTCATTTAGCAAAAATACTGGATCGCCATCTTTTAAAAAGACACTGTGTCTTTCTGTGACGAATTCCCAAGTCCAATAAGTGCCGGCGCCTTCGATCGATCCTGGGAACCTTCCGTCTTGCTGCTTAGGATCTTGATCCCAATCGATATTGGCTCGAATTCCTATAGCCTGTATTAAACTATTAAAATTAGATTGTTGACCGATTTTTAGTCTGTCAGTTTCAGATCGAGAAGCATTACTTCTCGTGATATCAACGAATGAAATGATTTTATAGCGTTCCATAAACTGCTACTATTTAATTTCATTTGAAATCACTCAAAATTTATTGCGAATGAAATCCTGTCTATATCCGAATTATGAGAAATTACCTGGTGTTTAAGATTTCCCGGAAATACTAAAAAGTCTCCCACACTGGGAGAATAAGAAAATATCTCATTATCTTTTTCAAATTCTATGTTACTAGAATTTTCTGGAACCTGGATATATGTTACACTAACAATTGGATGCAGACCATGATCGTGCCATCTGTTAGTTCCGCCAAAATGCGATAGATTAAACCATGCTCTGTTAAATTTAACGTCGGGCCATTTTACATTGACTTTGGCCATTGAATCTTCGATAAAACCCATAGTCCATTTGTATCTTCCATTATAATAATCTTTATAAGGTGTGAATGTTTTAGAATGCCATCCACCTTTGTTGGTCTTTGATGTTCCTAGATCTAAGGCTTTCAACTCGTAGATTTTTTCTATCATATTCTTAGGAATATCTATTTTGGTTTTAAAAATTTCAAATTTATGTATTTGTTCAAACATAAAAATATTTAATCAATAAAAAAGCCTACCGAAGTAGGCTTAGTCTTCCCATCCCTAGGAAAAATTACATACCGAACAATGTGGTTGGCGCTGTAACTGTAACTGCTGCGGTTGTGCCGGAACCAGTTAATGTGTCACTTAGACCCAATACACGTGAAGCACGGATCGCTACAGTGTTGATGTCTAAAGCATGTCCATCACCGATAAAAATTACGGTTTCTGCATCTGCTTCCATTAATGCACCAGTTGTACCAAACTCTTGCATTAAACTTTCAACTTGACCACCAATACCTGTACTTAGGTTGGTTTCTTCGTTGTCAACTACGATCTTGAAAACTTTTAGTTGTAGTGTGCTGTATAGAACATCACGAACGTGGCCTAGGCCGTTTACTCTTGTATATGCTGCCATGATTTTTCTCCTCTTATCAATAGTCCCGCTCCGGGACTGGCATAATTATTTATTGATTTTGGAAAAAAATAGGGGTATAGACCCGTTAATCGGCTCTAAATGGGGTCCATCGATCTCTAGGAACTAGTTTTACAGCATCTTTTGTGCTAACGTAGCCTTCTCCGCCGGGCTTACCGCCCGTTGCTGCGGTGATATCACCCTCCGCAGCATCAAGTTCGTCTATGACTTCGTTCTTGGCTTTCATAAGTTCTGTAACCAAAGTAAACATTGTATCTAATACACCAGGCCCGGACGTATTTAGATCGGCAATTTTTTTCTGCTTAGGTGCAGAAACTTTAGAACTAGGTAACCAAGCAAAGAATGATTTAGTATTGATATTGTCCAATGCTTTGGCTTTGCTCTGTGCATTAACAAAAGTATAGATTATGTTCTGTAGGTCACTTAGGCCTGCTTGTGGAGTTAAAAATTTATCAATGTTAGCAGAATTTTTTCTTACTAGTTGCTCTATCTGTGATAGATTGTCTGCGTTTACAGCAGGCCTATGGCTGACATAAGTTTGTCCAAAAACTATCAATTCTGGATTACCTGAGAATATGTCAGGACTATCAAAATCTTCTCCGCCCTTGTCTCCAAAATAATCAAATTTCTTATGTGCTGCCACTGCTATCTTTGCCGCTGCTAATTTTTGTCCCACAGGGCTAGTGGATTTGACAGAGTATGTAGTTTGATTTGGTGTGAAATTTAATTTACCGTCTGCACCCTGATATGGCTTGCCTGGATGGAATAGGATGTCTCCGTAGACATAACCTCTAAAATCTGCAGGTGTTGCCTTTTCAAACACAGGCCACATAGAAGCCATGTCGCCAGCAAACTTGGCACGCCACTCTTCACCTTTGCCTCTACTGTTAATAAACTGTTTGAGTTCTTCAGGACTAGATGATTTGCCTTCTTCACGTCCCCAGTTGTTCTTACCAACCATGCGGAAGGTACCATCTTCATCTCTACCCCAATACACTGTGGGATTACCGTCCCACTTGATAGATATTTTACTAGCGGGTTGTGCAAGATCTTTCAATACTTGTACGGCCCTAGCACCTCCATTAGGTTCTGTAAACACAAGATCTTCTAGGTGATTGAATTCTCTGCCCACTTTCTTAGGAGCAGGTGCTTCGTCTTCTAATAATAATTCCCAGGCTCTCATTTTACGATATCAATAATTTTACGCATCCAACCAATAGTACCTGGTTGATAACTTTCTAATGCTTCGTTCTTGGGCAGTTCGATACCGCTACGACCTAATGTTTCTCTGGCTGCTGCAACTAACTCTTCGTAGTTTGGTAACTTTCTAATATAGGCAACAATGCTTTCTACTGTGCGGATATCTTTAACTGTGGCTGTTTGGCCTAATAATTGTTTCGCGATAACATTCCAATCATCGCCGCCGGGCACTGTTTCATCTGTTTGTGCATTCATCAGTCCGAACTTAGGAGAATACTTCATGCCCCTAGCACGAGCAATGCTGCTTAATAATATATGACGATGCTCGCCACGGAAAGGACTATCTGCTAAACTACCTAGCATACTTCCTTGTTGGAATTTTGGATTAGCAGAAAACATAAAATCTGTCTGTGCGAAACCATTTTCTGGATCACCGTTGATAGGAGTTTTTAAGTGTACATTGTCTCCGCTAAGTTTTACATTTTCTTTACCGAATAAAGATCTTAACTTATCTGCGAATTCTGTTTTATTGATTTCGTTAGCATCAACTGATAGATCTAGATCTCCGCTGTCTGCTTTGCGACCGGTAGTACCTAACCATTTGATAGGTACGCCTTCTTCATCTTTATCTGTGCTAAAATCTACACCCGTTTCTTTTTCTAGGTAAGCGATTGTCGTAGGGATTTCTGATCTAGTGATCCTACGAGTTAATGGTTGTTTGTCCGGCCCTTTGAATACATTGCCGCCTTCTGTTAGAATATCATTCATCCTTGGATTCTACTAGTTTTTGTTTTTGTCTGCGTTCTTCGGCTATCCTACGAACACCTCTGATAAATTTGGTTGGGTCTTGGCCTTTGATGGCATTAATTAGTCTACGCTCTAGTTCATCGGCTTGATCAGGATCATAATGCTTATGCATACTTTCCAGTAGGTTTATAGCGGAATTAATGATATTCGTTGCTCTGCTTTCAATCAAGGCGTCGGTACTGCGTACTTCAGCGATGCTGTTTAATTCCTGCAAAATACTTCTGGTTCTGAGTTTCATAGAAATTCCAAATTTATAGTATATTTAACTAATCTAACTGTATTAAAACATAAACTATTTCCTTTGTCAAATAGACCCTATTTTGTGCGGTTGCACACGACTCAGTATAAATACTGATATACACAGAGGAACACATAAATGAAAAAAATTCTTAATTTCTTATCAGGAATGCTCGAATCTTGGGCGACCGCAAGGGCAGCAACAGAATTAACACGTCGCGGTATGCACGAAGAAGCCAAGCGATTAATCCAGAAATAAAATGGATTTCAAAGAAGTACCCTATCAATTGTGGGGACCTTGGCGAAATCAATGGGGATACGTCACTGCTGTTGCACAGTTCAGTGACGAAGACCTTATACTGAAAAGTTTTACTCCAGATAATAAAAAACTTGTTAGACATTTTACACACTGGGAAGACTGCGCTAATTTTATCGAATTGATAGAACAAGACCGGAGATTCTAATGATGCACACATATTGGCAGCCCATGACCGACGAAGATGTTGAATGGGTAAATAATCCAGAAAAAAGTCAAACTAACTCTTGATTTTTTTTCTCTAGAGATATATAATACTACATACACAAACACACAAGGAGGAGTTATGTTTACACCTATTTTTTACATTGATTCATTTCAAAGCACGAAAAAGATCATTGCTGATCAAATCTTTAAAGATCCTGCACTAAACAAAGCAGCACACGCATACATCGATGCACAAACACAATTCGCCAAGATGGCTATCAACAATACCATCGAAGTGGCTAAGTATTCTGTAGAATCAGTATCTAAAGTACTGTTTCCAAAGAAGGAAGGTACCGCCTAAGGTACAAATTGACACATACACACAAGGAGAAAATTATGTCAAACCAATTATTCAATGCACCAGAAATGAAAGCACCCGAAGTTAAGTTCAATAAAAACGGATATGAGATCCGTACAGAGATCTTAGAAATGGCAAAAGACATCGTTGCCCAAGAGTACACATACAAGTGGCAAGGTTGGGAAATGTCAGCCAAGCGTGACGAAAAGACAGGCCAGATCGTTACACAAGTCGGCATGCCAGAGTTTCCTGGTTTAGATAAAGTATTAGAGACCGCCGAAAAGATGTACAGTTTTGTTAACAACGGCGTGAAGAAATAATATTAGGCTCGTAGAGCAATATAATAATATAAAAAGAAACCCCCTTAATGGGGGTTTTCTTTTATCTGACTCGGGCTAATCTAAAGAATTCAAGTATCTTGATATAGACCCATCCTATATCTAATTCAAACCATTTTCTACGAAACTTAGGATTCGCAGGATCTAGGTGATGATTATTGTGTAATTCTTCACCACCGATCAGAATACCAACAGGACCAATGTTTCGGCTGTAGTCATTAGTGTCGCCATTGCGATAACCCCACCAATGCCCAATGCCGTTGATAAATCCAGCAGCCCAGAATGGGATCCATATCATCTGTATGCCCCAAATTAAAAGTCCCCATGCGCCAAAAAGAACAAGATCTATGATCAACATAAGCAAAAAGCCGTGGCGATGATATTGAGTATAAAATCTTTCTGCCCTATCTTTAGGGGTTCCTGCACCGTACTTTATAACGAAATTAGGATCTTTGGTGGCTTCGTGATACAAACTCCACCCGCCAAACAATAATTTCCAGATCCCAAATACATGAGGACTATGAGGATCGCCTTCTACGTCTGTAGTCTGGTGATGTTTACGATGCACTGCTACCCATGCTTTGGTGGTCATGCCCGTAGTCAACCAAACCCAAAAACGAAAAAAATGGTTGAGCCACGGATGAAATTCTACACCCCTGTGTGCCTGTGATCTATGTAGATATAGAGTCACGCTGATAATAGTAATGTGTGTGAGTATAAGAGTTATCAGTAACCCTTGTAAAAAAGTAATTTCTATCATTAATAATTCCCTGAGGCTAGAACGATCTTGCAGATGTGCTCAAGCCGCTCGATGTGTTCAAAACTACGCCATGGCGTAGAATCGATGGCCACGACCCCGTGACCTTTTATCCCTACTATATCATACTTAATCTCGCCGGTACGATAGTTTAAACCCAACTTTTCGTGACACTGATCGCCTAGTTCTTGACTAATAGGAGGAACATCTCCTACATTAGGTGCTACTCTAGTATATCTGCTCAGTTCCGGAAAATGATTAGCCAACTCACTCAATTCAATACCGGCATGCATGGCTGCTACGATATGCGTAGGATGTATATGAGTCACTACACGTACTTCGTCCTTGTGTATTTCTCTTTGTAGACCAAAATGCAAGGGCATTTCGCCAGTAGGTTTAAGACCGATACTAATATCACTGTAAGGCATTTCTTCCCAACTGTATAACATTTCGGCTGTGCCTGCACCACTGTTGATCGCTTTATTGATTTTTATCTTTTTAAATTGATCCGGCTGCATGGTCTGCTTACGTACACCGCTGGGCGTGACGTAGAAATGATCTCTGTCGTGATGACGAATAGAGATGTTGCCATCTCTACTTGTGATCCAATTGCGTTTGTATGCTTCTACTAGTATATCACAAATCGTTTCTAACATCAGTGAAACTGCTCCTCTTCAGTCGAGCCTTTCAGTGCCTGTGTCGAGGCATCTTTTTCAACTGTAGTAGTAATAAGGTCAAAGTAACCAGTTCCTACTTCGCGTTGATGTTTGACTGCTTCAAATCCTATAGCAGCATTAGCAAATTCTTGCTCTTGCATTTTAACAAACGCTGTCATGCCTTCGCGAGCGTAGCCGTGTGCCAGTTCAAACATACCGTTATTCAAGTTGTGAAAACCCGCCAGTGTAATAAACTGAAACTTGTAACCCATGGCACCTAATTCACGTTGGAACTTAGCGATCGTTGCATCGTCTGAGTTCTTCTTCCAGTTGAAAGATGGTGAGCAGTTATAGGCTAGCATCTTATTCGGAAAGTGCTTGTGGACTCGTTCTGCGAATTCCTTTGCGAATTGTAAGTCAGGTTTTCCTGTTTCACACCAGACAAGATCTGCATATTCTGCGTAAGAGATTGCTCTGCTGACGGCTTGATCGATTCCGTTTCTGGTTCTATAGAAACCTTCGACAGTTCTTTCGCCAGTAAGAAAAGGAATGTCATTAGGATCAATATCGCTAGTGATAAGGTTACCGGCTTCGGCATCAGTTCGTGCGATAACAAGAGTAGGCACGCCCATAACATCAGCAGCGAGACGAGCGGCAACAAGTTTATTGACTGCTTCTCTGGTTGGTACAAGGACTTTTCCTCCCATATGACCACACTTCTTAGCACTAGCAAGTT
>JACCDW011450203.1_pt1 | contig 13768 bp, 7 predicted proteins | sample 7449781 | NCBI WGS metagenome assembly JACCDW01 (sample SAMN15323449, study PRJNA562643) | freshwater metagenome | isolation source: river surface water | place: USA:Blue River Watershed | collected 2017-08-18 | reverse complement strand
GCACATTGCTCAGACCAACACCAAGTGGTGCAAAACAAGGCCGACGATTTAGCCGCCATTTTGTACACCAGCGGCACCACAGGCCGCAGCAAAGGTGCTATGTTGTCGCACGGCAATATGCTGAGCAACGCGCAAACCTTGAAAGACTATTGGGGCTGGCAGCCAGGTGATGTGCTCATTCATGCCTTGCCCATCTTCCATGTGCACGGTTTGTTTGTTGCCATCCACGGTGCTTTGCTCAACGGCAGCAAGATGATTTGGATGTCTAAATTCGACCCCAAACTCGTCATCGCCAAGATGCCAGAAGCCACGGTGTTCATGGGCGTGCCCACCTTGTATGTGCGCATGTTGGCCGAGCCAAGTCTCACCAAAGCACAAGCCTCGAACATGCGTTTGTTTGTGGCAGGTTCAGCCCCGTTGTTGCTGGAGACGTTCAACGAGTGGCACGAGCGAACAGGTCAGACCATTCTTGAGCGTTACGGAATGAGCGAAACCGTCATGCTGACCTCTAACCCCTACGCTGCCGATGCGCGCTATCCTGGTCAAACTGAACGCCGTGGCGGCACGGTGGGTTTCCCATTGCCCGGTGTGTCCTTGCGTGTGCAGGATGATGAAGGCAAGGCCTTGCCCGTGGGTGAAATTGGTGGCATCCAAGTCAAAGGCCCCAATGTGTTTGGCGGCTACTGGCGTATGCCTGAGAAAACCAAAGAAGAGTTCACGGCCGATGGTTATTTCAAAACAGGCGACGTGGGTAAGGTGGATGAGCGGGGTTACGTGGTCATCGTGGGCCGCAGCAAAGACCTCATTATCAGTGGCGGTTACAACGTCTACCCCGCAGAGATTGAAGGCTACATCAACGACATGCCTGGCGTGGCTGAAAGCGCCTTGATCGGGGTGCCGCATCCTGACTTTGGCGAGGTGGGAGTGGCAGTCGTCATAGCCAAACCTGGTGCGAACGTCGATGCCGATGCCGTCATCGCTGCACTCAAATCACAACTGGCCAACTTCAAAATTCCCAAGAAATGTTTTGTGGTGGCTGAACTACCGCGCAACACCATGGGCAAGGTACAAAAGAACTTGCTGCGAGATCAGTACAAAGGCTTGTTTTAAGTTATCGCCTCGGCGCCGAGAAGTGGCTTTCAATCATTTGGGTACCCACAACTCGGATGCTGATGGGGTTGCGCGGCGGCTGACGATTTCTGGTACTCCAGCATGAGGAAGCCGCCGCACAGCCCCGTCAGCATCAGCGATAGAGATTCCTTGCGAACAAAGAAAAAGGCCACTCAATTGAGTGGCCCTTTCTACGCGTGCAAAGTAAAGATTAGCCAGCCAAAGCCGCTGAGTTCACACGCTGTGTGATGTGTGCCAAAGCCTCATCCACTTGGTCAATCAAGATCAAGCACAAGTCGCCTTTTTGCAAGCGCTCCATGGCGCGGTCAATCGCCAAGAACTCGCCGTGGATTTCATCAATGTGTGACGTGCGCTTGGCGCCTTCCAAACCTTGGCGCAAGAGTGTTAACACCTCGCCGTCTACGCGGCCACGTTGACAGGCATCTTGGTACAACACCACGTCGTCAAAGGCTTCACCAATGATGCGTGTTTGCTCACGGATGTCTTCATCGCGTCGGTCGCCCGCACCACTGATGACCACGCTGCGACGCTGTGCAGGCAGGTTGGTCACGGCTTGCACCAGTGCCTTGATGGCATCTGGGTTGTGTCCGTAATCGGCAATCACAGTCGCGCCTTTGTAATCGAACACATTGAAACGTCCAGGCACAGCGTTGCTGTCGCTCACGAATGTGGCCAAACCCTTGCAAATGGTTTGCCATGGCACACCGACTGCCCATGCGGCACCGATGGAGGCCATCGCGTTTTCAATTTGGAAGCTGATGGCACCACCGCGTGTGACGGGAATTTCCGACAAAGGAATGCGCACCGAGTGGTTGCCCTGCATGGCCACGATTTGGTCGTCTTCCACAAACAGCACGCGCTTGCCTTGTGCGCGGTGTGTGGCAATGACAGGATGGTGAGAGTCCAAGCCAAAAAAGGTCACTTGGCCTGGGCACTTGTTGGCCATGGCTGCCACGATGGGGTCGGTGGCGTTGAGCACCGCCGTGCCCGACTCGGCCACGTTTTGCACGATGACGCGCTTGAGCACGGCCAAGTCTTCCACCGTGGTGATGTAGTTCAGCCCTAAATGGTCACCCATGCCGATGTTGGTGACGACGGCCACTTGGCAGCGGTCAAAGGCCAAGCCTTCGCGCAGCATGCCGCCGCGTGCGGTTTCGAGCACGGCCGCATCCACATCGGGGTGAGCCAACACGTTACGACCGCTGCGTGGGCCACTGCAGTCCCCGCTGTCGGTTTGGCGGCCGTTCACATACACGCCATCGGTGTTGGTCATGCCCACGCGCAAACCGTTGGCGCGCAACAGGTGAGAGGTCAAGCGCACCGTGGTGGTTTTGCCGTTGGTGCCAGTCACGGCAATGACGGGAATACGACCATCGCCACCATCCGGGAACATGGTGGCCATGACGGCCTCGCCCACATCACGGCCTTTGCCGAAGGAAGGGCTCAAGTGCATGCGCAGGCCTGGGGCTGCGTTGACTTCAACCACGCCACCGCTTTGTTCTTCAAGGGGGCGCAGCACGGATTCGCACACCACGTCCACACCGCAAATATCTAGGCCGACCATTTGTGCAGCGGCTACGGCGCGCAGGGCGACCTCGGGGTGAACGTCATCGGTCACATCCGTGGCTGTGCCGCCAGTGGAAAGGTTGGCGTTGTTACGCAGAATCACGCGTGCACCTTTGGCAGGTACGGAGTTGGCCTCAAAGCCTTGCTCTTTGAGGCGTGCAATGGCAATGTCGTCAAAGCGGATTTTGGTCAGCGATGTGGCATGGCCTTCGCCTCGGCGTGGATCTGCGTTGACGATGTCCACCAGTTCACGCACGGTGTTTTTGCCGTTGCCAATGACCAGCGGTGGTTCACGGCGTGCTGCCGCGACCAGTTTGTTGCCCACCACCAGCAAACGGTAGTCGCTGCCTGGCAAAAAGCGTTCGACCAACACGTCATCGCGGTGCGCAACAGCTGTGAGGTAAGCGGCTTTCACGCCTTCTTCGGTGGTGACGTTGACAGAAATGCCTTTGCCTTGGTTGCCGTCACGAGGCTTCACGACCACAGGCAAGCCAATTTCTTGAGCGGCAGCCCATGCGTCTTCAGGACTGGTGACGGGGCGGCCCAAGGGCACGGGTACACCTGCAGCATGCAGCAGTTTCTTGGTGAGTTCTTTGTCTTGTGCAATCGACTCGGCAATCGCGCTGGTGGAATCAATCTCAGCCGCTTGAATGCGACGCTGTTTGCTACCCCAACCCAATTGCACCAAGCTGCCTTCCGTCAAACGACGGAAGGGGATGCCACGAGCGATGGCAGCATTGACGATAGATCCTGTGGATGGGCCCAAGCGAATGTCTTCGTCGAGTTCACGCAATTGGTGAATGGCAGCATCCACATCAAAGCTGGTGTTGTTGAAGGCAGCCAGGCACAGTTCGCTGGCGAGCTTGATGGCCATGCAGCCCACTTGCTCTTCTGTGTATTCCACCGCCACTTGGAACAAGCCGTGGTCTGTGGTGGCCGTGGTGCGACTGAAGGTGACAGGGCAACCCGCTTCGATTTGCAAATGCAAGGTTGCCGCTTCAAGCGCATGCGCCATGCTGAGCTTGACCTTGTGGTCGGTGGGCTGCAAATTACCAACGCCAGGGAACAGGTTGCGCAAACGGCTTTCAAAGTCAGGGTGTTGACTCAGGTCGATTTCACCATCTTCACACTTGACCATGGCTTCCACGGCAGTGTGACGGGTCCAGAGGTTAGGGCCGCGCAGGGCGCGGATACGAGAGACTTCCATTAGCCATTCATCCTTGCAACGTCTTTGGCAACTTGTTGGTTTTGTTGTCCGAAATTTTTCAAGCCAGCGCGAATCAGCAGTGGCGCGATGTCCAATGACCACGCCGCAGCCACCGCCGCGAGCAGCGTGGAGATGTGCAAGCCGTCTTTGAGCAGGCGTGCAATCAATTCGAGGTCGAGGTGGAATAGCTGTGTTTCTTGGTCGCCGCGCGCCAGAGTGACATGGCCATCTTTGCAGAACACGGCGCGACCACCGCTTTGTAAATGCGCCATCATGATCGCGTTGTCTTGCGACTTGGCGTAGTACACCACTTCGCCATCGCTCAACTCGGCCAAGGTGGTGACGGCCTCTTCGTCGGCATTGAGGACCGCTGCACCTTCTGGCAGCACCAAGTCAACTTGTGTGCGAATGACGGTGCGCATTTGCTCAGCCGTTTGAATGTCGTGTTTTTCAATGAGCGCAGCATCTGTCTCTGGCATGTTAGTCACCACACCGACCAAGCAACGGTCGTAGGCCAAGCCTTCATCCAAGATGAGGGCTGGCGTGGTTTCAAACACGGCTGCATCGAGTGCACGGTTGATGAGCAAACGCTCCGAGGCTTCAAAACCGCGTGAGTCGGTTTTACCCAAATGCTGTTGGTCCATGTACAAGCCATCTTTGCACGCCAAGCCAGTGCGTTTGCCTGAGAGGTGCAGCAACCACGCCACGAGTTGAGATAACTCCGTGGTTTGCTGGCTACCCACAATGCCGACCACGGGGATGCGACCAGATTCATTGGAGCCAAACAAATGTTCGACGATGGCTTTGCCCACGGGGCGAGGCTGGCCCACGGCGGGTTTGACGTGCATCAGCAAGCCAGGGCCTGCATTGACTTCGATGATGGCACCCTTTGTCTCTTCCAAGGGGCGAGAAATGTCTTGGGTCACGATGTCAATGCCCGCAATGTCCAAGCCAATCACACGTGCGGCGAGGGTGGCTACGGCAGCGACTTCGGGGTGAACCAAATCGGTCACATCGTTGTTGAGGTTGCCGTTGCGCTGCACCACCACGATGCGGCCTTTTTCGGGCACGCTGGTGGGCTCTAAGCCTTGGCGTTGAATTTCAAGCAGCGACATTTCGCCGCGTGGGGTGTGCAAGCGAATCAAGTCGAGTGGGAAGCCTTCGGCAATGCCACGGCGCGGGTCGGTGTTGATTTGGCTGTCGATCAGCTGCTCAACGGTCGATGTGCCGTCACCCGTGATGAACGCTGTTTCACCACGGGTGGCAGCCACCACGCGGTCACCCACCACCAAGACGCGGTGCTCATCACCGCGCACATAGCGTTCGATCAACACTTCGCTGCCTTCTTTTTCAGCAGCAGTCCAGGCTTTGCGCACGCCTTCTTCGGTGTTCACGTCCAGCGACACGCCCCAGCCACGGTTGCCGTCGAGTGGCTTGACCACCACGGGCAGGCCGATGTCTTGCGCAGCTTCCCAAGCTTCATCAGCGGTTTTGACAATCTGACCTTCAGGCACAGGAATGCCGCATTGCGTGAGCAAGCGCTTGGTCAAGTCTTTGTCGCTGGAGATGGTTTCTGCAATGGCGCTGGTACGGTCGGTCTCGGCAGTCCAAATGCGGCGCTGTTTAGAACCGTAGCCCAGTTGCACCAAGTTGCCTTCGGTCAGGCGGATGAAGGGGGTCTTGCGCTCAACTGCCGCATCCACGATGCATGCCGTGCTGGGGCCGAGGCAACGCAAGTCGGCGATTTTTTTCAAACGCTCTACGGTGCCGTCGATGTCAAAGGGCTTGTTATTGGCCGCGGCCATCACGAGTTCACGGGCGGCGAGGAAACTTTCGCGGCCCAGCTCTTCGTGTTCGGTGCGGAACACCACTTTGTAGATGCCGCGCTTGCTGATTTCACGGGCTTTGCCAAACTCTGCGCGGGCACCGGCCAACAGTTGCAACTCGATAGAGACGTGCTCCATGATGTGGCCCATCCACGTGCCGCCCACCAAACGGGTCAGGAACCCACCACGATGGCCCACGCCGCAGTGGTGTTCGACCAAGCCTGGCAACCAGCCGTTGATGCGGTCGTTGAAGCCGTCAATTTTGTTGGAGGGGTGGTCTTCCATCTCACCTAAGTCGATGAGCGCTTCGATGATGGGGCGGTAAGTCCAGATGTTGGGCCCACGCAAGTAGTTCATGCGCAGGATTTGGATGTCTTTGAATGCCATAAATGAGCTTCAGGTTTAGCGGAGGTTTGGGGTGGCTGAAGCAGGGGAGAGAGCCAAGTTCACCACAGCGACCTCCGAGGCTGCGGCGATACAATCATTTGCAAACGTGCTGGGGTTTAACAAAGTCCTGGCTCCTGCTTTTTTATTTTTATCGCCGTCCATCGATTGACATCGATTGAAGCAGCAAAATTCCAATAATGAATTCTTCTTTATCGGCTTCCACCAAAGTTGTTCTGCCCGAGGGCTGGCGAACTTCAGCGATTGCACAACTGTCTGCTCAAGAAAACGTTCTAGCTTGGCTAGAGGTTGACCTGAACGCCCAATTGCATTTTTCGCTAGGGCTACTAATTGTGACAGACCAAAGGGTGCTTTTTGCCACCCAAGAGGGCGGTTCTACCCCTGTTTGGGACAGTTGGACACTGGCCGCAGGCATGAAGATGACCCACACCGATCACGCGGGTGTAGGCACGTTGAGTTTGGTCGATGCCACGCACCGCATGGCCAGTTGGCGGTTCACCTTGACGCACAACGTCACGGCCATGCGTTTGCAAGAAAAATTTGCCGAACGCCTTGAAGTTTTAACCCACGGCAAGTCCTTGGCCGCATCGGCTCAAGCACGCTGCCCCCAGTGCAAATTGCAGCTTGAAAACGTGGGTGATGAATGTCCTGTGTGCAGTCGTGAGCAGCACGCGCCGTTGTCTACGTGGGGCTTGTTTCGCTTGTGGCGCTTTGCCAAACCTTACCAATGGCGTTTGTTGGCGGGCTTTTTGTTGACATTGGCTTCTACAGCGGCCACTTTGGTGCCGCCGTACTTGACCATGCCGCTGATGGATGATGTGCTGATTCCATTCCAAAACGGCAAAGACATTGACCATGATTTGGTGTATCTGTATCTGGGGGGCTTGTTTGGCGCCGCCTTGTTGGCTTGGGGTTTGGGCTGGCTCAAGACCTATATCTTGGCCTTGGTGTCAGAACGCATTGGCGCTGACTTGCGCACCACAGCCTATGAACATTTGATGCGCTTGTCGCTTGAGTACTTTGGTGGTCGTCGCACGGGCGATTTGATGAACCGCATTGGTGCTGAGACTGATCGCATTTGCGTGTTCTTGTCACTGCACTTGCTCGACTTCGCCACCGATGTGTTGATGATCGTGATGACAGCTTCCATTTTGATCAGCATCGACGCCAAACTGGCTGCCGCTACCTTGTTGCCTCTGCCTTTCATCGTGTGGCTGATTCATACCGTGCGCGACAAACTGCGTACTGGCTTTGAGAAGATTGATCGCGTGTGGTCAGAGCTCACCAACGTGTTGGCCGACACCATTCCTGGTATTCGCGTGGTCAAAGCGTTTGCCCAAGAAGAGCGCGAAGCGAATCGCTTCCGCGATGCCAACAAGCACAACTTGGCGGTGAACGACCGCATCAATTTTGTGTGGTCGCTGTTCTCGCCCACGGTCACACTGATGACCGAGGTGGGCTTGCTGGTGGTCTGGGGCTTTGGTATTTACTTGGTCTCGCACAACCAAATTTCGGTGGGTGTGTTGGCCGCGTTTTTGGCCTACATCGGCCGTTTTTACACGCGTCTCGATTCCATGAGCCGCATCGTGTCGCACACCCAAAAAGCGGCGGCAGGTGCGAAGCGTATTTTTGAAATTTTGGATCACGTGTCCAGCGTGCCAGAAACCACCAACCCGCAAAAACTGCCTGTACCCGTACAAGGTCGCATCGAGATTCAAGATGCTGGCTTTCGCTATGGCAACCGCGCGGTGATTCGTGGCATGAACCTGACCATTCGCCCAGGCGAGATGATTGGTTTGGTGGGGCAAAGCGGCTCAGGCAAGAGCACGCTGGTCAACTTGATTTGCCGTTTCTACGACTTGAGCGAAGGCTCGATCAAGCTCGATGGCATTGACATTCGCAACATCGCCTTGTCTGACTTCCGCAGCCACATTGGCATGGTGTTGCAAGAGCCGTTTTTGTTCTTCGGCACGATCGCCGACAACATTGCGTACGGCAAGCCCGATGCCACACGTGAAGAAATCGTGGCGGCTGCGCGCGCAGCCCATGCCCACGAATTCATTTTGCGTTTGCCACAAGGCTATGACTCCTTGGTGGGAGAGCGCGGCCAGGGCTTGTCGGGTGGTGAGCGTCAACGCATTTCGATTGCACGTGCTTTGCTCATCAACCCACGCATCTTGATTTTGGATGAAGCCACGGCATCGGTGGACACCGAGACGGAACAAGAAATTCAAAAGGCCTTGGACAACTTGGTGCAAGGCCGCACCACGATTGCCATTGCCCATCGCTTGTCCACGCTCAACAAAGCCGATCGCTTGGTGGTGATGGAGCAGGGCGTGGTGGTGGAAGAGGGCGACCACGACACGCTGATGGCAAAACAGGGCGCGTACTTCCGTCTTTATGAAGCCCAAGCGAAAAATGCAGAAGACGCGGTCGCGCGTGCTTCGACAAAGGAGTCTGTATGAACGAGGCCACAACCTTAGATTTTTCTCTGGCCTTTGACCCCTTTGGCAAATTGGTGGTCACCTTGGCTGATGGCACGCAACATGTGGGGGCTGTGGTGGCCCGTGCGTTTCCAATTGCCACGCCAGATCATTGCATTTCTATCTTGAACGTCGAAGGCAAAGAGCTGGCTTGGATCGAGAACCTCAACGACTTGCCCGCGAATGAGCGCGACATCGTGGCGCAAGCGTTGCAAGGCCGTGAGTTCATGCCCGAAATTCTGCGTTTAGAGGGTGTGAACAGTTTCTCCACGCCCAGCATTTGGCGCGTGCAAACCAACCGAGGCCCAGCGCAGTTGGTGCTCAAAGGAGAAGAAGACATTCGCCGTTTGAGCGCCACACGCCTCATCGTGGCCGATGCACATGGCGTGCAATTTTTGATTCGCGACTTGCCATCGCTCGATCGACACACCCGCAAACTGCTGGACCGCTTCTTGTAACAGCGGTGTGTGTTTTCAGCGGCCTTCGCAAGCCGCGAAAAAATCTAACTCGCGTTGGTAAACGCTGGTTTTTACCGCCATCAAGCCCAAGACCGAATGGAACAAATTGTCGTGTGACAAGGCTTTGTCGCGCTGGGTTTGCAAGCAGCGCGTGCTCACGCGACTGAGTTGTTCAAAATGCGGTGATAACCACGTGATCATGGGGACTGTGGTTTGCTCAGGCGGGGCGACGCGGTAGGGTAGGCCATGCAAATAGATGTTCTTCTCGCCCAACGATTCGCCATGGTCCGACACATAAAGCATGGCAGTTGTGTGCGCTTTGTCTTGACCTTTGAGCCAGCCGATCACGCGTGATAAGAAAAAATCAGTCTGCACAATGGTGTTGTCATAGGCATTGATAATTTGTTCACGCTCACATTGCGCCAGTGATGTGTCTGTGCATTCGGGGGTGAATTTTTTAAATTCTGCAGAGGTGCGTTTGAAATAAGCAGGCCCATGGCTGCCCATCTGGTGCATCACCACAACTGCTCCGCGTGCCAGTCGCTCGACGGGGAGTTTGGCCATTTCAGCTTCAAGCCGTGTGAGCATGACCGTGTCACGGCACTCGTCGCCATTGCAGTGCTCTGGGACGTTTAAGTTGGCCGTGTTGACATTAGGAACACGGTCACATTGACCTTTGCAACCCGATTGGTTGTCTATCCATAACACGGCATAACCTGCACGTTGAAGCACATCCAGCAAGTTTTCATACTCGTTGCGCCTGCCTGAAAAATCTTTGCGTCCCAAATGAGAAAACATGCAAGGCACAGACTCTGCTGTGCTGGTGCCACATGACGACACCTGTGTGAAGCTGGTGACTTGCTCTTTGGCTAGCAAGGGGTTGGTCGAACGTGCGTAGCCGTTAAGGGAGAAGTTTTGGCTACGTGCAGTTTCTCCCAAAACCAAAATCAGCAATGGTGGTTTGTGGCTGAAATTACCTGCTGTTTTTGCATCTTCACCAATGGGCTGCAGTGGGCCATCTTTCTTTTCAGAAGGAATCACCGTCAATTGCAAAAATGCATTGACACTGTTGAGCGGGTTGATTTGATGCCTCAGCTGCGTGTGATTGCGCATGAGTGATGCGAAATCTTGAAAAATCAGTTGCACACAGCCAAAAGCAACAAGCAAAGACACAGCAAAAAGTGCCGCATTTCGCCCAATTTGCTTGGGCCACGGTAATACCGTCATCGGTTGTTGCCAGAGCCAATAGGCAGGTACAAGTGCTAAGCCAATGACAGTCAAGAAGAGCTGCCAACTCAATTGATCTCTGGCTTCACGAACGTCTGTTTGAAGAACGTTGACGGTCATGGAGGTGTCAAGCACGATGCCATACATCCACATGTAGTACGTGGCAAAGCCAGTGATCAGCAGCATGAGTGTGATCATTGGTTTGAGGGTGAGTCGCCATGCGAATAAAGACAAAACAGCACTCACAACGCAAATGATCATGCATGCAAACACCAACGTGAAACCCAGACCTTGCCATCCTGAGATTTCAGGCAGTGCGTACAAGTTCTTCCAAAGCGTGAGGTTGCCTGCAAGCGAAAGCCACAAGCTGGCCAAGATGACCAAGGTCGTGGCAGAGCGTGGTGGTCGAACAGGAGCGTCGATGAACATGAGGCGCATAAAAATGCAAATGAAGTGGAAATATTAGGTAGGCCAAGCACTGCCGTGCTCTGGAGCGATGGCTCGCCAGTGCAAGTCACGCTCAATGCGCTGGCGCAAAGCGTCAGAGGCTTCAGGCTCACCGTGCACCACATACACCTGATCGGGTTTGTTCTTCATTTGACCCAGCCAACCAACCAACTGCGTGGCATCGGCATGTGCCGATGAGGATTGAAGCTGCACCACCTCGGCATGAATGGCCACATCTTGGCCATGCATGCGCAACAGGGTGCCGCCGCCAGCGATGGTGGCACCGCGTGTGCCCGGTGCTTGGTAGCCCGTGAGGATGACCATGTTGCGGTGGTCTGGTAGGTAGTGTGCCAAGTGGTGCAATACGCGCCCGCCCGTGGCCATGCCACTGGCCGCCAAGATGACCATAGGGCCGTGGCGTTTGGACAAGGCTTTGGATTCTTCTGTGGTCTCAATCATGGTGGCCACATGTTTCAAACCTTTGAGTGCGTGGGCATCTAAGCGATGAGCCTCTGGGTGGCGTTGGAACAAGTCAGTGGTGTGCACCGCCATCGGGCTGTCCAAAAAGATAGGCAAACCGTGTGGAATTTCACCACGCTCTTTCATCAAATCAATGGCATGCAGCAAGGCCTGCGCACGTCCCACCGCAAACACAGGAACTACGGCGACACCGCCGCGTGCTGCCACACGTTTGAGTGCGGGGGCCAGTTCGGCCATGATGTTTTCATGGGGGTGTTCGCGGTTGCCGTAAGTGGATTCGATCAACACAGTGTCTGCATCAGGCGGTGGCGCTGGTGGGTTCATGATCATGTCGTCGGGACGACCCAGATCACCACTGAACAAGATACGGCGTCCCGCCACTTCAACCAACACACTGGCGGCCCCCAAAATATGGCCCGCCGTGGTGAATGTGGCTTTCCAGCCGGGAATGGGTGAGAAGGTTTGGGTCTCGCGCTCGGGCTTGAGCAGCTGCAAAGACAGCAACGCATCGTGCTTGCCGTACAACGGCATGGCAGGGTCGTGCTTGGTGTAGCCGTGTCGGTTCAAGAAGGCCGCGTCTTCTTCTTGGATGTGGCCGCTGTCGGGCAACAAAATGGCACACAGGTCGCAGGTCGCGGGGGTGGCGTGGATGTGACCGCGATAGCCTTGGCGATAAAGCAGGGGAACATAGCCACTGTGGTCCAAATGCGCATGCGTCAAGATAACCGCATCAATGTCTGTGGGGGGCACAGGCATGGGGTTCCAGTTGCGCAAGCGTAGCTGCTTGTAGCCCTGAAACAAACCACAGTCGATGAGCAACTTCTTGCCATCGTGCTGAACCAAATATTTAGAACCGGTGACGGTACCGGTTCCACCCAAAAATGTGATGTTGACGCTCATGCGCGAAGTATCCCCTTTTTTAACTGGGGACCTTCAGCATGCGTCAGTTGAAAAAGCGCTTGAGCTTGTCCGCCCATCCACCCTCAGCAGGTGAGTGCTTATTGCCACCTTTCTTCAAGGACTCATCCAACTCCTTGAGCAACTTGCGTTGGTGTTCTGTGAGTTTGACGGGGGTCTCGACTGAGATGTGGCAGTACAAGTCGCCAGGAAAGCTGGCGCGGACGCCTTTGATGCCTTTGCCGCGCAAGCGGAATTGCTTGTCGTTTTGGGTTCCTTCGGGAATGTCAATCGCGGCTTCGCCTGCCAGTGTGGGCACGCGAATTTCGCCACCCAGAGCAGCGGTGGTGATGCTGATCGGCACCGAGCAGTGCAGGTCATCACCGTCGCGCTCGAAGATGTCGTGCTTCTTGACGCGGATCTCGATGAACAAATCGCCAGGAGGCCCGCCGTTGGTGCCCGGCTCGCCGTTGCCAGTGCTGCGAATGCGCATGCCGTCGTCAATGCCGGCGGGAATTTTGACTTCGAGTGTTTTTTGTTTCTTGATCTTGCCTTGGCCATGGCAGCTGGTGCATGGGTCAGGAATGATCTTGCCTGAGCCTCGGCAGTGTGGACAGGTTTGCTGTACGCTGAAAAAGCCTTGGCGCATTTGCACTTGGCCACTGCCATGGCAGGTGGTACAGGTCTTGACTGAGGTGCCAGGCTTGGCGCCTGTGCCATCGCAGGTTTCGCATTCGTCCCAGCCTGGGATTTTGATCTCTGCGTTTTTGCCGTTGGCCGCTTCTTCGAGCGTGATCTCCATGGCGTAGCTGAGGTCATTGCCACGGTAGACCTGACGGCCGCCTGGGCCACGGCGTTGTTGACCAAAGATGTCACCAAAGATGTCGCCAAACGCTTCACCAAAACCCGCACCGCCAAAGCCCGCACCACCAAATCCGCCTGGACCACCACGCATATTGGGGTCTACACCCGCATGGCCGTACTGGTCGTAGGCCGCACGCTTTTCAGGGTCAGAGAGCATTTCGTAGGCTTCTTTGACCTCTTTGAATTGCGCCTCCGCTTCCTTGGCTTTGTCGCCTTGGTTGCGGTCAGGGTGGAACTTCATCGCGAGTTTGCGATAAGCCTTTTTGATCTCGTCGTCGCTCGCGCCTTTGGCAAGACCGAGAACTTCATAAAAATCGCGTTTGGACATGGTGGGCAGTGCCGTAGGTAAGGGGCTTGATCAAGACTTCGCCGCGTGTTCACCTTTTCAGGCGAAACGCGGCGAGGTCATCTCAGAAGGTGGAAAAGGGTTTAGCCTTTTTTGACTTCTTTCACTTCAGCGTCGACCACGTTGTCGTCGGCTGGTTTGGCTTCTGCACCAGGGGCAGCGCCGCCTGCGGCTTGCGCCGCTTGCATGTCGGCGTAGACTTTTTCGCCCAGCTTTTGCGAGGCGGTCATCAAGGCTTCGGTCTTGGCATCGATGGCGGCTTTGTCGTCGCCCTTCAATGCTTCTTCCACTTCCTTGATGGCAGCTTCGATGGCTTCTTTTTCGCCAGCGTCGAGCTTGTCGCCGTGCTCGCCCAAGCTCTTCTTCACGCTGTGTACAGCGGCATCTGCTTGGTTGCGAGACTGCACGATTTCGAGCTTTTTCTTGTCTTC
>JACCDW010337030.1_pt1 | contig 13768 bp, 7 predicted proteins | sample 7449781 | NCBI WGS metagenome assembly JACCDW01 (sample SAMN15323449, study PRJNA562643) | freshwater metagenome | isolation source: river surface water | place: USA:Blue River Watershed | collected 2017-08-18 | reverse complement strand
GTTGCGGGTTCTTTAACCATGACATCCGTAATATTGTCATAGTATGTGAAATGCATAAACCATCACTATTCGCTGATAAGTCCCTGCTTGCACCAGGTTCTATTCTCATCTATTGCAACTTGTAATTCTGTATCATTTTTCGAGAGCAAATCTTTTTCCTGATTGCTTGTATGCCACAGATGATAACATATTGCACCGAAGCGAAGATTGAGTCTCTTTATACCACTATTGAGTAAGCGCACTGCAAATTCACTATCTTCACGACCCCATCCCACAAATGCCTCATTAAATCCATTGATTGCAAAGATGTCTTTTCTCCATGCCGACATATTGCAAGATCGTATTCCGTGATAATCCTTTTTTCCTATTCTCACCATATGCATCAAGAATGCATTATGAATTGCATTAAATCTATTTGTGATTCCTTTTGAAATCCATGAGAAGTGCAGTCGGGAATTATTTATAGTTTGTTGTGTGATGATTTCGTCGAGAAGTACTCTTGATCCTTGAATAAAGAAATCTTGCTTTGCTGACTTTGCGTGATCTTTTACAAAGTCAGGATGGAGAATCATATCACCATCGGTGAGAATGATATAATCACCTGTTGATTCTCTTATCGCTTTATTTCTTATATGTGAAACGCGAAATCCAAGATCGGGATGATGACAATGAATGAGAGGAATAGATAATTGTTTTTGATGCTTATGAATCACTACTGCAGTTTCTTCAGTGGATCCGTCATCAGCGATCAGAACTTCATCCGGAAGAAGACTTTGCAATGCTACACTTTTCAGCACCACATTCAGTGCATCTTCTCGATTATAGGTAGTGATGATAAGAGATATTTTCATGTGCGAATCATAAATGATATATCACAAATTATGAGTTATTTCTTCATGATGATATTTACCTTCATCGATGATTCTATATCTGTGCAATTAAAAAAGCCCTTACCTGTTTGAGGCAAGGGCTTAATAGTAATATTACATCACAGTGTGAATTTAACGGACAATCACTTTATGAATAGTGATCTTTCCGTTATCATCTATGGACTTTACTGTATATAAGCCTTGTGGAAGACCATTCACATTGAGGGTATTCTCTTGAGATGCAGCAACTTTTTGACCATTTACATTGAACAATTCAATTGATGTTACATTTCCATCAATAGAGAGAGTTCCACCAATAGTAACCGGATTTGGATATACATTGTGTGCATTTGAAATTGCCTCTTCATTGATTCCGGTTGCAGGTTTTGAGAAATAGATATTATCAACAAATGCTATTCCTGAACCGAATGGAGTTGATGTAAAGATGAATTGATTGAGTTCAGACAAGCTCTTCAAGCCGGCATCTGTGAAATCTTTCAAAGGAATAGAAATTTTATTCCATTGATTTGCTGTGAGATTGACATTCAGATTTGCTTCAGAATCTCCATTTGCTCCTGCAAATCCATCGCCCAAGAAACTAACGAGTTTCACATTGAATACAGTGATATTTGGTGACCAAACATCCATATTCAATGTAGTCATACCTGAGGCATCTACAGACTTCTTAATCGTTTCAATACCATTGAATCCTAGATTTGTGTATTTCAATGTAGCATTGCCTTTGATGGTTGTTGCTTCAAATGTTGATTGACTCCAATCTGTTCTCCATGTATCCACTTCAACATTTGTATACGCATCACTATACATAGACACAACAGATGTTTCAGTTGGTGTAGGTGCAGGATTTTCCGGAGAGGCATAGAAATATGAGATGGTATATGTAGCAGTTGTTGTACCATTACCTGCTGTAACCAATACTGTTGCATTACCAGGAATTGCAGTTGCTTGAGTGATTTTTGTCACTGTGGCTTTTGAGTCATTTGCAGTTGCAAGAGTAATTTGTGGAACTGCTCCGCCACCAGGAACGCCGTAAGCGTATGTTAATGCACTTGGAGCAAAACCAGGAATTGTGTTTCCATCAATTTGTAAATCTTTAAGAGTTGCATCTTCACCAGAAGCAGCAGGATTTTTCCAGAAATAGATATTATCAAGATAAATATCTGAAGGTGTTGTTCCAGCTTGACCATCAAATTTCAATTGAATGACAGATTTCCAAGACATTCCTGTGAAAGCACTCTTTGGAAGATCTACGCTGCTCCATTGTCCTGCAGTGAGTGGAACATCAACCAATACTTCACCAGGGCCATTACCACTATTGTCAATTGGTGTGAATTTCAATGCTGTTGCAGTATTTGTCCAAACATCTATGTGAACAAATTCCATTTCAGATGCATTCTGAGAATTACCTTCGAAACCTGTGCCTTGATAATTGAAATTGGTATATGCCATGACTACATCACCGGTACCTGGATCATATGCAGGATTGACAGTGCCAGACTGTCCCCAATTTGGATTATAATTCACACCGGAAATTGCTGCATATGCTCCACCATAAATAGAAATGACATCTGCTGCATTTCTTTGTGGAGGGGTTGGAGCATTTGACTTGGGTTGAGCAAATAGATTGCTCAAAGAATAGAGGAAAGCCATCAAAAGTAATGAGTATTTCATTTGTACATCATTGATAAGTTATATAAAAGTTAATGGGTTAACACTTTGCAAAAATAAAAAAGTTCCAAAATGTATTTTATAATTCGCCTCGAATTGCTAACAGTTTCTTCTTGATTTCATGCATTTTCTGTTCATCCAGATCATAATTCCACATCACAATGATTGCTATTCCGGCGGTCAATGAGGGAATTATGATATCAGCCAATCGAAGACTTGTGATGGTTTCATGAGTCTGAATAGCGGCACCTCCTTCAAATCCAATGAGTTTTAGCACCAATCCGCCAAGCACCAATGCCAGGCCTTGTCCGAGTTTCACCATCCACCAATAGATTGCGCCATATGTTCCTTCTTTTCTTGGCATTCCATTTGTCAATTCATCAAGATCACATACATCGGCGGTCATGGACATCATGAGCGTAAACAATCCACCGAGTCCAAATGAAATGAAAGGGATTGGTAGAAATATCATCCAGATATTTTCAGGATTGAAACCCCACCATTTCATGATATATCCAATGATCGACAGTGAAGTAGAAATAATAAATGCACTGCGTTTACCCCATTTTTTAGACATCCATGTAATGATAGGAATGATTAAAAATGCTGTAGCTATTGCACTAATCGTAGAAAACCAAGCAGGCCAATTACCTGCATTTTCAAAACTGCCATTGAATAGATAATACACAATGATGAAAAAGCTGAATGAGGCAACCATTTGAAATCCATTAAAGACAAGAAATGTTGCCATACATAGTTTAATAAATGGAGCATTATTAGCAATCATTCTCATATTGCTCCATAAACCCTTCATATTGTTTATGAGGTTTTTCAGCGTTATTGTGTCTCTATTGGTGATGGACTCATGATGTAATTCACGGCAGTATATTGCCGGCAAAGCTCCAAGCAGTAAACAAGCAGCACCAACCCAAATAGAGAGATTTCGAATTGCCACAGCTTGATTTGGATATAAGTCTGGATCTGCGATAATCACCCATAACCAAGGGACAATCATCCATGCAAGCTGACTGACTGTTTGTGAAAATCCCATGAGCTTTGTTCTTTCATTGTAGTCGGAAGTCATTTCATAACCAAGGGCAATCAATGGTGTTGAATAAATTGTATTTCCAGTTAAAAAAAGCAATGAAAATATCATGAAATACCAAAAATTATATGTCTCAGAATTCTCTGCATATAATTGCCACAACAGCGCAAAGAGAATACCACTAGTAATTGCTCCAATAAGAATATATGGTCTTCTACGACCCCATTTCGAATTAGTATTATCAGAAATATATCCCATGATAGGATCAGTGATTGCATCATAGATTCTTGGTATGCCACCCAATAGTCCGGCCAAAAATGGATCTATTCCAAATGTTGTCAGTAGAAAAAATGAAAAGACACCTAGAGCGCCCGGAAATAAATTATTGACTAAATGACCGGAACCAAAAGCCATCTTTTGCATAAATGAAATTCGAGTGTCAGCAATCGTATTTGTCATGATCAACACTTATCTATGAGTGAACAGAATTGTTTGTAAGGCTTGTGAACTTATATCTGCTTGAATACTTTGTGAATGAGCTTGTACTTGTACGCTGAATTGTTGTTCTGTTGGATTAAACACAATGAGTGCAATAGATTGATCTGGATTTTCCGCCGCAACCACCATTATATCTTCATTATCACATATGCTTTCGATGATATGTGCACCTGGTCTGATAAACTTGCTGAAGTGAGACATAACATAATATAATGGTGTGAAGTACACTTCATCATTGGCAGGATCAACGATCACCGGGGCGATGCACCAATTCTTGAACCAGTTTGGCCCACCTTTTTTATCAAGGACCATATTCCAATCTATCCAACCATGTACATTGTTTTGAAGACAACCTATGATATCTCTAGCATATCTATGTGCTGGAATATATTTAGGATGTAGATGTTTTTGTTCTTCGGGTGCCCAATCCCATCCCCAATCTGTCGCTTCTTTTTTCCAATACCATGCATCATCCTTCCATCGTGGAATTTCTGCATCAATGCATGCTTCTGTTTGAATCAAGTATTTATGGGGAGCTTTGGAAGAAGCATAGCGCAATTCTTCAGGAAAATATTCAACCGTGCTTTCATACCAATGAATAGCAGTTCCGGCAAAATATTTTGATGTTGATTCATCGTCATACATTGTATCAACCCATTCTTTTAGGCCTGCTCTATTTTGATCATATCCAAGAATATTGATATGACCCAAACCCTCTTTATCCAATGTTGGACCAAGATAATATTGAACAAAGTCTGTCATTTCTCTAGGAGTAAATAGCATGCTCTCCCAATTATTGCCATTGCCATGGGGTTCATTGATAACAGTTATTCCCCAAATTGGAATACCATTCTCTGCACAAGATTTGATATACTTTGCATAGTATAAGGCCCATGTATTTCTATATGTATCTAATAATTTTCCTCCAACCCAATCATTATTGTCTTTCATCCAAGGTGGTGCCGTCCAAGGTGATGCAATCAAGCGAAATCCATTTGTTGAGATCTTTTGCGCTGCATGTATCATTGGAAATATGTCTTGCTTATCCTTTTCGATGGAAAAATGCTGTAGTGTTGTATCACCGGGTATCATATCATAAGCATAATGACCAAGTGAAAAGTCGCAGGAATTTATGTGTGTTCGTGTAAGTGAATATCGAGCTCCTTCATCAGAGAAATATGCATGTAGAATCTTCTCTCTTTGCTTATTGCTCATAGATTGTAAGAGATGTGCCGATGCCTCTGTAAATGATCCTCCGAAGCCCAAAATATCTTGATATTTTTTTCTTACATTCAAGCGTATCGAAATTGCTTGATGCGTGCCATCGCCTTGAGGAATTTCCGTCAATGCATGTCCCGATGCAGATGTTTCATAGATCTTTACTGAATATGTGTGGGCACCTTCTGAAAACATCGGATTAGTAGGATAGAACACTATGAATAAAAGTAGGAATATCATTGAGCAATGCTTTCTGTATTAATCGTAAGTCGTATCATGCGAATGAGACCATCTCTGGCAAAGATGCTTCTGCTATACTGTTCATCAATACATAATGCATGAACCGACTCAACTGAATTGTCATGCAAATGGATGGCCATTGAAGTGGAATCACCAAGTGTGCAGATAATGGGAATTTGACAAATCGAAAAGAATACCGAACCTTTTGGAATGTGATAGGTTGTATTCTTGCCATCCAGATTGACAAATTCTATATCCGCATCTTCTGTAGTGAAAGATCCTCCATTCATCATTGAAGGCAGAAAGTGTATCATTCCATCTGATAGATAGATGCCCATATCTCTGAATCTACAAATCACATCTTCTTTTACTTGACCGGTCATACCGGGTTGTTTGACTCCTTTTCCATATGGAGAATGAGAATATGGATCAGTGGGGAATGCTCCATACTGTTTTGGTGATTTGTGAACACCAATACCTGTACAGATGTCTTCATAATGAACATTGATACGCTTTTTATCTTCTTCTGCTATTTGTTGCTTGACTGATCGAATATTTAATTCTTGAACAGCATATCGTAATTTCGAAACCATATGCCAATAGATAGAGCCAATTCCTTCATAAGCAAAGAATGTTCCTGATCTACCTGTAAATCTTCGATGCTGAAACACAGATTCATATATATTGATGAGTTTTGTTCTTTCAGCATTCAACAATGCATGATAGGAAATATCCACGTTTTGTAATGCCGCTTGAAACTCTCTTGTATTTGTCAAATGACCATTGAAATGATATCTACCATATATATCTTGTTCAATAATTGATATATCGCCATCTGTTAACAATTGCATCAATAATGCTGAAGATTCAACACTCTTGGATGGTATGATGTTCTTTTCTAAAAACTTTGGTACTTGCTTCAGTGGATACAGCATATATGATTGCTGATCTTCTCTAAACAGCGAACTTGATTGAAGTGAATCAAGAATTGAAATAGAATCATGTACAGATAAGTATCCAGAGCTTATAACTGCTACTTGTCCTTCAAGCATTTCTGGTAGATATTCTATTGATGCACTATTGTTGCCAAGAGTTAGGATATTATATGCATGATATAGTCCATCATCTCTTTTGTTTTTCTCGATGGTATGACCAATATGCTTGATAACACAATGCAAGAATTGTTGAATCGATTGAATGGATACTTCTTTCTTTGAACCACTAAATGAATGCTTGTAGATAGACATTCTATAGTTACTTCCTGCTTCGCCAAGTTCATCCATGAATCTTCTTCTACTCTCATCATTCATGCTATGCAATATCTGTTCATAGTTTGATACTGTATCAGTAAGTGATTGAAAGAGTGTATGCACTTCCATTGATAGTGATACTGTTTCAATGGTACTCTTTTCCAGAATATCAGAAATAAACACAATACATCTATGAAGATAGTATAATGTCACCATGGATATTCCATTTCCTACAAGTGCATTGTTTGCATCATTCCATTCAGGTCTTTGTGTATTCATCCAAATACCACCTTCAGGGATATAATTCGTCAAACGAGCAAAAATTGTAGTGAGTATCTTTTCAATGAAATCGACATGATGAATATTACCCATTGCATTGCGCAGCAGAGCACCATCTGATCCAATGAAATTCATTCTATCGAGAATATCCTCATGCAATGCATCATCAAAGTCGACAGTATGTTTAGGATTGAGTATGATATCTTGATACTCTTTGATTCTATATGGCACATGAGCATACACACACTCTTTGGATAGCAATAATGATTGCAATGTGTGAGGTTGTGTGGCATGAAGTAATTCAAGTAATTTGAGGAGATAGATGATTTGATGATCTCCCCAATAACCGATATATGACCAAGGATTATGAGATTCTACTATCTCCCAGTCGAATCCATTTTTCAGCACTCGATATGGATTATATCCATCACTTGTTGAAGCATTGACAAACTTGCGAATCATTCCTTCAAGATAGAAGGGAAATGAATGAGCCAATGCCTCCCAATTTTGAAATATATCTCTCCAATTGCCTTGATAATCAAGATTTGGTGAACCATCCTGTTTTTTGGTATTGATGGAGAATCTATTCCATGGCCTACTTGGATCACCATGTCTTCTACTAAAAGACAATGGTAAATATTCCAATGCTATTCTTGTAAAGTCATAATCATGAATTGTGTTACACAAAGCTTGTATATCATGTAATGAGAATGTATCCTCGAGATCATGCAACACATCATTATATGATTCGAATATTTCCGTATTGGAGTCTTGAATATATTGACAGAAGTCTTTCTTATCGATTCTGTACTGTTTGTCAAAGAGTCCACCACGCATTGTATTGAACAGAACATTTGAATAATGGCGCGCATCTTGTTGAATGTCACTCGTCACATGCAAACCATCCGTGATACTAGTTATCTCACGCAAATTCAATGATCCAAGAGCTATATCTTTTTGTACACTTTGAATGATTGATTGATCAGTTTTAATATTCTCACATAGTCCAATCACTTGTGATTGAGATTGATGGACATTCGCAATGAGCATCCATTCTTTTTTCTCCTGTGAAGAGATCGAACATTCAGTAACAATAAAATAAGCTCCTCGGTCACCCTTATTTTCAAACTCTTGACTTATTCTTCCACCCTCTCTAAATACATCACATTGATTGGAAGATAACAGTATTGTAGATTCAGGTAGTCCTGTTGACCAAACAGTATTTGCAAACAATGCTTCGCTAGGTTCGGCTCTATCTGTAATCATGGCACTGAGCGCATATATACCCAATCCTGTGTCTATGTCCAATTCAGTGTATTTATATGCATTCACCAAATTGCTGAATGTGTTTTGTAGATCGCTTGATATACCGGCAGGCATGACATTTTGTATACCATCCAAGATGCGTATAGATACTTCACTTTGTGTATTATTGAGCAATGTTGATCTACGAACAAATCCATAGTTATCACTTGAACACCATTGATAGGTAAAGGTCATATTTAATGTGGTATTCACTTCTTCAAAGATTATGGAATTTCCCAGAGAACTTTTATACAGATTACGAATAATTGCTGCATCTCTATTGCGGATGGAAAATGGTTCCCAAATGATTGTATCGCCATCAATCATCACACGAAAAATAGTTTTACTTCCGGTATGTTCAATGGAGTCAATGAGCTTATCATCAGTATAATAGGGAAACAGTGCTTGATCAGCATTCACTCTTCCTGCCGTGACACCTCCATTGCTTGCAATAAACATCCAATGATTAGAATTACTAATGATACTCATGAAAAATGGTGGCATGGAATCCACATCTGAGATCTTGAAGTAGAGTTCATTATCTATGAATACACGTTCAAGAGAATTCCCGTCATTCAGCAATGGACTAATTGTATGATGTTTTTTCACGATATATCGATTGGTGTGGATGATGATGCAAAGTGTGTTTAAGCTTTCTTATAGACTTTTACATAGTCTATGTACATGGATTGAGGAAATGGTGTGGCAGAAGTTGGGTATCCAACATAATTTCCACCAACAGCAATGTTTAAGATGAGAAAGAATGGATTATTGAATACCCATTCTCCGGATAGATCTTTAGATTCAATTCTTTGATAGAGATAATCATCCACAAAAAAGTCAAGGTATTTCTCATCCCATTCAACTGCATAGATATGATAATCCGTGTCAAATCTTCCATTCATCAATCCATATCCCTTTGTTTTGGCATTTCCCCCTGAGTAACCCGGTCCATGCACACTTCCATGAGTGATTGCCGGCTGTTGCCCCCTTTGTTCCATGATATCAATTTCCCCGCATTGTGGCCATGACACCTCAGTAATATTATCTCCCAAGAGCCAAAATGCAGGCCATATACCAGGACCGGTCGGTGTTTTGATTCTTGCTTCGAATCGACCATATGTTTGACTGAATAAGCCCTGCGTTTTCAATCTGGCGGAAGTATATGCAGAACCGGAGAATGTTTCTTTTCTCGCGGTTATCACAAGCTGTCCTTCGCCATTCAATTGAACATTCGATGGTCTATTGGTATAATATTGCAGTTCGCTATTTCCCCAGCCATTATTACCGACTCCAATGTCAAATGTCCATTTCTTTGAATCAGGCAATGCGCCTTTATCGCCGGTAAATTCATCACTCCAAGTCAATATCCATGTTCGTTCAGGCAATGTCTGAATTGCTTGTTCTTGGCAACTTAATAGGAATAGTGAGCATATGAAACTGATATAGAAGAGTATGTTCTTGATTGTATTCATGGATAGTATTTCTCTTTCAATGATAATAATTAGCTTCGCATTCAATCATTTTCTGAATAGTATATTGTCCAGATATACATTTCCATTGCCAACAAACTTTAATTGAAATACACTGTTTAAAGCAACTGGTGCAAATGCAGTCAATGGAATATCAATGCTTTTCCATCCTGATCCTGTTGGTACCGATAGCGTATATGGAGTTTCAATGGGGCCGGGACTAATCAAGAATACTTGTAAAGCAGTTGAACTTGATGCATAATAATCCACATGCAAGAATCCATAGGATGAAACATTTTGATTGGATGCAATTTGAATGCCTTGATAATTTAAACCGGTATAGAGCAAAGTAGTATTTCCATTAATGTTCGGCTGGCTTACTACAGTGTTTTGTCCCCAATTTGGATTGAAATTGGTGCCAGGAATATTGGTATATGAATCACTAAAAATTGATAATACATCACTCGCAGGATACTGAGGAATGGGTGCTCCGGTGTTTGGACCTGATGTGGATGTATACAAGTATACATTGTCTATAAAGAGATTTGTTACCGTTCCGGACAATACCAATTGTGACAAATGCGCCTTTGTTGTCAAACCGGTAAAACTCGAAAGCGGAATATCCATACTTATCCATGTATTGGATTTCAATGTCGGCGCAGATATCGTTATCTCGTGAGACACATCATCACCACCGCCATAGACTGCATTTGCACCAAAATCAACCAGCATCACTTTGACATTATTCGGTAATGCAGTTGCATCGGGTGTCCAAAGATCTATGTGAAAATGTGTCATTGAATTTGCATTAATTGGATTTGCAGAAAACTCTACTCCCACAAAATTTAGATTATAATATCGTATAACATCATCATTATTGATTTTGATGAAAGCGTTTTCAGTGGTTGAATATTGCCATTTCGTATTCCATGTATCGATTGGAACATTAGTATATGCATTACTATAGAGAGAAATCACATTATTTGCATTCACTGTGGGTATTGGCGCTTGAATTGTAGGTAAGTCTGCAGTACCTTTGGCTGACAATTCCAGCGAACCTTTCGCTGTTCTGCCTGCTAACTTCGCAGTGATTTTTGCATTTCCTGAATCGAGCACACTAATCACTCCTTTATCAGATACAGTTGCGATAGCTGTATTTGAAGATTCGAACATGAAGTATGCAGGAGAGATAGAATTGATTTGATTAGTCCCATTTGGTAGACTGACATTCACTTGCAAACCATCAATTCTGATTGTTGAACCTTTTTCAGCTGATGGAATTTTTTTGTCTTCACCCAGAAATAGTTCTCCAATACATTCACCAAGATCCGGAACATACTCAAATCGTACTTCATCAATCCAAAATGTATAGCCCTTTTGATTTACTGGTCCGGTTGAATAATAGAATAATCCCTTCTCGCCATTGAGTTTTGCAGGATCGGGTATTGGTATGATTACTTTTTTCCAATTCGTATTGACCGGCAATGCTTGTAATGCAACTTGATATGCTGAACTTCCGAAATCATTGCCAAAACCCAATACATCTATCGTAGTTGATTGCGTAGCTTTTATATAAAATGTCAATGCATTGAATCCGGATAAATCTCTACCGGTTCTGCTGAAATATGCACCACCAGCATAAGCACCTTGTGGACTATTTGCATCCGGCACTTCATATCTCATTGAAGCTCGAGAATTATTATATGTTGTTTCATAGTCAACTTGAAATGCTTTCACATCTGATCCACCAAAAGCAGCATAGATCAAATCACTTGTGAAATCATCAATGAATACTTCGCCTTTGGCAGGAAATGAAGGACTAGACAAGCCATCAACATTTCGATCTCCACAACTCATAAAGAGTGATAAAATGATCACTAACACGAATTGTGAAATATGTTTTACAATATGCTTTGTATGTAGAGTAAGTCTCATGTGCATCATCGTTTTAATTTCCAACAGTTACTTGGACAAATGTTCTAATTTCCCATTCATTGCCATTCGGAAAACCAATTGCATTCGGATCAGGAACCCAATTTCCTGCAGGATCAATTGTCAAAGTAGGAGAATATCTCGGTGAATATTTATCAAGTGTTCTATAGGTTGTGCGCATTCCCACTTTTGTTCCGGGAAGCATAAACCAATCGGGCTTGCCAAGTTCAGTGGATAGTTCGGCCATCAATTGAAGTGGGAATGTCAAGTTGAAATCTCGATGATAATCAAATGGACCCCAATCATTCAATTTGCAGAACAATATCAATTTCGATTGTTTATAGATTGCTCGTAGATCTCCACCAAAGCGTTGAATGGTTCTTATATCACTGCCATTTGCTTGACCATTTCCGGCATAGAGATTCAGAATAAATCCTAATTCTGGATTGACTTTCGATACAATTTTGGAGTGTACTTCCCACAAATCTTGAGCAGGAGCAGCACCAGGAAAAACGAATGTTGTTCTACCATTTGACAGAATGCCAATTGCTGCATCTTGTGTAGTTGGTAAATGTCTATATACAAATCCTGTATTCATTGCGAATGAAGCATCTTCAGCTCTGTCATTGTCCCATTCATACATCCAAGTAGCAGGAGTTGGATCATAAGTCAGTAATAATTCGCCGCCAAATGTTTCTCTATTGGATCGTACAGAGAATGGATCATCTAAAATATTTCTGGGTCTTGCAGGTGCTAAAGCCCAAGAAGGAATGGGTCCTTCCAATGGTTTTTGCCACATCATATTCGGTGCTATTTGAAGTGTTCCAATATTTACGGTAAATCCGGTAAGAACATTCATCATATTTCCACTTCCAATATCTTTCAGTTTCCATCCGGTAAATGTTTTTGTATTGTCTACACCGCCATGTGCGACGAGTCCCATATATGAACCCAATGCATACCAATTAAGTGCAGGACTTGTATATGTCACTTTGATTTTTCCGCCAATATTATCCATTGAACGGATGGTATCTTGATAGACGGCATAATCATCAATATCACCTCGAATCAATTGGAATGGTCTTCCATTTAATGGTTGTCCTGCCCACAATCCACCGAGTGTTATTCCAAGATTATCAAACTTCTTCTGAATATTCAGTGATAGTTTTCTTGTTTTGGGTACAGGTACAGCAAAAGAGCTTTGCACATTGTCGCGCTGCGTCAAATCTTCCTGAAATATCCCGGTGATATCCGTATTCAAGAGGGAAGTTGAGTATTTGATCAATATCGCAGGATTTGCTCCCCACCATAATTCCGGACCAAATGCAATCTTCAATCCTTTGATGAATTTCTTTCCTTCGATTTCAAAACCAAAAGGCGTATTTGCAGAATAGATATCGATATTGGGTCCATAATTCGCTTCCGGATATAATCCAAAAAAGTCACCTTCATATCCCCAGTGATAATGACCGGTTCTATAAAATCCCGTGATATTCATCAGTGGTGCATTCCATGAAAGACTAGTTTGATAGAGTTGAACTCTATCATTGACAATATTCTGTTGTGTGCCATTTGGTTGATTGATTGAAATGGATCTTCCTCTATTTTCATAGAATACTTCATCAATTGGGTTTACTGGAACATTGCCAAGAACATTGAATTGAACATTTGCTGTCATATTAGGAGCTGGGTTTGCAGTCACGCCAATATTGAACGATTGCATATGATCAAAACCAAGCTTTCTCGGATATGTAGGTGTAGCTGCAGTATTCAATTGTCCTGTACTGATTAAGCTTCCACCGGTATTAAATGTTGTAAAATTTGCTTGAAGTTTACTTACATATATCTTTCCCTGAGATTGTTGATCTCGTATGGATTTATCCGCATTTGCAAGAAGCATCGACTTAATGATTGTTGATTCATTCACGATGCTATTGATAGAATCAGAAGCAATGGAATATGGTGTATATG
>JACCDW010747283.1_pt1 | contig 13769 bp, 28 predicted proteins | sample 7449781 | NCBI WGS metagenome assembly JACCDW01 (sample SAMN15323449, study PRJNA562643) | freshwater metagenome | isolation source: river surface water | place: USA:Blue River Watershed | collected 2017-08-18 | reverse complement strand
TAGTCAAGCCGTCCTATGATAATGTGTGCCCATTTGATTTCAAATATTAGAGCCTTCTTAGGATCCTTAATATGGAATGCACAATGCGGATCATCTTTATGCCCTTTATAATAAGACCAGTCTCGATGTTCTCTACCCAAAGATTCAGCACACCATTCTAAGAATGGTTTATCGTCAAAGTGCCTAAGTAGTTTATAATGATTGGGAAACTTGCTTAGGTAATCCCTAATCATCTTTGATAAGTTTTCGGGGGTGAGTTCCATTTTAAAGTCCAGAAGGTAAAATCTCTGTCCGTCAACTTGGCTGTTATTACATAATTCCAACCCATAGAGACGTGATCAATCATACGATGCCATTCTGGTTGATCTACAGCATGATTCATAATCCATTGGCCTTGTTCGCTGTTTTGCCAGTCTATTAAAGGTTCGGCAGCATACAGGTCAGGATCTTCGCTATCCGAAACTCTAAAATCATGAACAATTACTTTTTTCACTTCTACAATCTTATCATGGATTAGATTGAACTGATTGGGATACATCTGTCTCAGTCTGTGCCAATCTCTTGAACGTTTCAAAGTTAGAACGGGCCCGCTCGAGGCCAGGGTATTTTTTGCATAGCTCATCTAATTGTCTTTCCTCTACTTGTTTTTGTCTTGCCCAATCTAATATAGATTCTGCTTCCGGTGTTAGGCCAATTGTAGGGTATGATGTAGTAAACTGTTTCCACATATTACCATCGTTGACTTCCATACAATTCATATTGGGATTCCAACGAATCATACCTGCTCCCGCCGAGCCGGGACTGATGTAAGGATCACTGACCGTGCCACCACTGACTAAAATATATCGACTGCCATTTATAGATTTTATCATATTAACTCCAATGTAATAAAAATAATGTAGCATCTCGTTCTTTACGAAATTCTACAATGCTAAGATTTTTTATTGTCCAACGATCTCCAGCTGGCCCAAGTGTTTGACAGAGCCAATTAACTGCTTTACGTACATCATTTGTTTTGATATTGTTTAAGTTGACCACTGTCATGCTTTGCTCCATCTTAGTACAAACCAGTCACGCTGACTTTCTTTGCGAAAGCTAAACAGTCTATCAGTCATACGCATACCTGTACCAAACTCACTGTTACACCAATCTTCCATCTCTTTTAACTGTTCCTCTGTAATAGTTTCATCTTCTTCTGCTTCGATTACAATTCCCGGTAATCGAAACATGCCCACTTCACATGTTTTTAATTTCATGACCACCTCATAGCTAACATAGTATAGAGTTTCTCGTGTATGTCATAGACATTCTTATTCAGCTGCCATTGATGATCTATGTTTTCAAACCACATTTTGTTTTCGTGCTGAGGAAATGTTTCTCTAAACCACACGGATGCTTCTTTGCTACAGCGAACAGTATACCACTGATTGCCGTCAACGACTGACTTAGTCAGCACAGTGTAATTTTCGTTTGGTGCAGGCTTTTTAGGCAGTACCATCCAATTGTTTTTAATTACTACATTCATATTATAGCCACCTAAGTTTAAACCACATAGCGTCTTGATCATTTTTAAATAACCAAACTAATCCGTGTGTCCAATAGCTTTGACGTTTAACATGCTGTCTAACCCAACTGTCTATCTCTTGACCTGTTTCGGCAGTCATAGGAGACAGTATTACTTCATGCCACCCCATTTCAACAAACATAGATTGTAGAACACGAGCATCTATTTCTTCCCGCATGGCTTTTGTATGACGATCTATTATTTCTTGATATGTGTCGTTGGATCGGTCAGTTAATAATTTTTTCTTTTTCATCGCCAATACTTTATTTGAAATAGCATAAACTTTTTTGGATCAACTATCGTGTAATCAGCTGTGTAATTACCGGTATTATCCGTTTCCATACGGAATCCGTATTTCTGTTCTGCCCAATGGTGTACACTGGGACGATTAATACTAAAGTTGCCTGCATGTTCTGCCATGTATTCTGGACGCATAGCATGAATAGCACCCCAATATCTATTACGTTCTTTATAGAACTGATCAAGATCTTTATCCATCCAGATCCTTGTATGTTAAAAGGTCAAAAGCTGTAGCGTACTGTGTTTCTGGCTCCATATGGAATCCTGTACCCCATACTACCCAAACTTTACGTTTGAACAGTTTTTTACCCCAAACTATTTTACCACTGATAGTTTTTGTAGGCAACCAAGCAAACACTTCATGCCAGGGATAGCAATCACAACCATCAGTGATGATCTGTGTTACTTTCATTTTGAATACTTTAATAAAAATAACATGTATTTCTTATCGTCTACAACTTCTGCTCGAGTAAGTTCATAACCAAACTTGCCGCTGACATCGTGTATCTTAGGATTAAACTCTAATCTCAATCCTGCTGTGCGTTCAATATGATATCTGAAAGCAAATACACGTTGTTTTGGCAGGCTCCGAGGCCACTCGGGATCAAAGTCCAGATAGCATCTGTTGATCTGTGAGTTAATGGTGTTATGGTCTATCAATTTCATATATGCTTTTGTTTTCTATTATATACTCACTGTAGGCAATACTAAAGAGGTAAGCAGCCTTTCGGCTTTCAAATTGGATGAGCGGAGTTTCAGCTGCGTCGTTACCATTGTGTATCAATGTATAGTTGTGGATAATATGCCAGCGTTGAAAGTATCCTGTACCTGTTGCAGGATAACGATCACACCAATCGTACATCTCATCTGTAATCTTATGCATTAAGAAACGATAGGCAAAGGCCGGTCGATTGTTGCCGCCATCACTCCAAAAGTATTCCATCACTCATTTACCTCCGCAAGATAATCCCAGCCCTTGCCACCAAGTGATTTCCAGTTATCCCATTTCTTCGCTTCATCTTTACAGTGTTGCGGCTGTCCAATACTACCTACTACAGCCATGCAAGTCCAGCATCGATAACTGAAATCACCGTCGAACTCAGCAGTACCGCCACACGGTAATTTCATTAGATCCATTAACTCCACCTTAATACAAACATGTTATGATATTTCTCATCGTCCCAACGCAGGTACCAACCTTGTGTTTTAGTTTTAATTAATCGTCCATGCGGTTTGAGCTGATAGTTTACTACAGTATCAATCCCCCATCCGTTCTTTATGGCAATATCTTGACAATGATGGTAAAAGTTTTCAAAGTAAGTAGCCCATGGATCCTTCCAAGGTGTTCCCACATCAACACGAAACTTATCGGACATTACAGCCACCTCAATGCAAACCACTCTTTTCTATCACGGACTTGGAATGTATATCCAGTAGATCCGGAACTCAGCAAAAAGTGATTGACTTTATTCTTATACATCCAAAGACAGACTTCTTGATAGTCTTTAGATGTGCGAACAAGATAGGTAGGGTGTCCTGCCCATCCTGGATAGCTTGTAGGTTCTACTTTCATGACCACCTCAAACAAAACATTGTATAATCCTTGCCACGTTTAAAACACCAAGTGTTGGTGTCCATATTATAATACCAGTTTGGTTCGTAATAGCCGCCGTGATAAAAATTTTCTTGGCACCAACGATAGATGTCATCGCTGTTACCGTTGGCACGAATTTGATAGGGCCAAATATTTTTATTCATTATTCTCATCTGGCTAACTCTAACAACATTTGATATTGTTCCCAAGCCTTTTTAACAGAAGGATTACGCTGACGAATTTTATCGTCTTCTACTTCTTGCATATAACGCTTTTTGTAATAGTGTGCTTCTTGTTCTACCTTACCGACCCAACGTTCTTTTTCTACAAGGTCTCTAAAACGATCCTGCGGCATATTAATCTCTACCATAGGCTCACGTTCTATAGCCTGTTCAAAAGGAATAGGGCCGCCATCCTTTAACCATTCATTATACCTAATAGGCATTCGGCGGGCATACAGTTTGTGTCTGCTCAATCCGGCTGTTGATTCATAACGTTTAAGAAAGTCATTGACCTCTCGATCTGCCGAAACGTATTGACTGTTGTAATCATATATTTGATTGTTATAGTAATAAGTCATCCATACCACCTTAATTCAAATAGCATAGCATCTTTTTCTTGTAAAAAATAGAATTTATGGTTAGATACAAACCAACGAGGGCCAGGTGGTCCAAATACTCGCATACACCATTGCAATGCGCCAGTAATATTTCCTTCTACTGCTATTACATCATATGTTTGATTCATGATCCGTATTTTAATGCAAATAAGGTCGCATACTTTTCTATGTAAAATGTAAAAATAGTATAACGCCTGGTTGGCGGTTCATGTCCAAATGTATCTTGTTTCGAACCGTAATAGGCAAAATCAAAATCTATGCCTTGAACATATCCTTCGTCTCTCAGTTCTCGAACAATCTCCATTACATTCATAGGTGTATAATCGTAAACAATAACTTCTATAGCCATTTAAGTTTAAACCAATTTACATCAGCATCTGTGCGTAGATATATCTTATGATTGTTAAAATTAGTATGCCAGCACCAACGTTTGTTTTTACCGATACTGTTGTCTGGCATGTTAAGCCAAAACTCTAACTCGCAACTGGCACCCATAGTAGACCAACACCACTCTCTAATTTCATTTAAGTCAGCATTCTTTTGCTGTATGGCGGCGCTGCCAAAACCCACTGTCGGCCTGCGTTCGATAACAACTACATACTTCCATTCGTTGTTGCCAGTATGACGCTTATCTGTTTTCTTAATTGTTAGTTTCATTCTTTTTTACTAATTCACAGATCATAAGGAACTTATCAAAGGCCTTACGCACTGTAGGATGCTCCATGAGTTTCTCTGCTTCGACCATCATAGCATCTACAGCCGCACGGCCTGCGTCGGCGGCACAGGGTCGAACTAATGGATATTCATCTCTGTTGAAGCTGTGTGCAAGAGCACGCCAAAGAGCCTGTTGCTCTTCGGTAAGAGGTTTTGTTTGTGGACGAAGTTCTTGGCTTTTAACTACTGCTCGTGTCACAGCATCTTCGGCAACACGGCCGGCAGCGATCATGGCTGCATAGTTAGGATCAATGTTATAACGACGAGAGCTGCCGCCGGGGTAGACCATAACCAAATGATTGCCCTTGGGAAAGCTGTCGAGATAAGTTTGATCGTATTCCGAAACAGGAATATACTTGCGGCCTACCTTTTCGTAGAATGTCTTTTTCATCTTAAAATCAAGAGAGTTTACCTATAATATGATTATACATAATCTCTTTGATTTTGTCAAGACGTTGTTGTTTAGTTTTGTAGCCAAGTACTACGATATATAGAGGCTGATTGGACTCCATTACGACCATGCCGAGACACCACCCTGCAGGTGTTGTCAATCCAGTTTTGCTTATTTGAACCTGCTTGAATTCGGATAACACATTAACATTGGTATTTGGAAATACAATTTCTCTAAATGATTTTTTGTTTTCCAAACGTACAGAACCTTGTACACTGGTAGATATGTCCCGCACAAGTTGTATCGAATAAGTTTCTTTTAGAAGTTTTTGAAGGTCTTCGGCTGTGCTAACATTATTTTTACTCAAGCCAGAAGCATCTTCAAACTTTGTATTCCTCATATCCAATCGAATAGCAGTACGATTCATTTCATCTATGAATGCAGATCGCCCGCCCGGATAGTCGTGTGCAAGAGATTCTGCCGCAGAGTTATCACTGCGAATTAACATAGCAGTTAACAGTTCGCGACGTGTATACTGTTTCTTTGGTAAAACAGTTGACCACTTGTTGATTAAGGCAGTTTTGTTATCAAGGCCTATGCCACTATTGAGTGCGACTAATGCAGTCATCAACTTGGTTATGCTGGCAATCGGCCTAACTGTCTGGGCATTCTGTGCTATAATACTGCCGTTAGCAGATGCGACAAGCACACTGGGGTCAGCATATGCCCAGTGTGCTTGCAATAATAGAATTAACGCAATAAAAAACTTCATTAACTATTTAATCAAGTTCTTTCCATTCCTTAGCACGAGCTTTAAGAGCTTCTGGGTCACGTTTAAATTCTTCGAGCGCATTACGCAGTGCTTCTTCTATGAATTGATTAAAAGTCATGTCACGCTCGTGAGCCATAGTCATATATTTGAGCAGATCTTCATCACTAAAGTCTAAAGGAACACTGACACGAGTATCGTAGTCTTCGCCGGCTTTAATAGACAAGGCCTTTTGAATCCAATCGTCGTCACTTTCTAAGTCAACATAATCAACATCGTCCCAGGCTTGATCTTTATATGCTGGGTTTTCACGCTCTGCATACTTGTTATATGCATCAACCCAATCTGGATTGATCAAACGATAAGCACGTTGATGTTTGTAGTCACAACTTTCAACCATAAAAACTTCTTGAGTTCGAGTGTTGAATGTGATATTAAAACTATAACCATCGTGCTCTTGATTCCAAGAGCTTAGGGTATAAGAATTGTCGCCAAAGCAGGTCCATGTAAAATCGCTACCTTCGGTAATTCGGTAGTCAACTACTTCCATAAATTCTTTAAGAGTAATCATTCTGTGTCCTCGTCCTGAAGTTGCAGTTTAAAAAATTCCAGCTGATCAATTAAATTTTGAACACCGGCTTTGTTCATAGTGATTTCACTGTAGCCCATTTGAAATGCCAATCTGTTATTATCAGTAATGCCAAATCTATAAAAGACAGTAGCAGGCTTTTCAGGTACAGGCACAGGAGGTACAGCTTTAGGTTCCGGAAAGGGAATTATATTAGTGGGATCTTTGTCTTTTTTTCCAAACCAATTAAACATTACATTCTCCCAAAGCTACCGGGTTTACCGGGTTCGATAAGTTCGCAACGAACACCTTTGCCAAACTCATCAAGGATCTGACGAGGGTTGCCGTGTTCGCCAATAACAAACTTATAGCCTTCGATACAACGGCTTTCGGTCATGCCATTAAGGCCCCAACTGACAGAACTATTGCCGGTGGCGAATCCGACAGCATTGGCAATCATAGTAAGCACAACGAGTCCAATAACAATGAAAACCATCATTTCAATAAGGGTAAATCCACGCTGTTTCATAGCCCAACCTGCTTTCCAAATAAACAATAAACTTCAAACCATCGAACAGGTTTGTTTTCGATCCAATAAGGGTTAGCACGGAAAGAGACTTCCCAGTCTCTGGAAAACTGGAAATGTCTCGATCCGAACCTGATATTAAACCAGAGATTGCTCATTACTTGCCGAGCATTAGTGCGTTAAAGTTAGCAGGAACAACGATAGTCTGAACCTTGCCGTTCTTGATACCTTCAGAGATATTCAAAGCAGCCTGAGCATTCATATAGGCAATGCTTTGGGCACTTTGGTTAGCCAGTGCGGCCATACGTTCAGCTTCAAGTCGGGCAGTCTTAACTTCCACTTCTTTCTGCTTCTGTTCGTTCTTGGCGCGGACCAAATCATTAGCACTGGCCACAACTGAGTCAGCAGGAACAATGTTACGGATTAAGACCTGTCCAATAATTAAACTACCGTCGAGCTTTTCTTCAGCCAGTGACTTTTGAATCTGCTCTTTAATAGCCTGTTCCATTGTTTGGCGATTGTCTGCCATGTCCAGTGCTTCGTACTTGCGGGCTTCTTTGTAGATAGCATTACGAGCAGTTTGAACAATGTAGTTATACATCAAGTAGATGTCACCGTTGTGTTTGGCATGGAATGCCTGACTCTTTTGACTGTACAATTCAGCAACCTGTGCTTGGTTGATGTTATAGATAACCACAGCATCAAAGTCCTTCATAGTGCTGTTGTCTTTGGCTACAGGAGTCATGTCGTCCAATTTGACGTTAACATCCTTAACAGGGAATGTAAGCACATCACCGATCATGACCTGATTGAACGAGCCGGGCAAGAGCTCGCCGGGCTTGACTTGTTTGTCAAAACCAACTCGAACACCAACCTCGCCGGTTTCAATACGAGTACAACCTGTAGCCAGAACGGCTGCGGCAATCAGAGAAAGTGTAGCAATACGTTTCATGTGTCTGTTTCCTTAAAAAAGTTCAACCAAAATAAACATCAGAGCAAGCGCAACTGATGAACTAATTATAGCAAATACGCCGATGCGTGTCAAATCTATAATTTGTTGTCCGGAGAGTTTTTTAGCTCCCCAAATTGCTCCAAAAATTAGTAACGAAAGCAATAGAAAAAGAAATATAACTCTAATCATTGATTAGTACCCCATAGGACCTGATTTAGGCAACGGCCAACTGGCAGTTTTGCTGATCAATCGATAACGTTCAATACCGTTAGCACGATCGTCTTGACCTTTTTCGTAGCCTTCTTCGTAGTCTTTACGATTGTAGAAGAACTGTTGACTGTCAACGGCATGCCCGTGATAGCCGTCGTGATAGCCGTGATAGAAAGGACTGTTACCTTCCTTTACAGGACGGTTGGCAGTGGCTTGTACCGGACGGGTAAAAGCATCTTCTTCCTTAACACCGAGCTCGCTAATAACTTCGTATCGGCAAGCACGACCCTTTGAGTTATTGTAGTCGCTGGGAATACTAACAACATCACGAGGATTGATCTTAACAATAACCGTACGAGCGCCGCCGAAGCTCTTGAGATACTCTTGCGAGCAGAAGTGAAGACCTTGAGAACAGGTATTGTCCTTGTTGTCGTCAACCTTGTTACGTTCCATTTCAACAATAGTACCAGGACTATTGTCCATAGTACCAGTATGGCAATCAAAGTAGTTTTCCCGCACTCGCTTGTAGGCAAGGAAATGTCCGTCTGGAGTGATGGGCAAGTTGTTCTTTTCCAAGAAGCCATATAGTTCATCGACTGCTCGCTTGCTTGGATTCAACATCAAGTTTTCCATGAACTGGACCATAGGGCTGATGTCGAAGCCTTCTTCTAACATGGCAATCATACGAGTAGCTAATGAGCCTGCAAAAGGCTCGCCTTTCCAAAACATTTGGCTACCTTGAATGCTGACATTGCCTTGACCGTAGTTCAAAACAACTTTAACAGGATCAATAATCTGCTTGACAGCATCCCAGTCATTGGCCTTAATAGCATCAACTACCTTGGTATAGGTAAGATGAGTTTTTGCAATAGTATGCGGCTTACCGTCAATGACAACGGTAACATTAGATCCTTGAATAATAAACGGATAGCTCATTTTAAATGCCTTTCTTTTGGTCGATCATGTTAATGTATTCAGCGATGTCGCTCGCTTCAACGCGGTAGGTGCTCAGTTTGGAAATCAGCGGGTACCTACGGGCCAACGCTTCGAACAGTTGATTGTACTTGTTGATCAGTGCTTCGGGATTCAAGTTAGCCTTAGGAGCAAACTTACTGAACAAACTTGTAACATTGTACTGGTTACCGTTGAACTTGTCAACGCCTTTGAACTCCGAAAGGAGGGTAACATAAGGGCTTTGAGCATTTTCAATATAGCCAACAGCAAATTTTGGCATGTCAAAGAAGTTGTGATCTTCAACACGAGTACGCACAATGCTCATTAACAGTTTAGAGTTATCCTTGCCGTTCAAAACTTTCTCAATGTGTTCTTCCAAATTGATCCAGTTTTTACGCTTCTTAATGTCATCAATGTCACCTTTACGCACACCGTAGATCTCACCCTTGAACAGTCCAGGCAAAGCAGTTACATCGCCGTGGAAATGTTTTGCATCACCGTAGCCTTTAGAGCTAACCATTTGGAAGCCGCAGAGAGGAACATAGTAGTATGTTTCAGTCTTATCAAAGCTATCAGCCTTGCCAGCATCACGCCATACCATATCTTCTTCACGGCGATAGCCACTGCGGCCGCCACGTCGTTCCAACTTCATGATTGTAACGTTCTTACCTAATCCGGCAGCACGAGGCTTCTCCAGCAGATCGCTGGCTTTGATTTGACGATCTGCAGGGGGATTATGAATAGCGGCAAAAAATGCAGCCAATTTCATTTCCTTGCTACGATCTGCCTTATCCAGAACATAAACGGTACGACTATACACATCGCTCTTGGTATTGCGATAGTGAAACTTGGCACGTTCAGTGGCACCCGTCTTGAGGTTGCCTACAACAAAGTTACTGTCAGCGTCTACACTGAAGCTCCACACCGACCAAGTTTTATAGTTACCATTAGCATCCTTGTCACCATACTCAGTTTTAGCATTAGCAGAATGACAAGTGGCACTGCCGCGACTCTTAGTAAAGCAACGGACTACAATATTGTATTTGGCGGCTAAGTCTTCAACCTTAATGGCAAAACTGTTCAATCCTCCGTACTTGTTATGGTCAAATGTAGGGATAGGATTCTTAGTCGAGTATTCAACAACTGCAGATGCCCAAAGGTTGTTACCTTTGCGTTGAGCAAGAAATACAGCTCGATCCCACAGATTAGGAACAGCATCAGCTTCTTTAGCCAAGACTACAGTCAATGCGGCATTGACAGATTCTAACTTTGCTTTGATAGCGGCAACAGTTGACGGAATGTAACTCAAACCTTCGCGGCTGGCTTGGAAGTCCAATTCGCCGATGGCAAAGTGCAGTTCCAACCCACAGTTGAGCAGTTTCAACAGTTCTCCCAAACTTGTGTCTGCTTTAGGAACATCAATAGGATAGGCAATATTGCCCATAACGGCAACACTACGATTCTGTCCTTGCATTTGATGCACACCGGGAATGATGTCTCGGCTTTCGTAAGCCACATCACGGAATTCAAATTTGTATTCTCCGCTGATTACTGGGCGAAGACTAAAATGTGTGTAGACATTTCTTGCTTCCTCAACAAACTTATGAAAGTCATAACGCTCGGTGACGGCAAAACGAACTTCAACACCGCTGGGTTCGTTAGATTCTTCGCTGGTCATCAGCGCAATTGACGGAACACCTGCCTCGTTGATAAAAGCAGTGTAGATGCCTTTGACACCGTCTTTGATTGCGGTTACTGTAAAATTGTCCGTGTAAGAAAACGGAGACTTTGATCCAAGACCAAGAGCACCAATAAAAGCATTAGAATCAGTTTTAGTAGACTCAAAGTACGTTGTATAAATGTTTGTAACTTGTTCATGTGACAGACCAGTACCATAATCACGGATTGAGAAGTAGGGTTCCAAACTGTTAGGCAGGTGAACATCAAAAGGTGTATCGGTTTTGCCTGCGGCAGTATGCGAGTCTACGGCATTACAGCTTAGTTCACGAACAATGGCTCGGATCTTGTTAGCATAGAGACCGCTGGATAGAATGTTAAAGGCTTTGGCAGAGTTTCGAATACGGAACTCGCCGATTTCGCCCACATTGGAAACGATAGCTTCGTTAGCTGGTGCGTTGTTGAGAATCATGTGTGTCGCTCTGTGTGTTGTTGCAATAGTGTTATTGTAACACCAATTGCAGTTTTGGTCAAGCAGTTTGGTTGTTCAAATTGTCAGTTATAAATTCCGGGTTTTGGATAAAACAACGATCCTTTTTGGCTTCGTAAGTGATAACCAAAGTCTTTTCTGTGTCTGCTGTATTTCTAACATGGTGTTTGGCTACACTGTCGTGTGGCTTAACTTGAACAGGGAAAGTACCAATCCAAGCATCGATACCTTGGCTTTCTTCTTCTGCTGTGGAAAATCGATAAGGCAATTCAAAATGCGTTGAAGCAGCCAAAACAGCATGATACTCGCCACTCATACCATAATGGGTTTTATTGATAACAAGATCCAAAATGTATTCTTGAGCCAATTGCCTTGTGAACACAGAATGATCCAAAGGCATCTTGTTCAAATATTCGAACAACTTGTCAGTGGCCGCTTGTATCTTAGCATGTCCGCCTTTTGTGTTTAGATAGAAGTTTTCCCAATCATCAACACTTAACCCTTGTCGTGCTTTTTGAAATTCCAAAAACGTTTCTTTCATAGAACCTACAATTTTGGCTCGGGTACATTGAGAATTTTGAGTAGCAATGTTCAAAATGGGCTTTGTGTTCAGCGGAAACGAACAGCGGTCGCGTCTAACTACATTTTTAAAATCGGTAGCAGTAAGTTTGATCATAGTTTGACAAAGCCCAAAAGTTGGTATAGTTTAATTATACTGCAAACGTTGCCAAAAGTCAAGAATAGAATTTGCCAAAATCTATTTAGAAAAACAATAAATATCTTGGGGAGTAGTCAACCTGAAAAGGTTCCATATATCGTCAACACGGCAAAACAATGCCCGGTAATGGACAAAGAGACGAGACCATAACTTTTAAGGAAAAATTATGGAACTCTTCACACTCCAAGCCCTCTGGGCTTTTCTCGCTATCATATTGATAGATATCGTATTAGCAGGTGATAACGCTCTTGTTATTGGTATGGCTGCTAATAAACTCCCTCCTGAACTACGTAAGAAAGCAATCTTCTGGGGTACATTTGGTGCTATCGCTATACGTTTTGTATCAGTGGCGGCACTAACATACCTACTAATGATTCCAGGTCTACGTGCTATAGGTGCGGCGGCTCTAATATGGATTGGTTGGAAACTGGTATTCGATAGTGGCGAACACGAGGTAGAAGCCAAGGACACTTTCTGGGGTGCTATATCAACTATTGTAGTAGCCGATGCTGTTATGGGTATCGATAACGCATTGGGTATCGCCGCAGCCGCTAATGGAAACTTTGTACTAATCATTGCCGGTCTGTTAATCAGTGTGCCAATCATCTTGTTTGGTGCTACTTTAGTAAGTAAGATACTTACTCGCTGGCCTGACACCGTGTTCATTGGATCGTTTGTACTATTTGCTGTTGCGTTCTTGATGTTGATGAAAGAACCACTAATGGCCACATGGTGGGCAGGACTTGTTCCTTGGTTGGCAACAATACTACCCTGGGTAGCAGCTCTGGTTATCACTGCTGTTCAATACAACAATGCAAGACTACATTTACATAAACGATATTTGTTTAACAAATAAAAAAGCCCCGGAAGGGGCTTTTTGTTGAGATAAAATTATTTAATTTTTGCCATCTCTTTTCTTACAAGAGCAACAACATTTTCTGGCAATGGAACATAGTCTAAGTCTTCTGCCATTTTATCGCCCTTATCAAAAGCCCAATTGAAGAATTTTAACACTTCTGCGGCTTCTTGAGGTTTATCACTCTTTAGATACATGATAATAAATGTAGCGCCGGTGGCTGGCCAACTGTTCTTGCCTGGCTGATCTGTTAAGATCTGATAGAACGTTTTATCCCAAGTAGCATTTGCGGCCGCAGCCTTGAATGTTAGATCATCCGGTGTAACCCACTGCCCGTCTCGATTCTGCATCTGTACCCAATTCATTTTGGTCTGTTTGACATAGGCATATTCAACATAACCAAGTGTGCCTGGTAACTGTCGAACCATTGCTGCAACGCCCTCGTTACCTTTACCTCCTGCTCCGACTTTCCAATTGACTGCTGTACCTTCGCCAATAGTATCCTTAAACTCTTGACTTACCTTGCTTAGATAATTGGTCCAAATAAATGTAGTACCTGATCCGTCAGCACGACGAACTACCACAATCTCTTGATCGGGTAACTTGAGAGTTGGATTTAATTTTGTGATAGCAGGATCATTCCAACGCTTGATCTTACCTAAGAAAATATCAGCAAGAACTACACCACTAAGTTTTAATTCACCAGGCTTTACATCTTTAAGATTGATAACCGGAACCACACCGCCGATGGCTGTTGGAAATTGTGTTGCTCCTAAGCTGGCTAACTTATCATCTTTAAGTGGCATGTCGCTGGCACCAAAAGTAATAGTGCGTCCTTCGATTTGCCTAATACCGGCACCACTACCT
>JACCDW010763767.1_pt1 | contig 13772 bp, 12 predicted proteins | sample 7449781 | NCBI WGS metagenome assembly JACCDW01 (sample SAMN15323449, study PRJNA562643) | freshwater metagenome | isolation source: river surface water | place: USA:Blue River Watershed | collected 2017-08-18 | reverse complement strand
GGCTCAAACCCCACAGTTTTGTAGCCCATTTTGGCTATTGGGATTGAGGTCAAACCTGTATTAGCTCCAATATCTAGATATAGCGTTTCCTTGACGGGAAATCTCTTAATAATTTCTTGGGAGGTGTTGTCCCACTCTCCATTTAAAGCTGTTCTGAAACCGATTATGTCGTTCAAATCGAGCGAGGCTACCATTCCTGATTTTAACTTGACTATTTTGAAATCGGGTTTATTTCTAATGTTTGCGTAATTTCTGATTGAATTTGGATCAAGTAAAGTTCTTATGCCTTCATTGCGTAGTTGTTTGGCTAAAAAAAGTCTGAATCTTGGATGCAATTTAGAAAGAATAGGAGAAGTAAATTTCAGTACTTTTCTGTAGTCTTCTGTTTTCAAAACTAAAGCCCCATTAACTTAGCTTGCCGATCAAAGTTTTTGATTCGACTACGCACTTCTTCAAACGTTCCCGTAGCTGCAACTTTCCCATTCTCCATGTAAATTACGGTGTCTACTTCTCGAACCGTCGAGAGCCTATGTGCAATCATCACAACAGTGACGCGCCCCTTTAAGGCTTGAATTGACTCCGAAATATTTGCTTCTGTCTCTCCATCAAGAGCGCTAGTTGCCTCATCCAATATCAAGAGCTTGGGCAAGGTAAACAAAGCTCTTGCAATTCCGAGACGTTGGCGTTGGCCGCCGCTTATTGATGTTCCCCGATCGCCGACTTTAGTTTCCAATCCATTTTGTAACGAGGAAATAAAATCGCTTAATTGAGCAATCTCTAGTGCTTTATCAATAAACGGTCTATGGCTTTCGTTTTCGGGATAGCCCATAGTTACATTGCCTGAAATAGTTGAATTGGTAATTACAACGTCCTGAGGTACGTAGGAAAGAGCGCCCGGCCAATGCCTAACGGCATCAACAGGGCTCATTCCAGAAACAAGTATTTTTCCAGAATCTGGAGACAACACTCCTAAAATTAAATCAACTAAAGTCGTCTTTCCTGCACCTGAAGGTCCCACAATTGCGACTACCGAACCAGGTTTAATTACTAGGTTCACGTGATCTACGGCAGGTTGTTCTTTGCCTGGATAAAAGAAGGTTACATTTTCTAGTTCTATTTCTGATTTGAATCCGATGTGCTCAGTCTGAATCGAATCAGAAACTTTCTCTATAGAATCTTCGCTCCCCAAATTCTCTATTAACTCTAGTGTAGGCGAAGCCATTCCTGAGCTAGCTTTAATTTGGAGGAGTCCGGATTGAACTCGTAAAACAGCAGGACCGATTCGCGTGCTAGCCGCAAGAAATATTGCTAAAACTGCAATTGCATGCGAAGCGGTTTGAGTTGAGAATTGAATTGCTGAAACTAAAAATGCTCCAAAAACTATTGTCATTTCCATTATGTACTTTGAAATATTTTGGCGAAATGTATTTTCTGCCATAATATTTGATAATTCTAGACGCTGTTTTCCAAACTGATTTGAATAGAAATATCTTCTGTTTCTAACCACAAGTTCACGATACGAACTTAAAACTTCAACCAATTTTTCAGAACTATCAATACTTAATTCCGCTTGCCGATTTCCAAGTTGTCGTACCCTCACATGCATAAACTTGTAAAGTAAAAATCCTACTAAGGAAAAAATGAATAGGGTAGAAAAAGCTATCGTCGTATCCACGATAAATAGTCCAGTTGTTAGAATCAGCAAAAGCGCAATATCGGATATCAAATAAACAAGAGTACCTAAGACACCGACAGTTATTGTGCTGACTCCATTAGTCAAGGCATAGATGGTTTGCTGCATTGATCTTTCTTGAATTTTAAGGAGGGACTGTCCTAGAAGTTTTGAAATTAGAATCGAGGAAAGCTGTGCGCTTCTCCTACTTAGAAAGTACAGAGTTCTCCGAGTAAAATACAGAGATGCTAATGTTTTGAAAATCAGCAGTCCTGCAGCGATTAAACCCATAATTGCGACTTGTTTCTGAAGGTTAAAATTTTCGATATTTAAAAAATTTATAATTAAATCAACGCGTTCGCCCCTATTTGTATTCGCTACACCGGTTATCGCTAATGATCCCAAAAGTCCGACAATAAGGACTCCAGCGAGGTCAAGTAGACTCAGAAATATCTGAATAACGGCGACGGCGAGTAATAAGTAACGTTCACGTTTCGTCAATACCTTTAAAGAACGCGAAATTGTTGTAACAGAAAATCTGCGCCTGATTGAGGTTCGATGATTCTTAACCATAGTTAAACCATCCTAGTCCTAAAGGTCTGATCTGACGTTTGAACGAGCTAACTGAATCCAAGCGCCTACCAAATCATCAATTAAAGAAATGTTCTGTTGGCGTAATTCCTGCGGAGAAATACGTACAATTTCCTTGCTTAAGATCTCATTTAAAACCATTGAGAGCGAATCAGCTGATATATCCGAGTCTATAAATTTTACTGTTTCAGCACCAAACTGATTCTGCGCCTCTAGGGCACCATTTGATTTAATAGCCAACACTGGCACGCCAGAAATAATTGCTTCTCTTATACCAAGACCATAAGACTCTGAGGGTGCGAGTGAAAGATAAACATCCAACTGAGTTAGTTGCTCCCATACTTCGCTCTGATTTAGTTGCCCTAAAAAAACACTTCTCTTCTCGCCGATCGCCTCAATTAAATTCTTCCTTAAACCTCTTTCTTCAGAACCCGTACCAGCAACATATAAAGCGAAATCTTGCCTGCATGAATTCAATTTTACAGCTAATCTAATCAAATCATCAGTGCCTCTATCTTTTTGAAGTCGGCCAAAGAAACCAATTTTCAAGAACTCTCTGTTTTCGGAGTAAACCTTTGTAAGGTAACTTGGTACCAGAATTGGGACAGGTATAACTAATACATTTTTATTACTGCTGATTGAATAGATATATCTCTTTAAAGTATTAGAAACCACTCGCACTTGATTACAATTATTGAACGCATATCTATGTAATTTAGATCTAATCCAATTTCTAAAACTTGAATTTCTCCAGTTTATGTCTGAGATATCTGCATGCACCTGAACTTGCAATTTCGATTCATCCCTGAGAAAAATTTGGAAAATCTTGCCAACCAGAAAACTTTCCCATGGGTCTCCACAGACTATAACTTTGGTTGAATAACCACTTGTTCTAATCACTCGAATACCGGACAAGATGAAATTAACGATTTGAATTCTTGAACAATTAATCTCGTAGAAATCGATTGAATCTGAAACATCTGACCCAGATTCGCTACCCCTGGATATAACAACAAACTTTAGTGGTTTATCCAGAGTTAGCTCTCGTAATCTTTTTCCATAAATATTGTGCCTTGAACGCGAATCAAATTTAGTTGAATTGACATTGCCCTTGAAATCTAGCAAAACTATTGCTTCTTTAATTATCATTCAACAACAATTTTTCTATTTTGGTGAACTGCTTTGCTGAATTGAACTCTTCCGAAATTCGATTCACTGCATTGCGAGAAATATTCTTGTAGTAGATTTCATCAGAGAATAATTTTAGTATCTGAGATTTTGATGATTGCCATTTTTCCATGTCTACTACAACTCCATCAATATCGTCTCGCACGACGCGGGAATTAGCTTCGATATCTGACACGATTGCTGGCAGACCAAATGACATCGCCTCTATAAGTGAAAAAGACATTCCTTCATATTCGGATAAGAGGATAAACACTCTTGATTTATGTAGCAATTCTTCGATTTCCATTTTTTTGGTTTCACCAAAGAAAGTAGCTTTACAGTCTAGTGATTCTGCTAGCGCTTTTAACTTTTTCTCTTCTGGTCCACCTCCAACGATGGCAATTCTCAAATCAAGTTCTTTCGCAATTTTGATGTGCTTGTCGATATTTTTCCATGAAACAAGTCTTGATACACAAATCAAGTCATACTCTTTTCGGAAAGCAGGCATTAGTTCAATTATTGATACTCCATTTGCAATGAATTTTATTGGTCTTGTAACTCCCCAATCTTCAACTGTTTTGCATAAATCTTCGCTTGGGCAGGTTATTGCCGTGAATCTATTGAGACAATATCGAAGAAGTTTTCTTTCGAACAAGCTCCGCTTTGATAATTTTGATGAATTGAATTCTTTGATACTTTTTGTTGTCTCATTATTGTTCCTACTCCTCTCCCAAACAGGATCACCTACAATTTTGGCAATTGCGTGTCTCTTTTGGAGGATTAGTGAAATCCCTACCTCTTCGTGTAAACCATTTGCAAAGATTTTGTAATCACGTGGAGTTGTAATTATTTTTGAAATTGTGATAAACATTCGAAGAAATCTTGCCCTATTTCGCTTAATTCTAATGACTTGAAATGGTTCATCTTTCCCTTTTTTAACATTATCGGCCAAAGTTAAAATTCGCACACTATGCCCTTGACTGACAAGGAAATTCGCTAGTTCTGGAATGTAAGTTGCTGGTCCTCCTATGTCTGGGGGATAAATGCCCGAAATTAATAAGATTTTCATCGAGATGAGTCAACCCAATTCAACAAGTTATTACTGCTTACTTCAGTTTTCGCCCAAGTGAGCGTTGTGGCAATCCCGTCCTCGAGCTTTGTCATTGGTTTATCTCCTATTAACTTAACTAGATAGGAAGAGTCACTCATAGTCCGGACTGCATCTTCTTTTACTCCGGGTTTGGTCTGAATTTCTAAGTGTTGTCCTGAAAGATTGGCGATAAGTTTTGCCAAATAGTTCATGGACAACGGCCTACCTCCACCAATGTTGACAACATCTCGATAACCTTTTTCTCGCGTTGATAGTTCCGTGAGCAAGTCCTTAACAGAGGAACTAACGTCTGTGATAAATGTAAAATCTCTTTCGATTTCTCCGTTTCCGAACATTTCAAATCTGGTTCCAGCGTAGATATTTGAAATCATTCTAAAGTAAGCCATATCGGGTCTTCCCCAAGGACCATAAACTGTAAAAAATCTTAATCCTCGAGCTTTAGTATCAGAGTTTGCGAATAGTGAAGGGATTGCTAATTCATTAAATCTCTTTGTTGCACCGTAATAGCTCGAAGGGTGCAGTTCTTCTTCTTTTTCCGAATAAGGAAGTTTGGCCTTATCTCCATAAACACTCGAGGAGCTGGCGTATAGAAAGTTTTCAACACCATTTTCAAGACTAGCTCTTGCTACGTTGGTAAACCCAGTTACGTTACTGCTTATGTACTTGTCGAATTCACTTATCGGCAAGCGCACTCCAGCTTGAGCCGCCAAGTTAATTACTGCATGGGGGCGAAAGTCTTTTACAATTTTATTGATTTCGTCAAATTTTGAAATATCAATTTCTTGGAAAAGTACATCCGACTTTTGTAGGAATTCTTTTACTCTTAATTTTTTTAGATCAATAGAATAATAGTCGGAGTAAATATCGATACCGAGGACCTCGTGCCCCGCCATTTTAAGTGTTGCAGAAACAGATGACCCGATAAATCCAGCTGCTCCAGTTACTAATACGCGCATAAGTTCCTCAAATCGTTTTTGGGTCAGTATTCGCTATTATATCTGTATGAAGCATGAAAATGGTGATCGTCTCGCTTCAACGAAAAACTTACTTATTATTAATTATGCTACAGATGAAAAAAGTCAAGTTTTTGCGCACCAAGCAGAAGTAGTTAATAGATTATCTAGGAAGTTCCGTAAAGTATACGTAATTACTTCTAGTAAAGGGCAAGTTTCCTTACCAAATAATGTAACGGTAATCGAGTCAAAGTGGACGAAAGGAAATAGATTTAGAAATTCTTTTCGTTTCATCATTAAATTCTTCGGGGTTTACTTTCACGACAAAAATTTGGTTATTTTCTCTCATATGACCGAAGTCCAATCAGCTTTAATTTCTCCTTTTACAAAAATTATGAGGGTAAGGCATGTTGTTTGGTATGCACATGCTTCAACGTCTATTGCGATGAATGTCAATCGCTTTTTACTTGATGGAATTGCTACTTCAACGTCTGGATCGTGCCCATATGCGGGAGATAAAATTTATATACTTGGTCAGGCTATTGATGAGGATTCTTTTAGGTTGCATGAAAGAAATTTTGATCCTCCGTACAAGTTTGTGCATGTTGGTAGAACAGATCCATCAAAAAAGATTGAAATCATCATTCAGACCATAGAAAATCTCAACCGTAAAGGGTTTGAATCTTCTCTAACAATAATTGGTGGGCCATCTAGCGCTAGTTCCAATGACTACAGGAGTTCACTAGAACACTTGAAAGAATGCTCGGACAAACCTTCTTCAATTACATTTTCCGGCCCAATTCAACGCAGTCTTTTACCAGATTATTTGCATTCATTTGATTTCTTTATTCATGCTTTCCAGGGATCATTAGATAAATCACTAATTGAAGCAACACTGTGCGGAATTCCTGTGTTGACTCTAAATAAAGAGTATCGAAATATTTTTGGTCAATGGGATCAAAGTCCGAACAGCTCTCTGGAAGATGAATTTGTGGCTCTCGCAGGTTTAAGTACGGAGCAAGTGAATTTTGAAATCAATCGACGCAGAGAATTAGCGGTGAGTCAGCACTCGCTTACTGGGTGGGTGGAAAAAATTGCTGAGTTGCTGGTTGATTAACTTAGTACAACCAAAAATATGTGAGATTATATAATTATGCGTATATTACTTACAGGTGCTGCAGGCTTTCTCGGTTCTCACTTGACGCGAAAGCTACTAGATAACGGGCATTCCGTAATCGGTCTAGATGATTTGTCCACTGGAAATTTGGTTAACCTAGATTTCGCTTCAAGTAACTCAAATTTTACTTTTGTCGAACACGACATTAGAGAACCATTTTTTGCACCTGTTGATGGAATTTTGAACTTTGCTTGTCCTGCCTCGCCAAAGAATTATCAATTGGATCCTGTACGAACAATCGAAACTAATTTTCTCGGAATAATTAATATGCTGCACTTAGCAAAGCAAACTGGCGCCAAATTGCTCCAAGCATCCACAAGTGAAGTCTATGGCGATCCCACAGAAACTCCCCAGAAAGAGAGCTACTGGGGAAATGTAAATCCAATCGGCATACGATCGTGTTATGACGAAGGAAAACGCGCAGCGGAAACGCTATGTTTCGATTACAAACGGCAATTTGGTTTAGATACTCGCGTAAATCGAATTTTCAATACATATGGTCCAAACATGTCACGCGACGACGGAAGGGTAGTTAGTAACTTCATCGTACAGGCACTACAAAACAGGCCAATAACAATTTATGGAGATGGTATGCAAACCAGGTCGTTCTGCTTTGTCTCTGATTTGGTGGACGCGATTTATCTTACGTTTATGTATCCAAAAGTTCTAAACACTCCGATAAACATAGGGAATCCCAGGGAGTTCACGATGATCGAACTCGCAAACAAGGTGATTTCTCTGTCTGGATCTAAATCAACTCTTGTTTTTGAGGACCTTCCTCAGGATGATCCCAAGCAACGTTGTCCCGACATTTCCCAAGCGAAGAATTTACTTGGGTGGGAACCGCTCGTCTCGTTAGAGGAAGGCATTGCAAAAACAGTTGAGTACTTCCGCTACGACTTAAACAAATGAATATCGTTCATTTAATAACTACGATTTGTAGAGGTGGAGCAGAAACTCAGCTACTAACTTTAGTTAGAGAGCAAATAAAATTAGGTCATAAAGTTTCGATTTATTATTTGAAAGGTGAACCTGAACTTGAATTAGATTTCGCTTCAGCTGGCGCATCAGTCCATCACCTTCTTTCAGGAGAGAATTTCGTTAGACAAATTTATTTATTTGGAAAAGCGACTCGGGGCACACGATCAATAGTTCATGCCCATCTTCCAAAGTCTGAGCTTCTTACCAGTTTTGCCAACTTGGACAATCGCTTTGTAATTTCTCGCCATAACGCGGAGCCTTTTTATCCCAATGCTCCAAAATTTATTTCAAGATCTTTATCAAGGTGGGTTTCATACCGGTCTTATGGTTGCATTTCCATTTCTAGCGCCGTGAAAGTGTATTTGGATAAGAATAAAGAGCTACTTAATAAAAGGAAGCATTGGGTTATTCATTACGGATACAACCCAAATTTTCAAGAGTTTGATTTTTCAGATAAACATTTTGAAGAGGATAGAATCACAATTGGTACGGTCGCAAGATTGGTTCCTCAAAAAGATTTGCCTACACTACTGAAAGGTTTTTCTGCGTATTCTGGAGCGAAAAATGGGTCAAGATTACATATTGTTGGCACAGGGGTAGAGGATGGAGAATTAAAGTCGTTGGCTGACTCTTTATCTATTTCAGATAAGTTGATGTGGATAAACCGAACCAATAACGTTTATGAAGAGATGTCCAAAATGGACATTTTCTGCCTTACAAGCAAATATGAAGGATTCGGTTTGGTGTTGCTAGAAGCAATGCAGTCCAAGATACCGATTGTGGCAGCCCGGAATTCTGCAATCGTTGAAGTTCTAGGAGACGAGTATCCTTTTCTTTTCACGACCTCCGATCATGCAGATTTGCTGGATAAAATTGAGAAACTTTCAATTTCGAACCACCGTGAAGAATCCATAGAATATCTGCAAAAAAGACTTAAGTTGTTTTCTCCTCAGAAAATGGCAGAGAGAATTGAGTCTGTATACCTAGAAACTATGTCCGGGCATTTTCAAAGCAAATAGATTTTAATTTGGCAGAAAGAATATTCTGACCCAATAATCTTTTATAAAGTAAATTTCCGTTAAAACCAAATTCCTCTGCTTTTTGACGATGAGTCTGTATAGAAATAAGTTTCTCTACTATTGCGTTTGGGCTGGTTGAGTCGGTAAACAGCATTTGCTCCTGGGAGTCGCATAGAGAAAGCAAGGGTTTGGTGGCGGGGGTTAAATAACATTTTGAAAAGTAGAGGCTTTCAAACGTTTTATGGGGAATCGTCCGATCAAGTCTTTTTGAATCGGAAAATTGCCCTAAGCTAACATCGCAATTGAAGTATAGAGATCCTAATTCTGAATTAGTAAGGAAATTTGATAAAACTTTGGTATTGCCAGGTATCGAAAACTCAGCAAGCGAGTTATTCGTGGCAATTAAAAAGTCGATTGGTTCATTTTGGACAAGCGCAGCTGCTTCTAAGATATTTTCAATTCCTGCTTCGTCGTTCAATTTTCCTCTGAAAAGCACCTGTAAATGTTTGTTTTCTCTATGGTTTTTAACGTACATAATATTTTTATATTGAATTTCATTAAATCCGGTATAAACACTGTGTAACTTCTTTTTAGAAACTAGAAATGTCGTTGATACATAATCTAACTCCTCTGGGCTTTCAAGAATTATTTTGGATGCAAAATGAAACGATAGAAAATCAATAAAATAATTTTTTATAACTTTGTAAATTTGTATTTTCGATGATCTACGATTCCAAGATGCTTCGGTTAATGTCCATCCGGCATCCAAAATTATTGTTTTACGAAGCACTATTCGTGCAATTAAAGTAAGTTTATGTGAAGGCGACATTACTACAATTCGTACATTCGTAAGATTATGAGTTTTACGAACATTTTTCAAATCTTGAATGGATTCAATCAAACCACTTCGAATTTGTTTGAATGCTGACGTATCCGCTTTTAATCCAAAATAATAAACACCGGACCGTGAGTAATCTGCTTGCAAATACGATAAGAAAATTATCTTATTTTGAGATTGAACCATGAAAACTGCCGATCTTTGAAGTAGTTTTGACTTGAAGGATGGTTTAATTCAACCATGCAGGTTGTGATTTTGGCAGGTGGTCTTGGTACTCGGTTATCTGAGGAAACTGACTTGATCCCAAAACCGATGGTAAGAATCGGTCCTGATCCTATCTTGGTTCACATAATGAGGTATTACGCATCATTTGGTCATTCTAAATTTCTAATCGCAGCCGGATACAAACACAAAGTTATTTCGGACTTTTTTTTAGATTTTCCTACGGACTGGGACATTCAAGTCGTAGACACTGGTTTAGACGTTAGTACTGGTGGTCGAATTCGCATGTTAGAAGATCACCTCGATGAAGATTTTATGTTGACGTATGGCGACGGCTTGGGAGATATAGATTTATTTAAACTGGAGGAGGAATTTCTTAAACGGAAGTACATTTCTGTAGTAACGGCTGTGCGACCTCCTGCTCGCTTTGGCTCTTTAAGAATTGAAAAGGATTTGGTCACATCATTCAATGAAAAGAATCCTCAGGATGAAGGTTGGATAAATGGAGGATTCTTTGCGTGCAATAAAAAAGTAATAGGCTACATAGAAAATCTGGTTGACCCTTTCGAAGGCGCTCCAATCACTAATTTAGTTGCCGATAAAATGCTCGGGGTTCATCAACACCATGGGTGGTGGCACCCCATGGATACGTTGAGAGATAAGCGACAGCTAGAAGAAATTTGGCATTCTGGATCAGTACCGTGGGTGCGTAAGTAATGAGGAGTGACCAAGAATTGTTCAACTCATTAAACCCCACACCTAGGTGTGCCTCCTGCCAAAATGGAAACCTTTTCAAGGGAATAGATTTAGGAAATGTTCCAATTTCAAATGAACTTAATGTCGAACCAGGAGTTGCACCTGAATTATTCCCGCTTCAGCTATTGATCTGTCCCGACTGCTCTCTTGGTCAGGCTCCTTCCGGGATATTGCCAGAACGCCTGTTTTCAGACTACAGGTACCTTTCGTCCGTCAGTTCAACTTTTCTTGCTCATGCTCGTGATTTTTGCGAAAGTTTAATTTCGAACGAAATTCTTAACGCAAATGACTTGGTTGTGGAGATAGCTTGTAATGATGGGTATTTACTCCAAAATTTCTTAAATAAAGACTTTAGAATTCTCGGTGTTGAGCCATCTGTTAACGTGAGCAATGTAGCTGCTTCTCTAGGGATTCCAATTATTAATGAGTTTTTCGGGACAGCATTAGCAGTAGAAATTGTTGCCCAACACGGTTATCCGAAATTAATTATTGCTAATAACGTCTTAGCGCATGTTCCTAATATTAGAGATTTTATGCAAGGCTTGGCGACACTTTGTGGTCCTTCCACCTTGATTAGTATTGAAAATCCATCAATTTTGAATATATTGGAGCACAATCAATTTGACACTATCTACCACGAACATTTCTCATATCTATCCTGCAATTCAGTTAACTATCTAGCGACAGAATTTGGTTTAAATCTTTTTAACATAGACCAATTAGAGACACACGGGGGATCAAATCGATACTGGCTTTCAAAGCAAGCCATTTCAAAAACCCAAAAAGTCCTCCAAGAGTTGGAGCGCGAAAAGTTATCGGGTTTGTTTAAACAAGATTCTTGGAAAGAAGCTGAGCGAAGAAAGCAGGATACATTAAGCGAGTTCAAGAAATGGCTGATTGAGTGTCATGAAAATGGCGAGTCAGTTATTGGATATGGTGCAGCGGCGAAGGCAAGCACGTTGCTAAATGCTGCAAAAATTAAAGGTGATTTGCTAGGAGAGATATGTGATTTGAGTGTCGAGAAAGTTGGCAGGTATATGCCAGCGGCAGATTTTAAAATTATTTCGTATCCTGAATTTATTAACCGCAAGCCAGCCAATATAGTGATATTTCCGTGGAATATCGCAAAAGAGATTTCAAAACAAATTCTTTCAGACTATCCAGAAGCAAAGATTTGGGTTGCTGTCCCGAATCTCTCAAGGATTAACTAAATGGGTTCGGAACAATTTGATTTTCCAGAAGTTAAACAGATTGATAATCTTGTATTTACAGATAATCGAGGTCGAATCACCAAAATCGATCTTCCGGGTTCTGAAATTTTCGGCTCGCTTCTAATTTCGAGCAACCATTTAGCGGGCACTGTCCGTGGGTTACACTTCCAAAGACCCCCGTTTGGAGAGATAAAGATTGTTACCTGCGTTAAGGGTGCAATGATGGACTATGTTCTTGATGTAAGAAAAGATTCAACTTCATTTGGGACATGGAAGAGTTATTTATTATCCAGCAGCGAGCCGTCGAGCTTGGTAATTCCAAAGGGTTTCGCTCATGGTTTTCAGACGTTGCAACCAGACACTGAGGTCTTCTATGCAGTTTCGGGTGAATTCAGCCCTTCACATTCAGTAACAGTGAATATCAAGGATCCAGATTTGGCTATTGACTTACCGTTGGAGATTTCGGTGATAGCCGACAAAGATTTGGCGGGAATCGGTTTGAAAGATCTCAGCCGAATGAGAGATGATCAGACTTGAAAGTTCTATTGGTTGGGAGTTCCGGCTTTATCGGTAGGCAAATTCATGCTGAAATGCTCAAAAAAAACTGGAAAGTAACGGAATTGAATTCAAACTTTTCTAGTGGGCTTGGGTTTTTTGATAAGGATTCCATGAAACTTCTTTTCGCCCAAGAAGAATTCGACTGTGTAGTTTCTGCCGCATGGACTACATCTCACGGCACATATAGAGAGTCTAAAGTTAATTTTGAATATCAATCCGCTACCGAAAATCTAGCTCGTGTAGTTAAAGATTCAAAAATCGGTATATTTGTGGCACTCGGAAGTTCAGCGGAATATGGTTCTTTTAATCTGCGGGCAAACTGTCTCGATTCCGAACTAAAGGCGACCGACTCATACTCTAGGTCGAAAATAGACACGTTTTATTCTTTGTCATACATTTTTAGTGACTCAACTACTAGGTTTATTTGGCCAAGAATTTTTCAACCATTTGGTCATGGCCAAGATCCAAAGCGATTTATTCCATATTTGATTACGAAGTTTAAAGAAAATGAAACTCCAGAAATAATAAATCCAGCGCATGTTTATGACTGGGTAAACGTATCCGACGTTGCGAAAGCAATTATTTTTTCAATCAATAATCCACTTAGTGGCGCCGTCGATGTAGGCACCGGTATCGGGACCAGCAATAGAGATTTAGCGAGATTAGTTTTTCAAGAAATTGCATCCATAGCGGAGCTTCCCCGCTTCTCTTCCGCAAAAGATGTGCAAGGATTAGTGATGTCCGCGAAATCAGTATTGCCAAGCAGCGGTTGGAAGCCAGAATATGACTTGATTTCTGGAGTAAGAGAATTGATTGCACAAAGTATATGAAAAATAAACATGTTTTTAAGTTTTCGAGGCTCAGACTGCCTTGGACGCTCAAGGTGCATTGTTGGGGAGGGCTTGGGTCTCAACTATTCGCTTTGGCGCTGGTTGAAGAGCTTATCCGAGCAAGTTTTCCAAGGCGGATAGAATTGGTCCTGCACAATTCTGGTGTGACCCGCCGCGAGTCCGAGATTGACCAATTGAGCTCGCGAATCAAGATTTCTAAAGTTCATGATTTTGGGCAAATGAAGCATGATGATTCTAATCAATTAGAGAAGCGACATTTTCAATTAAGATTTTTACTAACTTTCTTTTTGAGAAAGCTTAAAATAGTAATTTTTTCAGAGGACATTGGTCATATAAGGCCGTGGACTCTACAGCTTCGAAGTCATTACTCGCATCAATGTATAAGTATGGAAACAATTAATTTGATTAGGCAAGTTTTGAAAGTTCCTCCAAGTAGAGAATTCCCTAGGGCAAGCTCTGCATTGCATTACAGGCTCGGTGATTTATTAACTTTAGCGGAAAAAACCTATATGTCGCCTGAACGGCTAATTCCAGTTTTGAACAGAATAAAGGAGTTAGGGGATTCGAAAATAGACGTTTTTTCTGATTCGCTTGATGTGGCTCTTGGTAAACTTCAGAACATAGATACCTCTGCTATTTATAATCTTTGCGAGATTTCATCATGG
>JACCDW010491301.1_pt1 | contig 13772 bp, 10 predicted proteins | sample 7449781 | NCBI WGS metagenome assembly JACCDW01 (sample SAMN15323449, study PRJNA562643) | freshwater metagenome | isolation source: river surface water | place: USA:Blue River Watershed | collected 2017-08-18 | reverse complement strand
CTATCTTAAAGCGTGCAGACAAGAAAGTAGTAGAAGTGCGCGATGCGAAACCTGCTACAGCTCGTCCAGTCTTATTAGGTATCACTAAAGCATCATTGGGTGTACAAAGCTGGATCTCAGCTGCGTCATTCCAAGAGACTACGAAAGTATTGAGTCAGGCTGCTATTCAAGGTAAGGTTGATTTAATGCTTGGATTGAAAGAGAACGTAATTACTGGTCACTTAATTCCTGCAGGTACTGGTCAAAAAGAATTCGAAAAATTGATCGTAGGAAGTAAGGAAGAATATGAAGTGTTGGCTACAACTCGCGAAGCGATGAGCTTTGATGAGGAAGAATAATCACTTTTATTGATTTTGTTAAAAAGCGGGAAATAGTACTATTTCCCGCTTTTTTTGTGCAATAAATACACGTTTGATTTATATATTTTACTTATTTTTATAGGGTAGGGCAACCTGCATCCAATTAAAAAAATTATAATTTAAAATGAAGTCGACTAACTGGGTGATCAATGGTGTATTAGCTGTAGCAATTATTGTTTTGTATGTATTACATTTTAGTGGTAGCGCTTCACCAAGCAAACAAGCAGCAATGCAATCAGCGGGAGGAACTAAAGTAGCTTATTTTGAAATTGATTCTATTCAAAATAACTATACCTTCTTTAAAGATGTGAAAGATGCATTGCAATTAAAGGATATGGAAAATGCAAAGCAATTAACAGCACTTAAAAATGCATTTTCTGCTAAGTACCAAGATCTTCAAAAGAATGGACAGTACTTATCTCAAGGAGAGGTAGTTGCAAGACAACAAGAATTACAACAGTTAGAAAAAAATTACGCTAATACAGAACAGCAATTGTCTCAAGCTTTACAAGAGGAGAGTTATAGAAAATTGCAGGAAGTAAAGAAGAAAATTGAAGCGTTTATTTTAAAATACAATAAGGACAAACAATTTGCCTATGTGTTTTCAAGTAATGCAGACTTAATGTATTACAAGGATACCACATACGACATCACCGCGGATATTGTTAAAGGACTTAACGCGGAATACAAAAAATAATCATTTACAATCCCGTTACCCAACGGGATTTTTTTTAACTTTTAGCTTAAGACTATGTCAGAAACAAATACAGAATTTAAACCAAGTCTTTCCGCATTTGATGCAACGATGATTGTTGCTGGAAGTATGATTGGGTCGGGTATTTTTATTGTGAGTGCAGACATCACCCGAAACGTTGGTTCTGCTGGATGGTTAGTTGCAGTTTGGTTATTAACAGGATTCATGACCTTGACCGCAGCATTAAGTTATGGTGAGTTGAGTGCGATGTTCCCAAAAGCCGGTGGACAATATGTTTACCTAAAAGAATCTTATAATCCTTTGTTAGGATTTTTATATGGATGGAGTTTTTTCTCTGTGATACAAACAGGAACCATTGCAGCAGTGGGTGTGGCTTTTAGTAAGTTTGCTGGCTACTTTTTTCCTTCTTTGGAAATGACAGATGCCAATATTTTATTGCAAATGGGTTTCTTGAAAATCTATCCTGCTCAGCTTTTATCCATTGCAATTATTATTCTACTCACCTATATTAATACCAAAGGAGTGCAGGGTGGTAAAATGATTCAATCTACTTTTACGATCACCAAGTTGGCTTCATTATTTGGATTAATAGGATTCGGTTTTTTATTGGCGTCTAAATCGAGTATTTGGAATGCCAATTGGGAGCATGCTTGGGAGATGAAAACAATTGCTACTGATGGCAGTACGACGCCACTATTTGGTGTAGCCATTTTAGGCGCGATAGCAGCATCCATGGTAGGCTCAATATTTAGTAGTGATGCATGGAACAACGTGACTTTTATTGCAGGTGAAATTAAAAATCCAAAACGCAATATTGGACTAAGTCTTTTCTTAGGAACATTAATTGTTACAGTCATTTATATTTCTGCGAACTTGATGTATTTAAGTGTGCTACCATTAAATGAAATTGCCAATGCGCCAGCAGATAGAGTTGCTGTAGCTGCATCCAATGTCATCTTTGGTAATATTGGTACTTATGTGATAGCCGTGATGATCATGATCTCTACATTTGGTTGTAACAATGGATTAATCCTTGCAGGAGCAAGAGTTTACTATACGATGGCTAAAGATGGCTTGTTCTTTAAAAAAGCAGGTACGTTAAATAAGAATGCAGTTCCAGCATGGGCACTTTGGGCGCAATGTGTTGTAGCCGCTTTACTTTGTTTGAGTGGCAGGTATGGCGACTTATTAGATATGGTGTCATTCATTGTGGTGATATTTTATATCCTTACCATTATTGGCATCTTTATTCTTCGTAAAAAAAGACCAGAACTAGAAAGACCTTATAAGGCATTTGGATACCCTGTTTTACCTGCCATTTATATTTTGATGGGGACTTGCTTTTGTGTCTTGTTAATTATCTATAAGCCTAATTTCACATGGCCTGGTTTAATCATTACATTATTAGGAGTGCCATTGTACTATTTGGCATTGCGTAATCAAAAAACGGCATCGTAAATGATGGATCAAAAAAGTTTTACTAATTTATTTGAGGGATTTGCTACCACCAAAATAGGTGTAGTAGGAGATATTATGTTGGATACGTATTGGTGGGGCGGTGTAGACCGTATTTCACCAGAAGCGCCTGTGCCCATTGTGTCCCTTCAAAGAAAAGAAACAAGGGTTGGTGGTGCAGCTAATGTAGCGCTTAATTTAAGGGCATTAGGAGCGCCTACAACGGTCTTTGCAGTGATTGGCAATGATCTAGAAGGAAAGGATTTAAAAGGGCTTTTAGAGACAGAAGGAATAGATACAAGCTATATTCATACAAGTGCTTCAAGGGTCACCACTAATAAAGTGAGAATCATGGGACGCAATCAACAGATGATGCGTTTAGACCATGAAAATACCCATGATATCAATGCTGCAGAATCAAAAGCTTTATTAGATAACTTTTATGCCTATGTTGAAAAAGAACAACCAGCGTTGATCATATTAGAGGATTATAATAAAGGGGTATTAACGGCTGAAATGATTGAAGCCATTATTGCTTATTGTAATCAAAAAGGCATTCCAACAGCGGTGGATCCAAAACAAAAGAATTTCTTAGCCTATAAAAATTGTACCCTTTTCAAGCCGAACTTAAAAGAGGTGAAAGAGGGTTTAAAGATTGAGATACCAAACGTAGATTTAGCCAATATGCAGCAAGTGCATACAGCGTTACATGCTGCATTGAATCACAGCATTTCATTTATCACTTTGTCAGAACATGGTGTATATTTTGCACAAGGAGATAAACAGCAATTAATTCCTACACATATCCGAAACATCGCAGATGTAAGTGGTGCGGGTGATACAGTCATAGCTGTAGCTTCATTGGTTTATGCATATTCAAAAGATATAGCATTGGCTGCAGAGATGGCGAACATTGCAGGCGGATTGGTTTGTGAATTAGTTGGCACAGCACCAATTGACAAAACTTTATTGGCAAATGAAGTAGAAAAATTATTAGTTAAATAGCCTTCCTAAAAATAGATCATGAAAAAAACAGCCATCATCGTAGCCGGCGGAACTGGGCAAAGAATGGGTTCGGTAGTACCTAAACAATTTTTAGCTATAGAAGGGAAGACCATCTTATTGCATACGATCGATCAATTCGTGGCTGCATTTTCTGATATCAATTTCGTGATTGTATTACCTGCTGGATACATCCAAGAGGGTCAGGATTTGATTGCGTCAAGTGGATTAACACAGCCATGTCAATTTGTGGCAGGAGGAGATACAAGATTCCAGTCGGTTAAAAATGGCCTGGCACAAGTAGATCCAGAAGCAATCGTATTTGTGCATGATGCAGTTCGTTGTTTATTAACGCCAGCTTTGATTCAGCGTTGTTATCAACAAGCAGTAGAAAAAGGATCTGCGATACCAGCAGTGAGTGCAACAGATTCCATTCGTGTCATAGAAGGTACAGGACATCATGTAGTTGATAGAGAAAACGTGATGATGATTCAAACACCACAAACATTCAATGCAGCTTTATTGATCAAGGCATTTGAACAAGGGTATCAGCCGTCGTTTACAGACGAAGCCAATGTGGTAGAAGCAGGTGGAACGCCGGTCTATTTGGTGGATGGTGAATTTGAGAACATCAAAATTACTAGACCGCTAGATTTAGCGATTGCTGAATATATTTTAGCGAAGCGTTTTTCTAATTAAAAGACTTATATCGATTAGTCACTTCGAGATATGTATGATAATGTATAAATTACTCAGCAGATTGATTCACTACAGAAGCCGACTTGCTAATTTTATCTAAAATCTGATGTGCTACTTCCATAGCAAGGTAACCATCAATTTCATTCACCACAGTAGGTTCATCCTTTTCGATGGACTCAACAAAACTACTCAATTCACTTAAAATAGCATTGCCTTCTTCTACGACTGGGTTAGAGATAGAAATGGTTTTAGTGCCTTGATGGGTCTCAATATCAAAAGAGAAAGCGTCTGATTCATCGGGTTGTTTTAATTTAATGATCTCAGTATTTTTCTCGAGAAAATCGATACCTATATATGCATCTTTTTGGAAAAGTCTAATCTTACGCATTTTTTTCATACTGATTCTGCTGCTGGTTAAATTCGCCACACAGCCATTGTTGAATTCAATACGTACGTTTGCAATATCAGGTGTATCTGTTAACACTGCTACACCACTAGCAGAAATATTTTTTACATCACTCTTTACAATGCTTAAAATAATATCAATATCATGAATCATTAAATCAAGGATCACACTTACTTCAGTCCCTCTAGGATTAAATTGTGCCAAGCGGTGTACTTCTATAAATAAGGGCTTTAAGGTTTCGTTTTTCAATGCAGTAAATGCAGGGTTGAACCTTTCAACATGGCCTACTTGTAACTTAACATTGGCTTCTTTGACCATGTTCATGATCTTTTTGCCTTCTTCGATGGTATTGGCCATGGGTTTTTCTACAAATACATGTTTCCCCATCTTAATGGCCATTTCGCAAACAGGGAAATGTAAATGCGTAGGAGTGACTACATCAATGGCGTCCACAGCAGCAATCAATTCAGCTTCATCAAAGAATCTTTTAATGCCATAGGTTTTTTCAACTTCAGCGGCTTGTTCATTATTGGGGTCAAAAAAACCAACCAATTCCACTGTTGGAATCTGTTTCCAGTTATTCAAATGGAATTTCCCTAAATGACCCACACCAAAAACACCTACTTTAAGCATAAGAATGAATTATGGGGCAAAGTTAAGTGGATTAATGGGTTTAATTGATTGACTTTCAAGAGTGTGAAAAACTTTTAACTAGTTTGATTTAAGCGGGGTCTTTAGTATCTTGAGGAAGATAAAACCATCTATAAAATGCATCAGAATATACATAATCTAGTGAAGGTTGCAGAAAAGCAAGAACGTTTGGTCGTTGGTTTAATGAGCGGCACATCTATGGATGGATTGGATATTGCATTATGTGCCATCAGCGGTTCAGGAAAGGCAACGCGTTTTGAATTAAAAGCATTTACTACAATAGACTATACTACTGAATTTAAAGAAAAGATCTTAAGCATTTTCTCCAAAGAAATGGTGGCTTTAGAAACTTTAACTTTATTGAATGCTTGGGTTGGACAACAACATGGCAAAATGGTTTTAACAGCATTGAAATCATGGAATAGAACACCAGATGAAGTAGATATGATTGCAAGTCATGGTCAAACCATTTACCATGCACCAAAGTCATTGCATCCCAATTCTGAATATGGTCCAGCCACTTTACAAATTGGAGATGGAGACCATATTGCAGTCACTACGGGTATATTAACTTTGAGTGATTTTAGACAAAAGCATGTAGCAGCAGGAGGCGAGGGGGCACCCTTAGCTGTGTATGGAGATTATTTATTGTGTAGCCATCCAACTGAAAATAGATTGTTGTTGAATATGGGAGGCATTGCTAATTTTACCTATCTAGCAGCAGGATGTACTTTAGAGCAGGTATTTTCAACCGATACTGGAACTGGTAATACTTTAATGGATGCTTATACTAGAACCCATTTTGCCCCATTGGCCTATGATAAAGGGGGTGCGATTGCAGCTTCAGGAAAAATTAACAACGACTTATTAGCTGAGTTAAAAGCACATTCCTTTTTTGCATTAGGCTTACCAAAAACAATTGGTCCAGAATTATTCAATATAGCATTTTTAGAAAAAGCACAAGCTGCAAGTCAAACTGAACACATTTCATCTCAAGATGTCATGGCCACGCTGAATCGTTTTTCTGCAGAGACCATTGCCGATTGTATCAATTCGAGTTTAACCCCAGGCACAATATTCAATATGTATAGTAGTGGAGGAGGCATGCATAATCCTGTCATGATGGGGCATTTACAATCCTTATTACCTAACGCTACACTATATTCTTCTGATATTATAGGTATCAATCCAGATGCAAAAGAAGCCATCTTATTTGCTTTATTAGCCAATGAAGCAGTTGCTGGAACACCTTTGTTTGCAGGCGGCCATGCCACTAAAATACCTATTACAATGGGTAAGTTTAGTTTCCCTCAATAAATAGTCTGAAATAAAAAATAGATTTTTTGACGAATAAAAAAGCCCCCCTAGATAGGAGGGCTTTCAATTCGGGGGAACTTAACTTATTTAGACTGATAAGCTTCAATGGATTTTCTTACAGATCCATGTGAACTTAAAAGTTCGGCTGCTTTTGTTGCATCGATTGTTTTCAACTCATCCATGATCATTTTGACACCACGATCAAATAATTTTTGATTCGTAAGTTGCATATTGACCATTTTGTTTCCTTTGATTCGGCCAAGTTTTACCATGACAGCAGTTGAAATCATGTTGAGTACCATCTTTTGAGCGGTACCACTTTTCATCCTCGTGCTCCCAGTAATAAATTCAGGGCCAACAACTACTTCGATAGGGAAGTCGGCATGTTGAGAAACTGGACTGTTTAAATTGCAACTAATACTACCAGTAGTAATTTGGTTTTGTCTACATCTTTGAAGTCCACCAATGACATATGGTGTTGTTCCACTTGCAGCAATACCTACCACGATATCTTGGCTGCTAATATTATAGTCCATTAAATCTTTCCAAGCCTGTTCCATATCGTCTTCGGCATTTTCAACTGCCTGAAACATAGCTTGATGTCCTCCTGCGATAATCCCAATGACTAAATCATTGGGTACCCCAAAAGTGGGGGGGCATTCACTTGCATCTACTAAACCTAGTCTGCCACTCGTTCCTGCCCCGATATAGAATAGGCGTCCCCCATTCGATAACTTTCCCACTACTGAGTCTACCAAAGCCTGAATTGTTGGAATAACTTGTTCAACAGCATAAGCCACTTTTTTGTCTTCTGCATTGATATTTTGTAAAATCTCAGTGGTACTGAAATTTTCAATATGATCATAGTTAGAATCCGATTCTGTAATACGTATAAATGACTTATCCATTCAATTCTTTTTTAATTAAAAACTAGGGTCTGCTGGTGTATTTGGATTACCATCTCTTTCCTTAAATGGATAAGGGAAGAAGTTTCTCTTACGCTCTGTATTTGGTCTTCCAAAACGACGCATATCTTCTAGTTTTAAACCTGACATATACAATTCGATACATCTGTTTTTATACACTTCATCTAAAATAGCATCAGATGTGCTAGCTGTTGAAGCTGCTAAACCTGCACCCACTTTAAATGGATCGGCTGCAGCTGTTTTTGTGATGACTTTATTCAATTCAGTTAATGCTGAAACTAAATTATTCGTTCTAGCATAAGCTTCTGCTTTGATCAATGTCATTTCACTTGGCAAGTAAACTGGAACACCTGTAGTAGTTGCATTGTAGAATCCGTTGATTCTAAATCTTGGTGCAACAGTGGTGTTGATGGATGTGTAAAATGCAATACGACCGTCACCTGCTGTTGGAGCTAAAGTCGCTGGTAAACCTAATGTAGAATCAATTACTTGAAACACGTTATTGGTAGCAGTTGCAGTGGTGAAGATAGGGTTGGTACTTACTGCATCATAGTTGAACGTAGATTTTTTTGTTAAGTCTACTAAATTTGCAGCAGTGATTGCTTCAGCATATTTACCAGAGAATAATAAGTATCTAGCTTTTAATGCATTCAATGTATTGACATAATCTAAACCAGGAACAGCATCTGCTGTATAGTTTGCGCTAATAGCATTTGCACTTATTTTTGCCAATGCATTGTCAATGGTAGTGATAGCAGCAGCAAATCCAGCTGTACGATCAATAAATTGAACATTCGCTCCAATACCTGCTGGTACTTTTTCCCATAACATAGACATGCTACCAATTGATAAAGCTTTTAAAATTGAAGCATGCGCAATTAAGCCACTTGCATATGCTTTATCATTTAAAGCTTCTGCAGCAGTGATAACTGAGTTCGCATCATAGATTACTTTATTTGAATTGGTCCAGATGTTCGCCAAAACAGTATTGGTCGCATCTACTGCAGTTCCGCCGCGGCTAAATTGGTATTCAGCAACGTTACCTGCATTCATTAAAATAACTTCATTGGTTGTAAAGCCGTTGGCAGTAACTAAGCCATACACAACGCTTGCACCACCTAAAGAGTAGGTTCTTTGTGCACCTAAGTTCACACCAACTAAACCTCTAGCCGAGCTAAATACTTGGTCAGTAGTGGGTGCATTTGGATTCACAAAGTCTTTCTTACAGCTCGTTAAGGATACAATCCCGAGCAAGAAAGCGATTTGATATTTATATAGTATCTTTTTCATTGTTCTCTATTTTTTGAATTAAGGATTAAAAATCAGCTTTGATACCAAAACTGAAAGTACGTGGGATAGGAGTAGCTCCAAAGTCAATACCTCTTAATAAAGTACTTTGACCACCTGAGTTTACTTCTGGATCATATCCCTTATAGTTATCCCATGAAATAAGATTTCTACCGCTAAAGTTGATGCTTAAGTTGTTGATGAATTTTACTTTACCAACATTATAGCTTAATGATAATTCACGTAATTTGATGAAAGAGCCATCATCCACTCTCCACTCTTCAATTGCGTAAACACCACTTACATAACCTCTAGGCAATAAACCTCTTTGTTCAGCTTCAGCAATTTTACCGTTACCAACACCTTGTCTTGTTCTAAAGTCAGCATTGAACACATCTACACCTTGAACCGCATCTAATTGAGCGCGGAAATTCCATTTCTTGTATGAAACTTCATTCACCAAACTTGCAGTATAGTCAGGGTTTGGATTACCAATGACTTTTCTTGTTACACCTGTTGCAGCCAATGGAATACCAGCAGCGTTCTTTGTAATTGATCCGTCCGTACCTCTAGCAAAATAGGTACCATAGAAAACGCCAATTGGTTGACCTTCTACTATCGCTACAGGAGCACCTGCATTAGTGCTGAACAATGTCAATGCTTGTCCAATCTTTATTGCTTTGTTCTCGTTGTGGTTATAGATAGTAGTCATTTCCCATTTCAAATCTTTTGTTTGTACTGGAGTAAGACTTAACATGATCTCGTATCCTTTATTTTCTAAAGAACCGAAATTGTCTAATAAACTAGCAAAACCATTTGTTGGTGCCAATTGTCTGTTGATCAATAAATCAGTTACTTTTTTATTATATACGTTTACTGTTAATCCAACACGGTTGTTGAACATGCCTAAATCCATACCGTATTCAACTTCTGCTTGACGCTCTGGCTTCACGTTTTCGTTTGCCAAAGTGGTGCTAGAGTTCAATGCGCTACGTCCTAAGAATGAATTAGAGCTATAAGAATTGAATCTTGAATAAGCGCCAATACCTGTTAAGTTTCCGCTCTCGCCATAAGCTACACGTACTTTGAATAAATCAAAAGCTTTAGATAAGCCAAGTGAATTCCAGAATTCAGTACTTGAGATAATATAACTAGCACTTGCTTTCGCGTAAGTTTGATTGCGTTGGTTTGCACCAAATACGCTAGAACCATCACGACGAACAGCACCTGTTAAGAACAATTGATTCTTGAATTTAAAGTTCTGTTGAACATATAAACCAGAAACAGAAATCTCACTACGCTCATCCACGCCAGGAATTGGAGTAGATGCACCATTCACTGTTTCAATGAAAGGAGCAAAACCTCTACCTTGTAATAAAGCGTAATTGTTTTTCTCATATTGTTGAGAGTAACCTACTTGAGTTGTAGAATTGATATCAGCAGTGATATCGAAGTTGTAGTTACCACTCAAGTCATGGTTGATTTGGAAGAAATGGTTAGATGCAGTACTTGCATAACCATTTTGAGTTGGATCTAATGTTAAACCACCACCATAGAATGCAGGACTTGCATTGTAGGCATATGGAGGAATATAGGTTGTACCATTTTGAGCATAGTTGTCGATACCCATTGTATAGTCAACTGTTAAACCTTTCATTGGTTTTAATTTCAAACCAAAATTAGCTAAAACTCTATTTGTAGTTTGTCTTTGCTTGATGTCTTCGATAACAGAAACTGGATTGATTCTTCCTCTTTCACCTACCGCTTTTATATTACCATTCGCATCTCTTGTCCAAATATCATGGAAGTTACCAATGATGGTTACAGAGTTAGTAGGAGAGAAGAAAGATTGTCCATCTGGTTTTTCATTTGCACTAGAATTAGTGTAATTCAATCCCATATTCATGCTCATCCATTTGTTGATCACTTGATCAATATTAGATCTGAAGCTGAATCTTTGGAAATCAGTATTCTTGATAATACCTTGGTTGTTGTAAAAAGATCCACCAAAATAATACTTCGTTTTATCGTTACCGCCACTTACAGATAAGGTATTATCCGTTCCAGTTGAATTACGGAAAATATAATCTTGATAATCATAACGTTTAACACTTGTCGTATTAGTCAATGCAGGAGTCAATACATCCTGTGTTTGTGCACCTACGCCATCTGTTGGTCCGCCGAATTTTGTAGGAGATTGGTTCACATCTAATTTCTTTCTCAATCCACTACTAATAAAAGTACTTGAGAAACTTACTTTAGCTGCGCCAGATTTACCACGCTTTGTGAAAATTTGAATTACACCGGCATTCGCTCTACTGCCATAAGTAGCAGCTGCTGCAGCACCATTCAATACCTCTATTCTTTCGATATCAGCAGGATTGATGTCGACCATTCTGTTTTGTCCGATACTTCCAACGAAATTACCACCATCATAGTTGCCTGAAGTATTGGTAACCCTGTTTGTTGCGTTATTGATAATCACACCATCAACAATGTACAAAGGCTCAGATGATGAAAGTACAGAACTAATACCTCTCAAGCGAACAGACATACCACCAGCAGGATCTCCACTGTTTTGGATAATCTGTGCACCCGCAGTTTTACCTTGCAATGCAGCTAATACGTTTCCTGAAGCACCTTTATTTAGGTCTTCTGAAGAAACACTACTCACATAACTTCCTAATTGACGCTTAGTAGTACCTGCGGCAGTACCTGTTACCACTACTTCGTCTAATTTAGAATACTGCTCAGTTAATACAATGTTTAATCCGCTAGCCATTTTGCTTGGATCCACATTTAATTCCTGTGCTTTAAATCCAACACCGCTTGCTACTAATGTAATAGCATTGTTGCTGTTTAATTTCAAAGTAAATCCACCTAAATTATCAGAAACTACACCATTACGTGTGCCTTTGATAACGATTGAAATACCTTCAATACCGCTGTTGTCTTTTTGATTCGTCACTTTACCGCTAAGGATAGTTTGGGCAATCGTGTCGATACAAAAACCAGACAGCAAAACCAAAATCATCATAAGCTTTGCTATATAAAGCTTGCTTGTTTTTTTGAGTCTCATAACTGATCTTTTAATATTAATAAATGGTTAATCCCTTGTGTTTAAATGGCAACAGTGCTGGATCATTAGGATCTAATTCTGTAATTAAAATATCAATCTCGTCGAGGTTGGCTACTTTAATTTTTTGCTGAGAATTTAACTTCTCAGAAATGCCGATGCAAATTGTTTTTTTGGAAGCTTTAATCATGGCCTTTTTAATTTGAACTACTTCCCAGTCGTTTTCACTGAGTCCAAATTGGGTGTCTAAAGAATTGATACCTAGAATACATAAGTCTGCTTGAATGGATTCTATAGTCTGAACGGCGCTAGCACCAGTGGTTAACATGGAATCTTTTGAAACTTTATCGCCAATCATCACCACTTCGATACTAGGGTGGTGTGCGAATTCAATAGCAGCATTTAAGCTACAAGTAAAAAATGTAGCGTTTAAATTGGGGTCTAAGGATTTGGCAAATTCTAAAATGGAAGTACCGCCCGATGTTAAAATATACATCCCACTTTGAACCAATGCAGCAGTTTTTTGAGCGATGATATGTTTGTCTTCTAAATTATAGACCATCTCTCTGTCAAATGCCGTGTGAAAAGATTTGCTTAGCGCGCCTCCATGCACTTTAATTATTTTGTCTTGTTGCGCAAGCTCCTGTAAATCCCTTCTAATGGTATCATCTGATACCCCCATCTTATTGCTTAAATCCGCACATAAAATTTTATTATGCAGGTTTAATTGGTGTAAAATGAATTCTTGACGCTCTTTTTTCAGCATTATGCGGTTATTAGACTATTAAAATAGGCAAAAAACCGCAAATGCGAACGAATGTTAACAAAATAGGCGTAAAATGTGGAATTCTAGCCTTTAGCCAAATTGGTCAATGCCTGCACAAAAACATCAAGTTCCTTAGTGGTGGTATAAAGGTTAGGCGTGATTCTACATCCATGTACATTGGTATAATCTATAGCGACTGTGAATATTTTATATTCCTTCATTAAACGCTCTGCTAAGACTGCAGGCTTGATTCCTTCAATGCCCACATTACTAATAGCACAAGATCTTGCTGCATCTGTTGGCGTATTCAAGATAATTTTTGGAATGTCTTTTACTTGACTCGTCCAATATTGTTGCAAGTATCTTAATCTTGCTTCCTTTTTTGCGGGGCCAATTAATTGATAATAGGCGATGGAGTCAGGAATAGTTAAGTCAGTATGTACAGGATGTGTTCCTGTATGGTTTAATCTTTTGATTTTATTCGGATCTTTTTCTCCATCTGCTAAAAGCGGCCAAATATTTTTAATGTGTTCTTTTTTTACAAATAACAAACCAGCACCTAATGGTACACTAAGCCATTTATGTAAAGAGGCAGCATAATAATCGCAACCTAAATCTGCCACGCTAAATTGAATATGTGCAAAAGCATGTGCTCCATCCACAATCACTTGAACGCCATGCTGGTGTGCCATTTCAGTGATTTTTTTGATAGGTAAAATTTGGCCAGTGATGTTAATCATATGACTTACTAAAATCACTTTGGTTTTTGGCGTGATGGCGTTTTTATACAAATCAACAATTTCAGTATCGTCTTTTGGATGATTCGGTACGGAGATAATTTTATTGACTACACCATATCTATCGCTTACTAATTTAAACATATCTAACATGGCGCCATAGTCTTGTTCTGCCATAATCGCTTCATCACCAACTTGCCAATGAATCCCTCCGATGATCGTATCTAATGATTCAGTGGTATTGCGCGTAATGATTAATTCTTCTGGTTGGCATCCAGCTACCTTTGCCAAGGCGATAACTGATTTCTGTTTATTCTCCCATTGAACAGTGGGCATATAATAAGAGCCTTGGTAATTGATCTCTTTAATATGTTCG
>JACCDW010093901.1_pt1 | contig 13772 bp, 9 predicted proteins | sample 7449781 | NCBI WGS metagenome assembly JACCDW01 (sample SAMN15323449, study PRJNA562643) | freshwater metagenome | isolation source: river surface water | place: USA:Blue River Watershed | collected 2017-08-18 | reverse complement strand
TATTTCAATGGCTGTTGCAGCAGGGCGGCCTGGCCGAGATCGAGCGGCGCAATATCGCCAAGGCAGCAATCCTCTATGACTATCTGGACCAGACGGATTTTTATATCAGTCCGGTCAATCGTGCCGATCGTTCACGCATGAATGTGCCGTTTCATTTGCATGATAAAAAATACGATGAACAATTCTTGCAAGGTGCGCAGCAGCGCGGGCTGTTGCAGTTGAAAGGCCATCGCGTAGTCGGTGGCATGCGCGCATCGATATACAACGCGATGCCGGCAGAGGGCGTGCAAGCCCTGGTTGAATACCTGAAAGAGTTCGAGCAGCAGAACGGATAAGATATTTGCCGGAACAGGCACGAAGTAAATCAGTCACCGCTTTTGCGGTGACTTTTTTTTGCCTGTAAAAGAGTACAAATCTGCCTTACTTTATAAAACAAGGATTTAATTAACCGGCCTGCTGTCATAGCCAGAACTTTCCTGTGACAGGAATCTGGAATTTGCGCATCTGCTTTTGGAGCGGCCATGGCATCAAGCACATCACAAAAATATTTTTCTGAATCCGAGCAATCCCATCTGCATGAGAAGCAGCGTCAGGAATTGATGCACTTGCTACAACCTTATGGCGCGCGCCCGGTGACAGCATTAGCCGAGATGAATGAGCCAGAGCGATGTAAATGGTTATTCTGGAACTTGCATGAAAACATTGAGGAAATCCGGCAGATGGAGCCTAACCTGCAGGCTCGTATCAACAGTATGCAATTTACTGTGTCAGATGGTTCTGATCTGCTCGGTGAGTGCAAATTGCAGAAGCGGCTAGACCTGTCATGCAAATGGGATTTATTGTTAACGTATCCGAATTATCAGGACGAAATCAATCATGCACTCGGTGATGGCTGGATCAATCTGATCATTGCGGATCATGCGCCGGCGTTTCCAGTTTTGCGTGAGGGACAGAAAGCCTATCTGGATGCGGATCATTCCATGTATCCGAACCAGTTATTTCTGGAAGGATGGATTACCGATGGTGTCTGGCAGGAGATGCGCCCGCATTTATCCGCAGCCAATCCGACCTGCAAGACAGATGTGGCGCTTTTGGATAATGCATTATTCCCGGTAAAAAGAGGATTTGATTTTGTTGCCGGACCACCCGGATCGATAGGCGTGATCAATATGGAATTTCGTGCATTTTCGCATCCCACCGAACGTCGCTTGCAACGTCGTGATGCACGCATGCTATCGTGATCATATAAGGCATGGAGGAATCAATGCGTTTGTCGTATTTATTTTTACATCGCGCACCAGAACCTGCGCCGGTTGATGAGCCTGAAGATGAAAACTGGCCGCGACCGCTGCCCGTGCCAGATGATGAACCGGTACCGGATCACAATCCGGAAGCAGGACAGCGATGATGCGCACTTAACCGTTTGCTTCGGATTCAACGATACGCTGAATACGGCGCAGATACCAGTAAAGTGCGACAGCAACCAGCGCCAGGCTCAAGCTATTGCCGAGCCAGAAGCCGGCAGCACCTTGCAGAAAAACTGGTGTGCCGCTGAGAATATCGAATCCCAGCAGATAGCCACCACCCAAACCTACGCCCCATAACACCACGGCATACATGAGCGTGGGAATCAGCGCGACTTTGTAGGCGCGCAGTACAAATGCAGTACCTACCTGAATCGCATCAAATATCTGATAAAACGCAATGAAGAAGAACAGCGGCATCGCAGCAGCTGCAACGCCGGCATCCGGCGTATAGAGCGCGATAATGTGTTCACGCGCTACCCATACCATGGCACCGACCAATACAGAAAGCAATACGCCGAAACGGATGCCCGCATTGCCAGTATGACGTGCCGACTGCAGACGACCGGCACCAATCTCTTGCGCGACCAGCGTGCCGGTTGCATTGGCAATTGACAGCGGCAACATGTAGAGCACCGTACCGAGATTGGCAGTGATCTGATGGCCGGCTACGGCATTGCTGCCCAGTCGTGCGATGAACAAGGCCATGAAGGCAAAGGCCGTCACTTCAATCAGATAAGACAATCCCATCGGTATGCCCAGTTTCAATAGCGCAGATTGAGCAGCCCACACCGGCTTGCCGAGTCCCTTGCCGAAAATCTGGAATGGCTGGTAATGCGAATGACGGCGCACCATGATCATGCCGGCAAACAAGGCGACCCATGCGGTCACTGCGGTGGCCATTGCGCAACCCGGCGTGCCGAATGCAGGCAGTCCGAGCCCGCCAAAAATAAACAGTGCATTGAGCGGGGCTTTTAGCAGCAGTGCAGAAAGCTGAATTGCCATTAGCATGCGTGGTCGTGATGTAGCAACGTTTAGCGCGCCAAAGACACGCATGCCTAATGTGGCAGGCAAGGCGATCGAGAGTATCTGCAGATACTGTATGACCTTGTCATTGAGCTCGGCCGACGGATTGGCAATCGATAACAATGCTGCGGGAAAGCACAGCGCGGCAGCGCCTATCAGGGACAGAAAGAACGCCAGCCACGCGCCTTGCCTGACTTCAAAACCAATCGCATCGAATTTACGTGCACCGAACAGTTGGCCTATCGTCGGTGAGAGCGCCTGCAGCACGCCAGAGAGCCCGACAAAAATACTGATATAAACCGATGCGCCCAGACCAAGTGCTGCCAGATCGGTCGCTGAATAGCGCGCAGTCATCATGGTGTCAATCACACCATTGGCGATGGTGGCGAGCTGGCCGATCAGTATTGGCCAGGCAAGCACGAAGACGCGGGAGGTCAGGCTTTTATTTGCAGTAGCAGGTGCGGTCATGGTGATTTGCGCTGAAAGAGACGGAATGATTCATCGCGATCAGAGGCGCGGCGACCTTGCCACAGCAGCGTCATTTCGCCATCGATTTTTTTGAGTGCGGCCATGCCTTTTTTGCGCAGTCCGTTATCTTGTACCAATACAAATTCACAATGCGTATCCGCAGGCCTGCCGAATTTTACCGGCCCCAGATAAGCAAAGGATGCGCGCTGTGCGGGACCGACTTCGTCGGTTGCAACGCAGCGGTAATCCTCTGGTAGTTTTTCTGCGATATGCGCAGCCACACCAGCATAACTTTTGCCATAGTTCAGCCAGGGCAGCCATAGCGTCATCAGTAGCAGCCAGCACAGTATCACACCGCCGGTCGACAATACGACTGCGCGCCACAAAACAGAAGGCCTGCGTGCCAGCCGCCAGCGTAGCAGCACCAGCCAACCTATCGTGGTGGCCAGCGCAACCAGCAGGGCGATGAGATTGAATTCAGGCTGAAAGCCAGGCGCAAGCTTGAAGGCGTTTTTTGCCAGCTGCGCCGGCCAGCCAGTTTGCTTGGCGATCCAGCCCAGCCAGATAAAGCCGGCGATTGCGCTCAAGGTCATCACCGAGAACCAGTCCACTGCATTGATCGCGCCGCGCTTGAAAGTCGGCAGGCCAAAGGAAGCCAGTATTGCCAGTGGTGGCAGCATCGGCAGCAAGTCTGCATTGCCGGATAAATTGGAAAACACGCACAGCATCAATAAAGCGATGGTGCCGGCGACAGGTAACTGTATGTGCAATGCTGGTTGCGTACGCCATGCATACACTGCCCACATCGCAATCGGCCATGCCGGCCAGGCAAACCAGATCAGCGATTTGAGCAGCATGCCTGTTGTATGCAGGTTGGGCCATATGATCTGATTGTTCGTCGTATGCAGCCATGTGCGCAAGAATGTCGCGTTGCCTGCATCGCTCCAGTGCAATGCGGCGATCCATAACAACGGCAGTAACACAGCAAGCGGTAAGCTGATCAGTAATTGCCGCGTCAGTATGCTGCGGTCGCGCCAGGCTGCGAGCAGAAGAAAAGACAAAGCCAGTACCAGCGGCGTATTCCAGCTGCGCGTGAGTGCGAGCAGTCCGAGTGAAAAGCCCAGACCAACTGCGGCGCGGCGGCTGTTTGTATCGAACATGCAGGCAGCAGCATAGAAGCTGGCCGCTACCAGCGATATATGCAGTGCCGGTGCAGCGGTTTCATGGCTTCGCAACAAGAGGCCCAGACATGCTGCATAAATCAGCAGGCCGCCATCGGCCAGCATTCTGCCGTAGTCGCGCGGAGCGGGCTGGCCGCCAAAGGCCAGTTGCAGTGGTTGCGCTTCATGACGGCGCCCCAGTACATAAGCGGTGCGCCAGATGGCTGCTGCACCGATGGCGAAAAATACGATGGTCGACAACCGTGCAGCAAGTGCATCGCCGGTGATCCAGCCAAACAGTTTGATTAAGATCGCGCCGATCCAGAATGCCAGCGGACCATCCTGCGGCATGGCCAGGCCGACGATATTGGGCGCCAGCCAGTCAGCCAGGCTGCCGTGTGCCATCGTCCACATGATGCCAAAGCCGGCAGCGTCATCGGTCTTCCAGGGGTCGCGCCGCAAAATACCGGGCAGGATATACAACAGGCAAAGCGAGATCAGTCCCCAGCGTGGCAGGGCAAGTGTGGCAGCAGCAGAGAGTCGGACAGGCTTCATGCAGCAATGGAAAGCAAAGGCGTAATCAGAAGGGCAATACAGTCGGCGTTATTCTGCCGCAAACAAAATAAAAAGGCAGCTTACGCTGCCTTTTTGAACCGAGCCACAGACTCTTAGCCTGCTGCCTTGGTTTTTGAGCCGACGCCACCAAATTTCTGGCGGAATTTCTCGACGCGACCGGCGGTATCGACAATCTTGTGCTTGCCGGTATAGAACGGATGCGACTCCGACGATACCTCGATCTTCAAAAGCGGATAGTCCTTGCCTTCGAATTTGATGGTTTCGCGGGTCTGGACGGTCGAACGGGTGATGAATTTGAAATCGCACGACAAATCGTGGACAACGACTTCACGGTAATCGGGATGAATGCCTTCTTTCATTGCAGTCTCACTAAATTTGGGTAGCCAGCCTTCACTTCGTCGGTCGCACTTCTTCCTGACCCGATTGATGACCACTTGCCCGGTTAAAAGAAACGGGATTATATAAGAAAATCAGTGCCTTACAAAATTTCTGTTTTCAGGCTCAGGAACCGCCGCGGCGCATCATGTCGAAGAATTCCGCATTGTTCTTGGTCGATTTCATCTTGTCGAGGATGAATTCCATTGCTTCGATATCGTCCATGCCGTACAGGAGTTTTCGCAGCACCCAGACTTTTTGCAGGATATCGGGCTTGATCAAGAGCTCTTCGCGGCGGGTGCTGGACTTGTTGAGGTTAATGGACGGATAGACGCGCTTCTCGGCCAGACGGCGCTCGAGATGCACTTCCATGTTGCCGGTACCCTTGAATTCTTCAAAGATCACGTCGTCCATACGGCTGCCGGTCTCGATCAGCGCGGTGGCGATGATGGTCAGCGAGCCGCCTTCTTCGATATTACGTGCCGCACCGAAGAAACGCTTAGGGCGCTGCAGCGCATTGGCATCAACACCACCGGTCAGCACCTTGCCGGATGCCGGTATCACGGTGTTATAGGCGCGTGCCAGACGGGTGATCGAATCAAGCAGGATCACTACGTCTTTTTTCATTTCTACCAGGCGCTTGGCTTTTTCCAGCACCATTTCCGCAACCTGCACATGGCGCGTGGCCGGCTCGTCAAAGGTTGAAGCGACTACTTCGCCGCGCACTGAGCGCTGCATTTCCGTCACTTCTTCAGGACGCTCGTCGATCAACAGAACGATCAGCGTGGCTTCCGGATGATTGGAGGTGATTGCATGCGCAATATGCTGCAGCATCACCGACTTGCCGGATTTCGGCGAGGCGACCAACAGGCCGCGCTGTCCTTTACCGATGGGTGCAATCAGGTCAATGATGCGGCCGGTGATATTTTCTTCGCCGCGCATATCGCGCTCCAGCAGCAGCGGCTGGTTAGGATGTAGCGGCGTTAAGTTCTCGAACAGAATCTTGTGCTTAGAAGCCTCCGGCGATTCCCCATTGACCTTATCGACCTTCACCAGCGCGAAATAGCGTTCGCCATCTTTGGGCGTGCGTACTTCACCCTCGATGGAATCACCGGTATGCAGGTTGAAACGACGGATCTGCGAAGGCGAGATGTAGATGTCATCTGTTGAGGCCATATAGCTGGCATCAGGCGAGCGCAGAAAACCAAAGCCGTCAGGCAGGACCTCGAGCACGCCATCACCGAAGATCTGCTCGCCGGATTTGGCTCGCCGTTTCAGGATCGCAAACATCAGCTCCTGCTTGCGCAGTCGTGCCGCGTTGTCGATATCAAGACTGATGGCCATTTCCAGAAGGGCCGATACGTGAAGTGCTTTTAGTTCAGATAAGTGCATGGTCAGGTGCCGCGCTGTGCGGGTATCAGGTGGGGGAGGGGACGACGGAGAATGCGGGTCGGGAAGTCAATGCGGGGCACGGACGTGCCACCGCAGTCAGTTTATATTCAGATATTGCTGTCAATGAAAGAGGTCAGCTGGCCTTTGGCCAGTGCACCGACTTTTTGTGCCGCTGGCACGCCGTTCTTAAACAGAATTAAGGTCGGGATGCCGCGAATATTGAATTTCGCCGGTACGGACTGATTGGCATCCACATCGATTTTTGCGATCTGGATTTTGCCTTCGTATTCTTTCGCGACTTCTTCCAGGATAGGCGCGATCATCTTGCATGGACCACACCATTCGGCCCAGAAATCGACCAGAACAGGTTTATCGGATTTCAGTACATCGGTATCGAATGAACTGTCGGATACGTGTTTTATGTTTTCGCTCATGATTTCCTCAAATTGAGAGGGCTGGGAATAGGTTAAACGAGATGAAACGGTTAATTTTGCGCCGCCATGCTGTCAGGCATATCCAAAATGTTAAGACGCACTAAGTGGTGTGTCGTTCATATCAGGAGTGTGGATTCACAGCTGGAAGTGACTAGGCGGGAATTGGCTGAATCATAACCGATTTTCCTGAAATGTGTATTGCTTGATCGCGTTTTATGATGCCTCGCATAAAATGGATGGATGGTAAATACCGTAATACATACGTCAGCTCAGCAATCCGCATCTTGTTCCACGGTTCTGCTGGCGCATGGCGACAGCTTCTGGCCGCAGGCTGCGCGCTGCGTGATCAATGCAGTTCGCGAACAGTCAGGCGCGGCAGCATCCACGGATCTGTCCGTGGTTCGCGTGCTGGTGCCGGAGTTTTCACATCTGCAATCACTGCGCACGGCACTCGCAGCCGAGCTGGGCACATCGTTTGTCTCGCCACAAGGCGCAACGCTATCATCCTGGCTGCAGCAGCATATACCGGACGCCAGCCAGTTGCAGCCCTCTTCAGATAGCGAACGCTTAATGGGGCTGTATGCCGGTCTGCGCGAGCGCGGCTGGCTGAAAAAACTGTTTGCAGCACGGCGCAATACGGATCTGCTGCCACTTGCAAAAACGCTATTGAAATTATCTGATGAGCTGACTGCTGCACTGCTGCCGGCTGCGCTGGCCCTGCCGGATGAAGTTGCAGACCGCTGGCGCATTGCGCTCTCGCGCCTGAGCCCACAGGCTGCTACTTTATTGTCAGATGAGGCACAAATGGTCTGGAGCATCTGGCACGGCCAGCGTGATGCACGTGACCCCGGAGTCGTGCGCTTGCAACTGATGCGTAAAGCGGCATCGGCTGCCACGCTACCCCTGATATGGATCGCGCCAGAAAAGCCTGATGCATTCGAAGCTGATTTTCTCGATGCGTACAGCAAGCAGCAAAGCGTACGGGTGATCCGCCCTGACTGGTCTGCAGCTGCGCTGCCCGCGCTGCTGTTGCACAGCTGGCCCGAGGTCATCGAGCAGGATGAGCAAGTCGCGATGGAAGAGATCATCTGGCGTGACTCACTCAGGCTGCATGCTGCAAATGGACTGGAAGAAGAAGCGCAAGCCGCCGCCCAAACCGTGATCGACTGGCTGCTTGAAGGCAAAACACGGATTGCGATCGTGCCGCAAGACCGCATGGTGGCGCGCCGGGTGCGCGCCCTGCTTGAGCGCGCGCAGATCGTCGTTGCCGATGAGACCGGATGGAAGTTGTCGACCACACGTGCCGCAGCCGTACTGGTTGCGTGGCTGGAGCTGGTGGCCTCGAATGCCCAGACCGGCGCCTTGCTGGAATTCCTCAAATCCCCTTTTCTGTTCAGTGACGATCAAGAACTGAAATCGCAGCAGATGACAATAGAGCGTGCACTGGTCAAGGCCAAGGTACTGGGCGGCTGGAACGAGGTGAGTGCGGCAGTGGCAGAGCTGACGGTCGAAAAAAATCTGCTGGAGGCAATTGCGCGCGAGGCAATGCGCTTTACCAGTAGCCGCAAGAATATCAGCGCATGGGCACAGCTCACGCGCAGTGTATTCGATGCACTTGGCATGCTCGAAGGGCTGGCTGAAGATCTGGCTGGTAAACAAGTACTAGATTTGCTCGATGTACTGGCGACAGACTGCGCAGCACTGAGCGAAGAATTCTCGCTGGCCGAGTGGCGGGCGCTGATCAATCTGCAACTCGAGCAGACAATTTTTACTGCGGCGCGACTGGATCATCGCGTCATGATGGTGCCCTTGCATGCAACGCCATTGCGGCAATTCGATGCAGCCATCGTTGTCGGTGGCGATGCAGATCATTTGCCTGCGCACAGTGAAGAGACTTTGTTCTTTGCCGACGACGTACGCAGTGAACTTGGGCTGGCTACCCGCGCAGGCCGCCATCAGCAGCAATTGCGTGATTTTGCAGCCTTGCTCCTGTCATGTCCGCGCGTGGTGCTGTCATGGCAATCACAGCGCGATGGCGAGCCTAATCCGGTCAGTGTCTGGATACAGCGGCTGCAATTGCAGATCGAACGCAATCAGGCATCCGGTATCGGCCTGCATCAGGTGGCCTTGCCTGTGCAAACCTTGCCAGTGTGCTTGCCGCAACAGCCTGCGCCATCTGCATCAGCACTTAAACCAGCGCGTCTTTCTGCCAGCGGTTACAAGAGCTTAGTCGATTGCCCATACCAGTTTTTTGCCAGCAGGATGCTGGGACTGTCTGCATGGGAGAGCTTGTCGGAGTTACCGCAAAAACGGGATTATGGCGATTGGGTGCATGAGATTTTGCTGCGCTATCAACAGGCCTTACAACAAAGTGCTGTACCGCATGCAGAACGTGAGCACTTGCTGCGCACGCTATCGGATCAAGTATTCAATCAGGCACTGGAAAAAAATCCGGCTGCAGTCGGTTATCAGTCGCGCTGGGAAAAAACCATACCGGCCTATCTGGAATGGGCGCAAAAGCATGAAGAAGAAGGCTGGCGTTTTGTTTCCGGTGAGCGGCCGTTTGAAAAAGAATGGCAATGGGAAGGCGGGTCAGTGAAGCTGCATGGGCGTATTGATCGTATCGAACAAAATGCGCAAGGCGAATTTCTTGTGCTGGATTACAAAACTGCGGATGCAGGCAGGTTAAAAAAAACGTTAGATACATTCGAAGATCATCAGCTCGCTTTTTATGGCCTGCTGGCAGATGTGACGCCAGTCGGCGCACGTTATGTGGCCATTGATGCAGATAAAACCGTGCACTTAAAGGCCGAGCCGTTTGATACTTGGTGCGCAGCACTTGAAGAGCAGATCAAAAATAATCTGCAGGCCATCGCCTCGGATGCGGCACTGCCAGCCAATGGCACCAGCGATGTCTGTGATTGGTGTGACATGCGCGGACTGTGCCGCAAAGGAGTCTGGTAATGTCATCCCCGTTACCGCATATCGCGCAGGGATTCGAAGCCGATGGTGCGCCAGTCGATGACAAGACCTTCATACGCCTGGCCTGTGATCCGGCACGCTCCGTAATCATTGAAGCATGTGCCGGCAGCGGCAAGACCTGGTTACTGGTATCGCGCATGTTGCGATTACTGTTGGCCGGTGCCGAACCTGCCGAGCTGCTTGCTATTACATTCACGCGCAAGGCAGCGCAGGAAATGCGCGAGCGCCTGCTGAACTTGTTGCATGAGCTGGCACTGGCCAGTGATGAAAAAATTTCCGCATTGCTGATTGAGCGTGGTCTGGATGAAAGCCAGGCGCGTATGCTGTGTCCCCTCGCGCGTAGCCTGTATCAGCGCGTGCTGGCCAGTCCGCATGGCCTGTCGGTCGATACATTTCATAGCTGGTTCGCCAGGCTCCTGCAAATTGCACCACTGGCTTCGGGCGTGCCGCATGGCTATGCGCTGGAGGACAATACAGCTGAATTGCGCGATGCTGCATGGTTGCGCTTCATGCAGTCACTGCAGCAGCCACAAGCTGTTGCATTGCGCGCAGCGCTGAAAAAAGTGTATGAGATAGCCGGCGACTGGAACGGGAAAAAATTGATTGATGCCTTTGTGGCCAAGCGCGCCGAATGGTGGATCGCGAGCCGTGCATCAGATCCGTTTGCCTTGCTTGCAGCATTGTGCGGTCGGGACGGCCAACAGGATGCACGACTGGATATCTGGCAGGACAGTGCACTGCTGGCACGCATGATGCAACTGGCCAAGCTCTATGGCGCAGGCACAAAAGGCAATCAGGACAGGGCGGTCCAAATCGAACAGGCCGTCTCAGCAGGAAAACAATTCGCCGATATCGCGCATTTTGAAGCCTTGCGCGATGCCTTTATTACCCGCGACGGTAAGCCGCGTTCAGCCAGCCTCACTAATGCCTTGCGTACAGCAGTGGGTAATCATGGCCAGAGCGAAGCATGGTTAGAAGAAGAATGGCAATCGGTTTGCCAGTCACTGTTACAAATAGAGAAGCGCAGCTTTGAGCCGCAGGTGCTGGCATTTAATGCCGCCTTGTTTGAAATCGGTGTCGCCTGTCTTGAACACTATCAGGCGATCAAGGCCGAGCGGCGTGCATTTGATTTTGCCGATCTTGAATGGCAGGCGTGGAATTTATTGAGTAATAGCGAGCATGCCGCTTATCTGCAATCACGTCTGGATGCGCGTTACAAACATATTTTGCTGGATGAATTCCAGGATACCAACCCGCTGCAATGGCATATCGTACGCGCCTGGCTGGATGCTTATGATACGCAAGGAACCAAGCCCAGCGTGTTTATTGTCGGCGACCCGAAACAATCGATCTATCGCTTTCGTCGCGCCGAGCCGCGCGTCATGTTGTCAGCGCGCGCGTTGTTACTGGACCATGGTGCGACAGACCTGCGTACGCATATGACACGCCGTAATGCAGGCATGATCGTGCAAGTGCTGAATCAGGCGATGCAGGACAATGTTCTGTATCACGCGCAGACCACGGCCTCTGCAGAGGCCGGTGCGGTCTGGCGGCTGCCGCTGATCAAGCCACTGACATTGCCACCTGAAGCGACGCCCGATGCATCCACCGAAGAAGGCAAGAAATTCGTGCTGCGCGATCCGCTACAGAGCGCACAGCAAGAGACGGAAGATTTGCGCCATCAGCAGGAAGGCTATGCTGTTGCGCAAGCGATTTTGTGTGCACGTCATGAAGTCAGCGGACTGAAATGGTCGGATGTGATGATACTGGTGCGCAGCCGATCGCATCTGGCCGCTTATGAGCGCGGCCTGCGCGAAGCGGGCATACCGTTCGTATCGAGTCGCCGTGGCGGCTTACTGGATGCGCTTGAAATCAGTGACTTGCTGGCACTGCTGCAATGGCTGACTATGCCCGGCGACAATCAGGCGCTCGCACAATGCCTGAAGTCGCCGATCTTTGGCGCGAGCGATGATGATCTGATCATGCTGGCTGAATGCGGCGGTGCGTGGTGGCAAGCCTTGCAACAATGCGCGGAAGATGGGCGCGCGAGTACGGCCATGTTGCGTGCTGTACAGCTGCTATGGCAATGGCAGAACAGTGCGCCGCGACTGCCTGTGCATGATCTGCTGGATCAGATCATGCATGAAGGCGAACTCACTGAGCGCTACGCACAATCCACGCCAATGACAGCGCGTGCGCAAGTGCTGGGCAATTTGCATGCATTCATAGCGCTGGCGCTTGAACTGGATGCAGGCCGTTATCCGAGCATTGCGCGCTTCATAGATCGTTTGCGCCGCCTGCAGCGCGGCAGCGATAACGAGGCGCCGGACGAAGCTGATATTGATGCCGCAGTCGATGCAGTGCGCATCATGACGATACATGCGGCTAAAGGACTGGAAGCTGAAGTGGTGGTGCTCACAGGTGCCAATCATAGTGAAGGCATCAAAGATGATCTTGGCATTTTGTGCGACTGGCCTGGCGATGCAGCTGCGCCCCTACATTTTTCTGCGTTTGGTAAAACCGCAGAGCGCGGCCTTGCGCGTGAAACCTTATTTATGCAGGAAGAGAAATTCCGGCAACAGGAAAACTGGAATCTCTTGTATGTCGCGCTTACGCGCGCCAAAAAAATCTTCATCATTAGTGGCATTGAATCTGCAAAACGTGATCAGCCAGTCACCAATCACAGTTGGTATGCACGCCTGCTGGCAGTCGAGCCTAAGATAATCGACACAACGGATGCAGCAATTGCAATCGCGCCAGAAAAAGAAATTGCCTTGTCCGTGTTTAAGCCCCCCAGGCTGCCGCCACCGGAAATTCATGTGCCGGGCAGTGAAGAGAATGCAGCCACGATCGAAGGCAGTTTGCTGCATATGCTGATGGAGCGACTGACCAATTCCGGAAAGTGGCCGCTGACGGTGCCTGATGTAATGCAGACGGCAAAATGGCTGGGCTGCACGACTGAGCTGGCGACCATAGTCAGCATGCAGGCACAGACTATCTTGTCGCAGCCGGCACTGGAACAATTTTTTAATCCGCAGCATTATGATTTTGCGCGCAATGAAATCGAAGTCACACATCTGGACCAGATTTCACGCTTTGATCGTCTGGTAATGATGGGGGATGTGTTGTGGATACTTGATTACAAGCGTAATTATTTTGAATCGCAGCAAGCGGACTATCAGGAACAACTGGCCCGTTACAGGCAAACTTGTATGGTGCTTTATCCGGATAAGCAGATACGTACTGGATTGATCACCGCGGACGGTCGCCTGTGGCCGCTTGATCAGGATGCCGCAAGCGCACAGGATGCACTGATTTAAAAAGCCATGCCGAAACGCTGCAAGGTGATGAACTGCATCATGTAATGCGGTGCGGCTTGTTGAGCCGAGTCAAGCATAGCTGATGGGCGCTGTCATAACGTGATGGTTTTACTATTGCTGCCATCAACCTTGTGCATCTTGTCGATATCAGCATGTTTTATCCGGCAAAGACCGGCGGCGTAGGCACTTATCTGCGCGCAAAATCACGCTGGTTGAAATTACAAAAGGGCATACGTCATACAGTCGTAGCACCCGCTGCCGGCCGGCATCCGGATCCGGATGTCGTCGGCATTCCCAGTCTGCCTATTCCTTACAGTCATGGCTTTCGATGGCCAGTGTCGCCTTTGCTGACAACGCGCTGCCTGCAGCGCTTGCAGCCACACTTGATTGAAGTAGGTGATCCGTATCAGTTTGCATGGAGCGCATTGCGTGCAAAGAAAAAACTGCATATTGCTGCACTGGCTTTTTATCACTCCGATCTGCCGCAACTGGCCGGCCAGCGTTTTGGCAAGGCGGCCGAGCAGGCTGCGAAGTTATATGTAAGCAGGTTATATCAGCAGTTTGATCTTGTGCTTGCACCAAGCAGGGTGATGGTAGAAAAATTGCGCGCACTTGGTATCAGCAAGGTCCAGCATCAAGCGCTGGGCGTCGATACGACGATATTTTCACCGCAGCGCGCGGATGCTTCATTACGGCAGCGATTGGGCGTGGCCGCTAATACGCGGCTGGTGGTCT
>JACCDW011460026.1_pt1 | contig 13774 bp, 12 predicted proteins | sample 7449781 | NCBI WGS metagenome assembly JACCDW01 (sample SAMN15323449, study PRJNA562643) | freshwater metagenome | isolation source: river surface water | place: USA:Blue River Watershed | collected 2017-08-18 | reverse complement strand
CAATCGTGGTCACAGGGACGGAAATCCACGCCGCAGTGGTACTCAACTACTACCCATTTATGGATGAAGATCGCTTAAAACCTGCGATTTAGTTGTTTGAAAAGGATAAGCAAAGGTAAAAAGAAGGGAGAAAAACCCTACGTTTACAAGTCAGTTAGCGTTGATTTGTAAACCGCCGTCATTATGAAGACGCAGCTCGAGGTACCGGATGACCGCCTCTGTAATGCTGTAACGCTAAGTGGTATTGTTCAACTCGGATAATATTTTTTTCGCCCGGAGACGGGCGAAGTGTGGCTGAACAATCTGGATAATCTTAAAACTGCTTCGCAGTTCACAACTTCAATAATTAAAAGAAAGACAATCTGCGTTGAGCGTCAGCGAAAACGCGAACGAGCGTTAGCTCGTTCTTAATAAATAACACATACGTCTGGATTTATTGAATGAAACTTGAAACTCTATTAGAAAGTCGTAATCACTATCTCTATGAAGGGCTAACTGAGCAAGATTCTCATAGTATGAGATTATGGGAACACGTGGGTATAAAATTACACGAAGCTGCTCTAACTCCTGATCAGATACAAAAGATCTTTGCGGATATTGAATCATCGACAACTGCCGCTGGAGGCAATAGGACTTTGATAGGCAAAGGAGCAGATACGGCTTCGGCGATCAACAAGGCCTGGGAAGATCTCAAAACAAAAATACAAAACACAGGTCCTATCAAAGCAGTTGATCAAAAATATGATGATGTAGTGGCTAAGATCGAAAAAGGCCTTGGTGGTCCAGATAACGCTGTCAACAAAGTCATACAAAAATATCGTGCGTTTGCCAAACAACATCCGATAGCCCAGTCATTTATCTACGCAGCATTGATAGCAGCAGCGGGTATATCAGGCGCAGGTCTTGGTGGAGCAGCAGTACTTGGACTATTGAAAATGACAGACAAGCTGCTGCAAGGTGAAAAATTTTCGTCGGCAGTATATCAAGGAGCTAAAACTGGATTGTTGGCCTATGGAGCATCTAAATTAGGTGACTATCTCAAGGACAAATGGAACACCTATCATAATCCAGGTACTACAGAATACTATGTCAACGGACAACCAGTTGACAAAGCTACCTATGAAGCAGCGCTCAAAGACATGGATAAAATGATGAAGGATGCTAAAATAGATCCTAATAATTTTAAACCAGCCGAAGCTGACAAGATAGCGCAGAAAGCATTCGACGATTCATTTTCTGCTATGGGAGATGCCCAGGATCTTAGAACTCAATTACGTGGTGTAGCAGATGCTGGAGCAGGAGCAGCGCCAGCACCAGATGGCATATTGAATTTTGCCAGTGATCCTAATTTAAATCCTGTACACAGAAAACTAGCAGCAATGATAGATGCTGGAAAACCGTTGAATAAAGAGCAGGCAGATTTTTTATTCAAGGCCATTGACAGGGCTGCTATAAAAGCAGACATGTTAGGTGACATGCCCGACGGTACAGCTAACGCAGGCATGAAGCAGCTGATGAGTCTGCAGTTGATGGCCAATGCTGCCAAGTTTGAAAATAAATTGACTGACAGCAAACCATTAAGTGAGGGAGTAGTTTACCTTATCTTTAAAAGAGTCTACGAAGAAAGCTACGCTGACTTTAAACAACAATACAATGAACTGTTAGAAGGTAGGACAGACGAAGGACCTATGGACTATCTAAAAACCAAGATGGGCAACCTTACCACTAAGATCACTGCTGACAAACTTTCTCAAGCATGGAAGAAAGCAGGATCTCCCAGTGACTCCGATGAACTGGCTACTTTCTTAACTGGTCAAGGTGTGGATGCTAAAATACTTGGACAGGTATATCAAGGACTGAAATTACCAGCACCAGGCAGCGGTAAAGCCATGGCAGATCTAGAAAGTATCAAAAAAATGATACAGGCACTGCCCACAGACAGGAAAGCCAGATTACTAACACACTTGCTAGGCGGCAAAGCTAATATGAAAAAAACATCTGGAAACGATCAAACAACACAAGCCTCCTAAGGAAAATTAAAATGAGAATAAATGAAATATTAACAGAATCCAATCAATTAGCAGAAGGTCCTATTCTGAATAAAATTGGTACAGCCGTAGGCAAAGGCGTAGGTACTCTGGCCAAAGGCGTAGGTGCTGTAGCAGGAGGCGTCGCAGGGCTAGGATCAGCATTGAAGAAAGGTTTCAAAGCTGGTAAATCTGTTGTTGGAGCAGCCGGTGACGCTGCCGACGGAGCAGGCAGCGCGGCAGGTAGTGCGCCAGCAGCTAGTTCAGGAGGCGGAGCAGCTAGTTCAGGAGGCGGAGCCGGTGGTGGAGTAGGTGGAGGCGGTAGTCCTTCAACAACTAATATAAATGTACAAGGTTCAAATGCTTCGGCAACAGGTGGAGCAGCAGGTGGATCCACCTCAGCAGCAGATGCCGCAGGGGGAACAGCAGGTGGATCTACCTCAGCAGCAGATGCCGCAGGTGGAACAGCAGGTGGATCTACCTCAGCAGCAGATGCCGCAGGTGGAGCAGCAGGAACTGCTTACGCAAAAGTACAGAAAGCTGTAGCAGCTTTACCACCAGAACAGAAAAAAGAAATAATAACAATGCTGCAAAACGATCCTAAAGTAAAAACAGCAATGGCCAAACCTGCTGCCAAAGCAGCACCTGCTGCCAAAGCAGCACCTGCTGCGGCAAAACCTGCCGCTGGAGCTGCTGGAAAACCAGCAACAGCTAAATCTGCGGCAGGCAAATCACCTGCTGCTGGTAATGCTATGGCATCTATGGTACAAACTTTAGCAGGTCAAACTAATCCCGCCGTAGCTCAAGCTCAGAGCTCAACAGGAGGAACTACAACCAAGACCGCAGGTGTAACAAAACACACAGCTAATCCTAATAATCCTAATTTAAAACAAGCGCCTAGTACAACAGCGTCAACGCAGTCTAAAAAAACAGCAGGAGTAAAAATGTCCGGAGCAAAAGTTAAACCTCAGGTCGCTCCTCAAGCACAAACTGCTTCTAAAGAAAATCAAGGTACTCCTATAGTTGAAAATTTTTCACTGTTTAGGAAACAATAATGAACAGCAAAGATTTAGGTGTTGATCTATTTGAATTAACTGGTTTTGAAAGAGGAGTCCAACAAGGAAGGAGTGATCCTTTAGGTACTATGGTAGGATGGGTTACTCCGAATTTAAATAAAGGTGGTCAAGCAGATGATAATAAAGCTGCTAAACAGGTATCAGCTGGACCTTTAGCAAACGTTGATACAAAACAACTTAGAGATATTTTTGATAAGATTATATCAGGAAAATGTCAAGATATCACTGCTAATGAAATTGGTTTTTTAAGAAACATCAATAGAAAACTTTAAAAGAAAGGCAGACCTGATTTTTTAGTAGTTTCTAAATTTTCTTTTATAATATCTCCTACTAATTCTCTTTCTTCTGGAGATAGATTTAACGCTTCAGAATAACTCATACCTCGCATATACCAAGCGATTTTTAAAGCGTCTTTTTTGATAATCTTCGCTTCATTGTCGAGCCCTTTTACAAATTGTAAGATCTCCGGCATCGACATTTTTAAGATCTTACCGCGAAAAAATTTGAATGATCCATTATTACTGGCATCAAATATTCCTGGGAGCAGTCTCCGCACTTGACTGTTTGAACAGGCATTTCCATCTTAGATTTTAGATCAGTAACATGATTACTTACTTTTTCAAAAACTTCCTTAGGAGCATTGTGTAAAAATTCTTTTATTTGACTTTGATCTTCGCTAAAACCATCTGGTGTGTCAATTCTTTTAATACAACTAGCGATAAGGTCAACAGTTAGTTCTGTTAACTTAATAAAACTTTTTCCAAATTTTTCTAATTTTTCTTCATCGCTCATTTCTTCATCATTGATAACAGCAAAGATTTTTTGATGTTCTAATGCTTTTAGACTATTCCTAGTCATTTCTAGATAGTTGAACGGTCTAATATGTATTGTTAATTGATCTACAGGTAGATTATCTTTGTAATCAATAGTGTTTAAACTGTCTAACCATTGTATCAATGGAATACTATAATTGTTTTCAGCTGTACAATGAGGACAATTCGCAGAGACATCCATCTCTTCTCCGTAGGTAGCAATTCGTATTGCGATTAAAACAGCATCAACATCAAGGCTGGGCATTTCCCAGGGATTTAAAATAGAAGGTATACAACTTTTGATTACTTCAACAGTACTATTGCCATTTAACAGAGCATCTGGAGTTTTCATCATTAACTCGTCTTTGGCTGTCATAGCAAACACAGGATAGTCGCCGCTAACACTTTTATCTAAACTTCCTTCGGGATAGAAATTTCCTTTCGAAGGTAACTTGATATAGATTTTTGGTTGTCTATACCAATTAGCTAAAGGGTTAGGTTTAACTTGCGATTTTACCTGATTTTCCGACATCTTTGTCTCCAATAAATATAATAGTGTGTAGATATTTATATGCGCAGTTTTTTGGAAATTTTATAAATGGCTGAAAAAGTAGAAGTTGATATTCCCGGCGTAGGAAAGATAGAAGCTAAAAATGCTGCTACAGAAGCTACCCTTTTGGAAATTTTAAAAGCAATACAAAAAGGCGGACTAGGTGGCGGCAGCGGATCTGGCGGCGGTGGGGGAGGTGGTAAAGGCGGAAAAAATACTTCTCTAGATCCAAAAGCTGTTGGCGAAGCAAACAAAGGTTTACAAGATGTCAATAAAAACTCGCAACAAAACGCAAAAACATCTACAAATTATGCTAGAGCATTAGGCAACGCAGTTAAGGCTACAGGTAATCTAGCAGGCCAGTTAGTAGGTATAGGAATGGCCGCTACTGATCTAATCGCGGATCTTGGAAATGTTGGCAACAGTTTAACAGCAGCAGCAAGAACTATGAATCACATTCCGATTATAGGAGGTGTTCTTGCCGGGGTATTCGGAGCAGTCGCAGCCGCGGCTGAAAGTCAATTAAAATCTTATCAAGATTTATCTAGTATAGGAGCAACGTTTGGTGGCAGTATGTCTAGTATGACCAATGCGGCATCTAGAGCAGGTTTAACTGTAGAACAATTTTCAGCAATTATAAAAGCCAACGGTGAATCTATGATGTTGCTAGGAGGAACAACCGAGGCAGGAGCTAAGAGATTCGCCGACCTTGGAGCTAAAATGCGACAAGGAAATATAGGTAATGAACTTTTAAGATTAGGTTATTCTACTGAACAGATTAATAGTGGAATGGCTGGTTATATCAAAATTATTGGTAAGACCGGTGCTCTACAAAACATGACAACTGACCAGATAGCTAAAAGTTCAGCAGGATATCTTAAAGATTTAGATGCTCTAGCAAAAATAACTGGACAGTCGAGAGAAGAAAAACAGAAAGAACAAGAAGCTCTATTAAAAGATGCTCAGTTTAGGGCGGCAACCGCAAACATGGACGCCGAGCAACAAAAACAAATGATGAAATACATCACAAGTTTTCCTAAAGAGCAACAGGCAGCTATCAAAGATATGATAGCTACAGGAAACATTACCAGCGAACAGGCGATTAAACTGAATGCCCTAATGCCGGGAGCAGCCAAACAGGCAATGTCATTTGGAAGAACATTACAAGCAGGCGGAAAGATTTCAGCAGAGTCAATGAATGCTGCTAGAAATAACGCTATACAAGAAGCTAGAATTAATGTCAAACGATTTAAAGATCAAGGTTTATACAATGAACAAATGGGTGAAACCTATGTAGGCATGGCAGAACTAGCGGCTATGGAAGTCGATGGCATGAGCAAGGCCATGAAAGAAGCTGGTGAGACTGCTAAAAAGAGCAACAATGCTGAACAGCTAGAAAAATCAAAACAAAAGCTAGCAGAATTTAGTAATTGGTTTACAAATTTTCTAGCCAGCAGCGGATTGATCGATGTGATGATGAAAGCGTTTGAAATGTTAGCAGATTTCACAATTAATTTTGTAATACCGGCCTTTCAATTGTTAGCAGACGGTATTACTATGTTAGGTCCCGTGTTTACATTTTTAGGTGATGCTATGTATACAGTGGCAGATTTTATCACTGACGCTTTTTATGTAGTAGCGGATTTTATAGAAGACAACCTCGAGCCGATATTGATAGGTCTAGGTGCTGCTTTAACAACTTTGGCCATAGTATCTATCCCATCTGTTATAGCCGCATTAGTAGCAAAAGCAGCAGCCGTATGGGCAGTGGTAGCTCCTGTAATAGCAGCAGCAGCACCATTTGTATTGATTGCTGCAGTAGTAGGAGGTGCTGCTGCGATATTTAAGAAACTCGGCGGCGACATGCAGGTTTTTAAAGACGGGTTAAATTACCTATGGACAGGATTAAAAACATTCTTTTCATATTTAAAATTAGGATTTTACAAAGTATTAGATGCTTTGCCAGGAGTTGATTTTTCTAAAGAAATAGAAGAAACAGACAAAGAAATCTTAGAACAGAAACAAACAAGAGAAGAATTAGCTGATCGTATGTCAACGAGAATGGCAGAAAATAGAGCTCGAAACGAAGCAGAAGAACGTAAAAAAGAAGCAGAAAGAAAAATAAGAGATGAAAAACGTGCCCAAGATAGACACAATCGAGATTTGAAGAGAATCAATGATAGGGCAGGTAGAGAAGCTGATATAGATAGAGCCAAAGCAGATAAAGAAAGCAAACCAGCAGATGTAGATTTAAGTGGTCCAGAACAATTATTGGTTAGTTTTGGTCGTCAACAAAATGGACTGATAGCACAACAGGCTGATCATCTCACAAAGCAGATAAAATTACAGAAAGATCTGGAATCTGCTCATAAAGACACAGCAGATGCGATGGCGAGATTAGCTAATGCCAAAACTCAAGAAGAAAGAAAAGCTGCGCAAGAAGCATTAAAATTAGCTCAAGATAGATTAGCCACAGTTGAAAAAGAAAAACAAATACTAGCATCAACACCAACACCCGGCGGTGCTGGCGGGGCTGGCGGGGGCGGCGGTGGAACCGCAGTAAGTCCTTCAGTGCCGGCAACTCCCCTACCTGCTTTGAAACAAGATCAGAAACAAAATATGGAATTGATAACAGCAGCACTAAAAAAACAAGGTTTGACAGATCCAAAATATATTGCTGCTACATTAGGCAACGTAATGAAAGAAACAGGTGGAAAATCTATTTCTGAAAATCTTAATTACGGAGGCACTGACAATGCTCGTATTAGAAAAGTTTTTGGAGCAAGAGCAGCAAAATATTCTGATGCTGAATTAGATGTTATTAAAAAAGATCCCACAAAGATGGGAGAATTGATGTACGGTGCTGGCACAGAAGTGGGTCAAAAAATGGGTAACACACAACCAGGCGATGGTTGGAAATATAGAGGTAGAGGGTTCATACAGCTCACTGGAAAAAATAATTATGCGGCAGCATCTAAAGCGATATACGGCGATGATAGATTAGTACAAAATCCAGACTTAGTAAACAATCCAGCTGTAGCTGCAGAAGTATCTGCTTGGTACATGAAAAAAGGTCAAACTGGGATGGCTAAAAAGTTAGGAATTGATACTAACAACATGTCTCAGGCAGACGCCAATTTGTTAGCTACTAGCCAGATAGCTGGCGGTGATATACGTAGGAAAGGAGCAATTGGGGCAGAAATACAAGCCAAAGTTGATAGATATGCTCAGCAATTTACTGGAGGTCAAGGTGGACAGATGGTAGCGTCTACTAAGGCAGGAACAGGAACAGCATCTACTCCTCCTGTTACTGAAACCGCTTCTGCTAAAACACCTCCTATAAAAGTTGATCAGAAAACCGCCAATGATTATGCCTGGAGCATTTTTAGCGGAAAGCAAACGATGGCACAAGTTCCTCAGGGTTATCAGACAGCCGTCGCTCAGATTTTACAAAATCCTCCGTCACATTGGGGAACAGCTATGGCAAAAGCTCCCGCACCGGGAGCATCACCAATGGCCAAAGCAGAAGCAAGTAAACCTGGAACACCGGAGCCAAAATCATCAAGCGTCACAACACCTGGTCAAACAACAAAAACAGCGGAGCTGGCTAAAGAAAAAACTCCCGTCGAGCTGCTTTCTTCATTAAATACTAGGATGGACGAACTTATCGCTATTTCCAAACATACCGCTGAACTTAACGACAGACAGTTAAGTGTTCAAAGAAATTTAGGAAACAGTGAATTATTTGTCCAATCATCATAAGAGAAAAAAATGTCCTGGAAAAAATATTTTACTCCTGTAAAGGTAGACAATCAATCAAGATCCTTTAGCCCTATGGGAGGATCCAGACCGGGACCTGCTAGAGCTAACTACTCATCATACTTGCCTGATGTATATGCTGGTGCTCCGAATAGAGTAGATAGATATATGCAGTATGATACTATGGATATGGATTCAGAAGTAAACGCTGCTCTAGATATATTAACTGAGTTTTGTACACAGAAAGATAAAGAAAACGGAACTCCTTTTCATACCTTCTTCAGAGGTAAACCAACAGGTACAGAAGTCAAGATCATAAAAGATAGTTTACAAAAATGGTGTAAACAACAGCAGTTCGAAACAAGAATTTTTCGTATCGTCCGAAACGCATTCAAATACGGAGATTGTTTTTTTATAAGAGATCCACAGACAAAAAAATGGCTGTTTGTTGATGCTGCTAAAGTCAGTAAAATTATAGTAAACGAAAGCGAAGGAAAAATTCCTGAACAATATGTAGTTAGAGATATTAATTTTAACTTCAAGGAATTAATAGCAGTAACACCACACGGCACTTCTAATACTGCTCCAAGCGGTACAAGCAGTTATGTATCAGGAGGAAGTTTTGGAAGAGGAATGGTAGGATCCGCTGCTCAGCCGCCAGGAACAAGATTTCAAAATCAAAGTAACGAAATCACTGTAGACGCAAAACATATTGTACATATCAGTTTGAGCGAAGGACTAGATAACAACTACCCATTTGGTAATTCACTATTAGAATCAGTGTTCAAAGTCTACAAGCAGAAAGAACTGCTCGAAGATGCTATTATTATCTATCGTATACAACGTGCTCCAGAACGTAGAATTTTCTACGTTGATGTAGGTAACATGCCAGCACACATGGCTATGAGCTTTGTTGAACGTGTTAAAAACGAAATCCAACAACGTCGTATTCCTAGCTCAACAGGTGGCGGTCAATCAATGATTGACGCTAGTTATAATCCTTTGAGTGTAAACGAAGATTATTTCTTTCCACAAACAGCTGAAGGTAGAGGTAGTAAAGTAGAAACATTGCCGGGAGGTACTAACTTAGGCGAGATAACTGACCTGCGCTATTTTACAAACAAGTTATTCCGTGCTTTAAGAATTCCTAGTTCTTACCTGCCTACTGCAGTCGATGAAGCACCTAATACACTAGCCGACGGCAAAGTAGGAACAGCTTATATTCAAGAATTAAGATTTAACGAATACTGTAAACGATTACAAAATATGGTAGTCGAAACATTTGATAGTGAATTTAAATTATGGTTGGAAAATAATGGGATCAATATCGATGCTAGTATTTTTGAATTGAAATTTAATCCACCACAGAATTTCGCCGCATATAGACAATCAGAATTAGACACGGCTAGAGCAGCTACATTTGCCTCTCTACAAGAAATCCCGCATCTCAGTAAACGATTTGCTCTTAAACGCTTCTTAGGGTTAACCGAAGAAGAAATGAAAGAAAATGAAAAACTGTGGAGAGAAGAAAATGGTGCTAATCTTCAACCAGCTGGAGATTCTAGCGGAGGAATGAGAGGAATCGGCATTACGCCAGGAGCTGTATCAGGAGAATCGGCCGCTCAGGCAGAATTAGCACCTGCTGATATGGCAGCAGCTGCCGATACAGGGGCAGCAACAGAACAAGCAGCAGCACCAGCAGTGTGATTTTAGATAAATACTTTATGCTCCTTTACGAATTTCTTTACTTTAATGATAAAACTAACGATTTCGCTGTAGACCATCGTTACGATAATTCTCGCGACAGCTCAGTTCTAGAAAAAAAGGACAAAAGAAAACTAAGACTTACACTGCGTCAAATTAATCAATTGAGAAGCCAGACTGAAGCTCATGAATTTGAAGCTGAATCTGAATTAGGATTTATTAGGCAGATGTATGGAATTCCAGCACAACCAGCACAAGAATAAAGCATTTGTTCTAGGTAATGGTAGAAGTAGACTATTACTAGACTTAGAAAAAGCCAAAAATATTGCGACTGTATACGGCTGTAACGCACTATATAGAGAATTTGAGCCCGAGCATTTGGTAGCAGTTGATGTTAAGATGATCAACGAAATAATAGCATCAGGATACCATAAAACCCATTCTGTTTGGACTAATCCAAACAAAGGCGTATCTACTAAATCTCATATTAATTTTTTTAATCCTCATAAAGGTTGGAGTTCTGGACCTACAGCACTTTGGCTAGCTTCAACACATTCCTATAAAGAAATTTATATTTTTGGATTTGACTATCAAGGATTACAGGGCAAGTTTAATAATGTATATGCGGATACCTACAACTATAAAAAAAGTTCAGACTCCGCAACGTTTCACGGAAATTGGCTCACACAAACTGATAAAGTCATAAGAGAGTTTAGGAATATAAAATACATAAGAGTTATTGAAGATGGTGCTTTTATCCCAGATAAGCTGGCATCCGGCCATCCAAATTTGGAACATATACAGTTTCAAGAATTTAATAGGCGTTTTCCGGATCATATTTACAAAACTGAAATCAATCAAAAAAGTACCATTTAACCCCCTTTTATTACAACGCTGTTAAATACATCGACAGCCTAACCATCTTTAAGGAGAATATACTATGGCAGATAAAAAGACGCTGGAGCAAATGCTCGAGCATTTAGTAAATGACGAACAGCAGAAAGCTGAAGAGTTATTCCATGAATATGTAGTAACTAAATCCCGTGAAATTTATGAGTCTCTCATCGAAGCAGAAATGAAAGATGAAGAAGACGAGGAAGATTCAGAAGTAGATGAATCTTCAGAAGAAGATAAAGATGAAGACGATCTAGACGAAGAATTTGAAGATTTTGCTACAGAAGCAGATGATGAGATGGATCTAGATAAAGAAGACCCAACAGATAGCCTAGCCGGAGAAATCGGCGACGAAGAAGGCGGAGAAGAATCAGAAGAAGAAATAATGCAAGATCTAGGTTCGATTATAGACGAACTTCAGGCTAAGTTTGATGCATTACAAGGTTCAGAAGAAAAACAAGGCGAATTTGACGACATGGGCGGTGATGACACCGAAATGAAGGACGATTTCGAATTAGAAACTGTGCGTGAATATGTAGAAAAAGTACCAGCAGGACACGGCGCAGAAAAAAAAGGTCAAGCTGAAAAAGCCGACGGATCAGCAACTGGTCTAAAATTCAGCAAGAACGATATGGGCGGCACTTCCGCTAACATTTTAAGCGGACGTAACGGAGCCGATGGTGGCGAAGCAGGTTCACCAGGCGGTCAGCTCAAAGGAAACGGTTTAACCAAAGGTAAACCGCAAGATATGAAAACAGGCAATATCAATGTACCAGGTGGCAACGCTGGAAAAACTGGTTTCACCCATAAAGAACCAGGTCATGGCGCTGAGAAAAAAGGCGCAGGCGAAGGCCCAACAGATGGTACCAGTCTTTTCCGTGGTCGTAGGTAATAGGTAAAGATGAAAACTACCCTTTCAGAACATTTGAGTTTTGACCAGGCTAAGATTGTCTTGGAGCGAGATGAGAGCAGCGACGGTAAAAAGTCGCTGTACCTGAATGGCATATGTATACAAGGTGATATACGTAATGCTAATCAGCGTGTATATTCTTCTCAGGAAATTGGCAGGGCTGTCAAGACGCTCAATGAACAGATCTCTGGCGGATACTCAGTTCTTGGAGAAGTTGATCATCCTCAGGATTTAAAAATAAACCTAGATCGAGTCAGTCACATGATTACCAAGATGTGGATGGACGGTCCAAACGGCTACGGAAAACTTAAAGTACTGCCTACTCCAATGGGTCAATTAGTTTCGACTATGTTGGAGTCGGGAGTCAAACTAGGAGTTTCAAGCAGGGGCAGCGGCGAAGTTGATGGTAGCGGTAATGTCCAAGGTTTTGAAATTATTACCGTCGATGTAGTGGCACAACCAAGCGCCCCGGGAGCTTATCCTACACCAGTTTATGAACACCTAATGAATAACAAAGGTGGCTATCAGGCATTTAAAATAGCACAAGAAGTCAAAGGCGATCCACAGGCACAAAAATACTTAGCAGAGGGTCTTAAGCGAATCATTGCTGGACTCAAATAACAAGGAGAATCACATGCTAGATATCGTAAAACAATTGTTCGAGAACAATGTGATTTCCGAGGAAATTAAATCGGAGATTGAAACTGCTTGGCAAAGCAAGATTCAAGAAAACCGTGATCAAGTCACAGAAGAGCTACGTGAGTCAATCACAGCTCAGCTTCGTGAAGAGTTCGCCCAGAAATATGAACATGACAAATCAGCTATGGTAGAAGCTGTTGAAAATATGTTAGCCGATCGCCTTCAGGCAGAGCTATCAGAATTCGCAGAAGATCGCCAAGGATTAGTTGAAGCTCGTGCGAAATACATTTCAAAGATGCAACAAGATTCTGAAGTAATGGAAAATTTTGTTCTAACAAAATTAAAACAAGAACTAGCAGAATTACACGAAGATAGAAAAACTGTAGCTAACAATGTAACAAAATTAGAATCTTTTATAGTGGATGCCTTAGCAAAAGAAATTGCAGAATTCCATTCAGACAAGAAAGATTTAGCAGAAACTAAGGTTAGATTAATCAAAGAAAGTCGCGCTAAATTTGATCAGCTCAAGAAAGGTTTTATCACAAAGAGTGTTGCTGTCGTAGAAAGTGCTATTAACAATGGCATTACTAGAGAAATGACACAACTTCGTGAAGACATTGAACAAGCTAGAAAAAATGACTTTGGTCGAAGAATTTTTGAAAGCTTCGCCAGCGAATATGCTGCCAGCCATCTAAATGAGAAGAGCGAAACAGCAAAACTACTGAAGATAGTTCAGCAGAAAGAAGCCGAACTAGCCGAAGCAGCAAAATTTGTAGCAGATACACAAAAACTTGTAGAATCTAAAGATACTCAGCTTAAGATTGCAAAAGATTTAGCCGAGAGAAAAGAAGTAATGGGAGAACTTTTAGGTCCTTTAACAGGAGACAAGAGATCTGTCATGAAAGAACTGTTAGAATCTGTTCAAACAGAAAAACTACGTTCAGCTTTTGACAAGTATTTGCCAGCTGTAATGGATGGCGCTACAAACAAGAAAAAAGAAACTTTAACCGAATCCAGGGAAGAACCTAAAAAGGCACAAGAAATTACAGGCGACAAGCAGGCACAACAAATCGGCGGCGAGGAAAAGACCGCTGAAATATTTGACATCCGCAGGCTTGCGGGACTAAAAGTTTAAGGAGAACTATAATGTCACAACTACTCGAGTCACGCTGGTCGGAAACCAAAGAGGCACTACTTGAAGGCCTACAAGGTAACAAGCGTACAGTTATGGCTACTACTCTAGAGAATACCCGCAAGTATTTGGCAGAGAGTGCTACATCTGGTGCTACTTCGTCCGGCAACGTTGCAACCCTAAATCGTGTGATCCTACCTGTGATCAGACGTGTAATGCCAACAGTCATTGCTAATGAACTAGTTGGTGTACAACCAATGACAGGCCCAGT
>JACCDW011265972.1_pt1 | contig 13774 bp, 18 predicted proteins | sample 7449781 | NCBI WGS metagenome assembly JACCDW01 (sample SAMN15323449, study PRJNA562643) | freshwater metagenome | isolation source: river surface water | place: USA:Blue River Watershed | collected 2017-08-18 | reverse complement strand
GCTGCCCCTGCTAAGGCGAAGCGTGCACCAAGTGCATACAATGTCTTTATGGCGGAGATCCGCGCAGCTGTCGCAGAAAAGAATCCTGGAATGAAGCCTACCGATATCACTACTGAAATCGGCCGTCTTTGGAATATTAAGAAAGAGAATCCTGACATGACCAATGAACAAGTATTGGCAGAAGGCTATCCTTCAGCTGCTAAGGCTCCTGAGAAGAAGCTTGTTATTAGCAAGAAGAAGTAAAAATATTATTAACATATAATATATTTTTTAGTCTTGTGGAACCCAGATCGTATTATCAGTGTAATTTGTATTTTGAAGCATATAGCCCTCTTCCCATATATTTTCGGATGCAAGAAAGCCAGATGGATAATACATCTTCCAATGACCATGCTCCAGTCCATTAACAAATTCTCCCTCTGACATCAGTGTCCCTGACTCATAATAATATTTACAATAACCTGAATCTTCTGCAGCTCCGCTGCCAAATCCATAGATTACTCCATCAGATTCTAATGCACCTGATAAATAATATTCCTTAAAAGGTGCATAGGTTGTTGTAAAGATACCTTCGGCTTTAAGTGCCCCCGATGGATAATAGATAAGCCATAGACCTGTTCTATGTCCATTATCGAAATGGCCAGTAGCAAATGTCTCGCCTTTTTCATAATATATTTTCCATGGCCCATGTTGATAACCATCAACTAAAGCCCCTTCCTGTTCCAATGAACCAGATTGATAATAACGTCGATAATCACCATTAGGTAGATCATTCATATATACTACCTCTTCCATTAATTCTCCAGTATCATAATAAAACTTCCATTCAGCTGAAAACGCTATAATTGTTTGTAAAAGAGCTAGGATTAATATAATCATTTTGTTACTAAAAAATTAAGAACAACAAATCTTCAATTTTATCATAGGCTGTCTAAATCTTCGCAATTGTTACTCCCATTTTCTCACAGAAATATTCAACTAGCTCGTCATTTCTATAATCATTTATATATTTAATTGCCCTACAACCAGCGGCTAATAGCAAACGACAACAGATAATACAAGGATAATGTGTAATATATGCTGTTGAACCAGCACAAGATGTTCCTCGTGATGCACAGTCTGCTATACAATTTTGTTCTGCATGCACTGTCGCCTGTTCATGCCCATCACGTATTATCGATCTATGGTCTAGACCAGGCAAGAATCCATTGTAACCCTGGCTAATAATACGATTATCACGGACCAAAAGACATCCTACATGTAAGCGTTCACATGGACTTCGTGTCGCTGTAATTTGTACTATCTCTTTGAAATATTCATCCCATGTCGGCCTCATAGTCGAGCTAATTAAAAAATGTCGCTTTCATGAACGCAGTTTTACATAATAGTACAGTATGAGAGCCATCCTGATGGCTCTTGAGATGGCGGTGCTAGTGTATCGTAGCGGGTCCAATAGATTTTCGCCAATACATCAACATCACGATCGGCTGAATGTGCATTCGCCGGCGGCGCCTCATTAAAAGTCGCCGTGTAAAGCTCGTCGAGTTTGGGCCATTTATAGTCAGCATATCCATTCGGACTTGGGATTTTCAGTTCATCAGTAGCAGTTAACATTGTACAAAAGTGCGCAGCCTTCGGCCACCAATTACGGGGATCATCTTGCAAATGCCATTTATAGGCTGACTGCATTACATTACTATCAAAATTCAAATTATGCGCTACAAGGCGTGTACAGTCCTTAATATCAGACTTGAACTTATCAAGTACTTCCGCTAAGGGGCGCCCTGTACGCTCAGCGAACTCATGGCTTATTCCATGAATTGCAGTGCTCTCGCTATTAATGGTCCAACCATCCGGACGAATAATATAATTTTCTGTATATTTAAGACGACCATCATCATAGACTTTCCAGCAAATACTTACAAGATCAGGCCAATTATTTGACTCATCAATTCCATTGCGCTTCCAATTGAGCGGGAGACCATTTGTCTCAGTATCAAAGATTACTACGCGGCGACCAGGCATTTGATTTTGATAACTCTTTTAGAGTATTATAAAAATCAAATTTATTATACACATATAGAAATGATCGCTCCAAAACACACTCTCCTCCTAATTGTAATTCTTGCTATCGCAAGTATCTATTTTGTAGCCTCCGAATCGTTCTATGGAATGAGTTGGGATGCCCCAACACAGACGCTAGCCACCAACAACCTAGTTGTTGATGGTTTCGGTATGAGTCCAGGAACTCTTGATCAATTACAATCTACATCTGTACAGCCATTGCGTAAACCTTATTTATTATTCTAACATCCACGATCAATGAATACTCCTGGATTAGCATCACTAATTCCTGGACGTTGTTTTCCAACGCGGATAGCAGTTGAATACCATTTATTTGCTGGAAATTGAAGTTTTTTCCAAACAGCATCATTAAGATAATTCCAATGTTGATGTGTTTGAATGAGAAGTGGTAATGACCATTCAAGTAATTCAATAAGTTTATCATACATTCTTTCATTTACAATATAACCAGCTGAATTGTGGGAGTGATATGTCTCAAAGATTTGAGGATCGTCCTCTACAGGTTTACCAGATACACGACTAAATGCTAACATTAATACATCATAATCATTTCCATATTTTGTAAAGAAATGTTTAGTGATATCATATAAAGTATTTTTATCTACTACAAACATAAAATCATCTTCAAGAATTAAAACATTTTTCAATTTTCGATCACGAGCAAGTTTTAATACCTCAAGATGAGATCTATGAGCACCAACCATCCCTGGATTCGCCCTAATTGCATTAAATCTCTCGAACGTAATATCATATTCTTTTAACATAGTCTCAATTTCCTCCTTTTTGTCTGTTCTATTGTCCAAATTTATGTAAAATGCTAAATCAATAAATTCATTGATACTCATTTATAAATTATATATTGTAATTATGTTTTAAATATTTTCTATTTGTCTATTAATTATGGCATCTACGACAGCTTCTAAACTAGGACAACTTTTAGAACGACGTATTGAACTTCGTTTCAAAGTCCATCCACCTTCAACTATAGAAATTATTAATGAAAATACTCTTATACAGGCGTATGGAGCCTGTTGTTTTGGAATTGATCATTTTTTCCGTTTAGGAAATAAACAGGTTCATGTGCAGGAGAAATGGGAGTCACATGCTCCGAAACTTCGGGATCTTCGACACTTCGTTGTCGCATCAAAAGCCCTTCAAGAAAAACTTCCTCTTCTTGAAACCCCACTTCGCATCTTTTTGAGCCGCAGACGTATTGATGCGCCTGAATCTCTCTTCGTTCTTCAAGCATCTTCAACTGAATCATTAGCTAATTTCACTGACATTGAAATCGCTATCGAAGCTCTATACAATCGTATTTGTCTTCATTTCAGTCTTCAGCCGATTCCCATGACCGCTGAACTTCTACAAGAGGTCGCTTCACTAGATGCAGACTTCACTCAAGAAACTCGTACACAACAACAACATCATCTACAACCTACAATTATAGAAGCACTTCATAAATTAACTTCATTAACTATTCCCCCTCTTCTAAATGCAATGTATGGTGAAGAAATGATTCCTGATATTATTCATCATCTTCAAGATCTGGCAAATAATAATATGATTAGTCAAATACTTCGATTCTTTAAAAGTCGTCGGGCAACACCTTTAGAATATGATACATGGCTCACTGTTCTACGCTCTGTGAGACCAATACAAGTCATGATGGAACAGGTCAATGCCGAGACAGGACGCCGTATTTATGCGCGTAATCAAATTGGTGATCCTGCTTTACAACCGACTGAACAAGAACAGATTGTTGAACGGTCTCGTCTTCATAATATTTATAAAAAACGAACCGTCGTAAATGTCATTAAAAATGAATAATTAAAGATTATATTTACCCCAAGACATCCCTCGTCCTGGTATATATTCTGCAGAGGATAAAGCATTAATTACATTATTAATTGAAAGTAAAGTCCAAGCAAGAGTTGGTCCTTGATTCCATTCCCCTATCTGCAATCTATAAGATGTATCATCAAGAGCAACAATCGTATCTTTATGAGCAAGTTGTCGACAATTCATTAAATCAGACATTGCATAACGGAATTCATGACAGCCATCAATAAAAATTAAATCAAACTTTTTTTCGGGATTATCTTGTATATATTGAGGAACAGATGTTAAACTATCTCCCTTGATTAACACATGACGTCCAGGATATTTCATGTCAATATACTCTTTGGCAACATCAATATATTTATGAATTGCAATGTCAAAACTGACTAGTGTTATATCTGGTCTAGACGAGAGGAGTGCATCAGCAGAATGACCCGCATTAAAACCTATTTCCATAATAGTTTTGGCGGATCCAGTATTTATAAGACGAATAAGATCAATTTGCTGTTGCGGAATTTGACCTGATCCATTTTCAAGATTATTTGCATTAAATCCACGTTCATTTAAAAATATATCTAATGATTGAATACTCATATTTATAATTAGATATATTATATATTTTTTTAAGTTATAATTAGCCTTCCCAATTAACTGGGCGCTCAAATGCAAACGCGGAATTATAATCTGATCCGCGCCACTCTGAAAACTGATCAAGTAGCCATTTCTCGAAATCTTCAAAATCGTTTTCAGCCTGAAGATCTTCAATACGACGAAGACCTGATCCTATACAGGCTCGATAGAATTCTACATCACTTCTCAACCTTCTAATTGTCTGTGCCCAGCAATTAATATCATCAATTCTACATGTCGCGGCAGCTGCACCACCTGTTGATTCACGGAGACCACCCGCTGTACTTACAATTACAGGTACACCTGATGCCATAGCTTCTAATGCAACACGACCCCAACTTTCCGATTTAGATGGCATAATAATTACACCAGCCTCTTCATATACCGGTCGTGGATCTTCAGCTAATGGTCTATAAATCAAATTTGATGACTGGCTATCATCATCGTCAATCTGTTTTGAATATCCACCACGAACTCCCACAAATTGAACATCACGCATCTCCTTTGCCAGCGTTCGTAGGACGCCACCGCCCTTGTTCTCATTACAATTTAACAATACTACTGGCCCATTCATTATTTCACGACCGCGGGGCTTAAAGGAAGACCATTCAATGAAGGGTCGTACAATTGTTGATGGATGCACTGTAGGATTCTGCTCTTTCTGTGTCAATGAATTATAAACGACAGCCAACGGAACACCGAATCGAGTCTGTAATACATCTTCTTTCTCCTTCTCTATATGTAAGAAATAGACTATGGGTTTACCATAAGGTTCAAGAACTTTTAGAGCCTCCTGTGCGACGTAGTTTTGACAGAAAAATACATCGGCTGCTCGGAAAATTGCCTCTTGTTCAGGACCTTCCGCAGGATCGAATTTAATAAGTTCGACACCGTCGAGTGATGCCTGTTGCCAACTATGCAATACAATTATTACACGCCAACCTGCAGCAATCAGATATTTATTTAATTCATGAGCGGTTATTTCTGCACCCGCTTTTACATTAGGGAGATATGCTCGCATCAACCACACAATTGTTCCTTTTTTTTCAGATGATGCAAATCGATCACGTAATGATTTAACAACCTTAGAACGTTCCGCTTTTGCTGCCTTTCGCAACTCTAACCATGTACTATCCCATAAGGTTATATATAAAATAATAATTATTACTATTGCACCTACAATTAGGGCAAGTGTTGCTAATTTCATTTCTCCTAATTGTATATTCTCTTTATTGCCTAATCATAATTCCTCACTCCTAGTAGAAATGAATTCTATGACTAACAACTCTGGCTACTCAAACATGCGTAATCGCAAGAACCGGAACAACAACGCCATGATGGTCGGTGGTGCTCGCATTCCTGCCGTTGGCTCTAAGGCACAGGTCTGGCATGGAACTGCCCGTCACACTAGCGGTGGCCTCCACAAGAAGGATCTCATGAAGACCAAGTCCGGCCGCATTGTCAGCCGTCGTAAGCACTCCCTCGGCAAGAAGGCAATCAAGACTTTAAAGCGCATGGGCTATATCGCCAAGAAGGGTACCTTCAAGCTCTTCCGTAAGGGTGTGCGTACCATGAAGCGTCGTGGTGGCGGTGAAGGCGGTCTTGAGATCCCCGGTCTCAAAATCACCACAACAACTGATTCTGGCTCTTCTGCCTCTGAATCCAAGTAAACTAATGGACTAATTGTGCAATAAAATTTAATAGATCTCTGATAACCTCCGGTTTGCGTCTGATGACAGGTAACTCTTCAGCCGTATTCCACCAATAAAGCTCATGTCGTCTGTTTCCATACGCATCACTATGCATACTCACTAATAGTCCCGCCTTCGCCATTCGAAGTTCTTTTATCACTGCTGTTAAATCATAATGCGTTATACCTAGAGCATGAATACGCCTATTAACATTATGATGTTCACTCGATTCTATTTCTCGAACATAAGGCATCAAAAAAATATTACACGACCCTATAATTGTCGTGTCCTCCGCTGGCCGTAGAACTATTAATGTTGCCGATGTTGGAAATCTCTGATAGAATTGTTCTGGACATTTCGCTACGTCGGGAAAGACAATTAGAAGTGTATGAGCTGGTGTCTGATTAACAGCCGTTAGAATAATCGAGAGATCATTATTATCTTTTGGACCTACTATCATTGTTGCACCAAGTGTATCTGCTAATAGTCTGTAAGTGGCATCATGTGTAAAACATATTACCTTACTAAAAGGTTCGCCAGTACTTGCCTGTACATTAGTAATTATTAGACGTATATGATCAATTGCTGATCCGGTGTGCGGCATCCAGGCACAAATACGACGACCGCGAAGTTGTTCATCAAACTCTTCCAATTGAATTAATTGAGATCCCATTCTTATTCACTCCTCACCTAAAAGTAGAACATGATCCAACGCATTATCATAACAGCCCTCCTTATGGCAGCAATTGATCTTCCATATTTAAGCCTAGTTGCTGCCAAATCATTTAGACCTATGATACAGGCAATTCAAGGGAGCCCTCTTGTCTTCCGCTATCTGGCTACAGTCCCAGTATATCTTGCTCTTGCTTATCTCCTCAATCTCGCAAATTCATGGAAACAAGCTGCAGCTATTGGTGCAGCAACATATGCTGTTTACGACTTCACAAACTATGCAAGCCTTAAAAATTATACACTTGGCTTCGCATTACGCGATACACTTTGGGGTGGTGTTCTATTTGCTTTAACATATCTATTACATAATAAGCTTGGACTTTAATAGAAAATGCGTTCTACACTTCTAATTGTCAGTTTCCTAGTTATCATATTAATTATTACATTAATTGGTCTACATCGTTATGCCAATCAAAGTCCTTATAAAATTAGTTCAGCCACAGCAAAGCAACTATTAGCAGCGAATACGTTTGCTGGTGTACTCGATGTTCGCACAGCTGCGGAGAGAGAAGTACTTGGATATCTACCCGGTTCCTATCATGTACCTGCAATTGATCTAGACGTAATTATACCGCAAATGTTTCCTGATAAAAATGTTCATCTATTAATTTATTGTAATACTGGCCAACGTGCCAGAAAAGCAGCCGAAAAACTCCAAGCTCTCGGTTATAAAAATACTGTATATATCGTTGGATCCTATAGAGAATTAATGTAATTATTCATCGTCTCCTGCTAAGAACATTATTGATAATAGACCAAATGCAATACCTATATATTTCTTCATAGATATCTTCTCTTTGAAGTAAAATATACCTGATGCAGTAACCAATATATCGGATAAAAGATCCCATAATAAATTCAGAACAGTCATCGAAGTATGACTAAGACCGAAGAAGAAGATAAGTGGTTGACAGGCATATAGAACTGTTGGTAAGCCAATCCACGCATGATTAGATATTTGTCCTGTTCGTACCATTTTTAGAAGTCCCAAATTGAAGACATCACTAAATGCTAAAAAAAGTGCAACAATAAGCGCCCATATGTTACTATTCATTCTATTCACTACTAATAGTAAGTTAGACAATGAGTTCTTCTACCAAGGAAAACCGGAATCAAGTAATATTATATATTTTTCATCGTGATTTTAGAATACATGATAATAAAACACTAACAGAAGCCACGGAATTTGCTCGCGAGCATAATGCACGTCTACTTCCGGTCTTCATCTTCACTCCTCAACAAATTAATGGACCACCGTCTTCTTCTGGATCTAGGAGGCGAACCCAGAGTCGAAGTCGGGCACACTTCAATCCCTACAAGTCAAATAATTCAGTTCAATTCATGATCACTTCACTTGAAGAATTAGCTGAAGATATCCGGGCCGATGGTGGTTCACTTCTCTTCTTTTATGGAGACAATGCAGCCGTGGTAGAACAAATAGCCGAACGACTACAGGTGAAGGCAATCTTTGAAACTCTCGATTATACACCTTTCGCCAAGGAGCGCACAGCGTCTCTGAAAAAACTCGGAATACCTTATCATGGAATTCATGATACATATTTAACAGATCCTGGATCCATCCTTACAGGTACTGGTAAAACCTACCAGAAATTCACTCCGTTCTATAATGCTGCACTACGTAAAGATGTGCCTAAGCCACTCCCAAAACCCAAAGCGATTCCTTGGTATCAAGGTCGGGCACCACTCACTCCAGTTCCTTTAAGTCGCTTTAAACCTAGTCCACCAAATAAGGAGATACATGTAGGTGGTGGTCGGCGCGAGGGTCTTGCCCTCTTGAAGGCAGTACCTGATATACCATATACAGAAGTACATGACGTTCCATCCAAACCGACTACGAACTTATCTGCTCATAATCATTTTGGTACAATTGGAATCCGCGAATTCTATGAAGCCGCTAGCCATAAAAATGAATTGGTGCGACAGCTTTATTGGCGAGACTTTTATGGACATATTTGTAATGCGTTCGAAGATCTGTATGGAATCAGCCCCTATAAGTTCCAGGCCGAAGGTGAGACTGGCTACGCTGGCTGGTCCAAAGATCGTGCCATCTTTAATGCTTGGTGCCGTGGCGAGACAGGAGTTCCTATTGTAGATGCGGCCATGCAGCAACTTTTACACACAGGCTATATGCACAATCGCTCACGCCTAATAGTCTCTAATTGGTTGGTCAAAGACAAGAAGATTTATTGGCGCTGGGGTGAACGCTTCTTCGCAAAACATTTAGTTGATTATGATTTCGCACAGAACTTCGGTAATTGGTGCTGGGTCGCGTCTGTTCTTCCCTTCTCACAAGCCCCTTTCCGACGCTTAGATGCAGAGACACAAGCCGCCAAGTTTGATAAAGATGGCGCTTATGTAAAAAAATGGCTTAATAATAGAAAAGAAGATGAGTAGTTACTATGATTTAAAATATCCTAGCCAGCCTGAACTGAATCGGCGTATTGTTGATAGATTAGGACCACAATTACGTCTTAATAAACGCTACGGATCTGAAGCTGCAGCAATACTTAATAGTACTCGATCAAATAAAGAAAAAAAGAATGCATTAATTAATATAACTGCGCGAAGACAAAAAGACCCAAGTGGATTTTCTGGTGGCTCTACTCGGAACCGCCGCCGCCATCGGACTCATCGCCGTCGGACCCATACGCGTCGCACATCACGTTCATAAATTCTCCAAAACGACGGCGCGCATCACAACAATCATCTAAATTATCTGGATCTTCACCTTCATGTTTGCATGGCCAAATACAGACCTGAAGACGAAGTTTTAGAAGACGCTTACGAATTGGAAGACAATCAGGAAGAAACTTCAACACTAAATCTTCAACTTCCCCTTCAACTTCTGACTTCCCGCTTAGTATATTTTTTATCGTAAAGAATGCAACTTCTTCACGCCAATAATCCGCCAAGGTAAAATCCTTGGCCAGCACTTTATCAATCTTATCGCGATGATTTTCTTCACAATGAGATTGACATTCAGTCACAGATTCAGAGATACGTTCATAACAAAAAGGACATTGAATCACTGCCATTTCTAACTACATATTCCTAATTGTCTTTTAGGACGACAGCACTCGCAAGCGAGTTCGCTCCACGACTCAGCGTCTAGCCCGAAGGGCTTTGAGCTAAGGCGAGGACTCTTCGTAACCTTCAGCATCATCAGTACCGGCTGCATCCATATTTTCAAAAGACTCGGGCATCTTTAATGGTGCTTCTTCTTCCGAAGAAGAAGGTGCTGAAGGAGAAGACTTTTTGAAGAAAAGGAAATATGCTGCGGCAATAAAAAGTACAAAACCTAGTAAGGCACCACCAATTAAGAGATAGTTATCTGTCGGAAGAGTGAATGGAAGTTGCATCTATATTTTTTATTGCACTTTTTAATTGTCTCAATCAAAACGCAAAGCACTTTTTAGGAAAAAGTGCTAAAAAGTGCAAAAAAACCACCCTTTGTGGCTATACCCTTTATAGGATTTTTAGTAGACCCTCTTCCCTTTATAGGAATTGGTCATCGTTATCCACTGTTCGCAAACAATGGACGCCGGCGCTGTAGTTATGAATTCCAAGTCGCAACCGTTCTCAAGGATTCACCCATCCCACTTTATTTCACCACGGGATGGTTAGGTTATGTGTCCAGTCTACCAATGAGTGCACAAGTTTCATTGATACCCATATGCTCTATCATAGGGAAAGGTCCCCTCAAGGGAGGGGCAATAATTAATTTGATTAAAATGCATTTTCAGTTTTTTTTTTACACTTTTTCTAAAAAGTGCAAAAAAAGTTCAGAAAAAAACCACCCATGTGGCTATACCCTCGCAAGGGTTTTTAAACGACGTCGCCGCCGCACTTTAACCAAGCAGTCTCTCGATTCTCCGATGCTCAATGTCACAAGTTGAAGTGTGATCCATGTGCTCATCGTTCGAGTTCCAGAACTGCAGGTACTCCCTAAAGAGTGCTTGCGCGACGTCAAGGCCATGATTCTTCCTGGCCTCATCAAGGACACTTTGGCTTCTCGTCACAGCCGCGGTCCACTTGCGTCGCGTCTCTGCTGTTACACAGGGCGCGATGCAATCATTATCTAAGTAAGTTTGCTCGACTGCCGCATTAAATGCATGCCAGTCGGTCTTCATATCCTCCAAAAGCTCTTGCAGAACGCGGTTGTTGTTCTGCATTTCGACGGACTTGGTGAAATTGACTCTTCGATCTATTCACCCTATTAGTCTATATAATAAAACACTCTTTCAGTTTTTTTTTGCACGTTTTAGGAAAAAATACCCAAAAACTGTTAGTGTCCAAAAACGGTTACTACCTAAAAAATTAGTATTTTTTGGGCACTTTTTTCTAAAAAGTTCAAAGTGCCATAAAAAACATAAACAAAAAAAGGTCCGCCCTCGGGCCTTTTTTTGGGTTTTGGTGTTTTTTGTTTTTTTGTTTTTTTTGCACGGCGCCCCCTGGCGCTTTAGATGTCGTCAATGTTGATCTCGCCGTCGTCCTCGTCCTCACTCTCATCTCTGCCGCCCGCGCCACCCCCAGTGGTCGCTGTAGCGTGCCTGAACATGATGAGCTGAGCGAGATCCGACCCGTCAACCTTGATATTACCGAACTCATCAACTTCGAGTTCGACGCCGCGGTCAAATAGGTCGTCCTCCTCTTCCTCAGAGGGACGAGCACCACCGGCGGCCATCCATACGGGCATTTTGCCCACGTGCGCGATTACACCTGCGGCCCTGTCATCAATGACAGCGACCGCATCCCACCCTTGCTCAGAATCCCCTGACAGCAAGAGCATACTCCCAACCGAAATGGGAGTGCGTCTGCGGTCCCTCAATAGGCCCCGCAGGACGACAGTAACTTCACTGTCGTCGTCCAAGACGACGCGGACTTGTTTCCCGCCGACCATCTTGGTTACACGGCCGAACAACGCCGGCCCATCGAGCGAGTCCAACACTCGCTCGTTCATCTTCTCGCTGGTCCTCTTGGCCAGCTTGCCCTTACCGCGTTGTTGACGTGCGGCCTTGGCTTTCTTGCTGCCAGATGAATAAGCAGCTGCAACGCCTTGAGCGTTGATCTTCCCTTCAAAGCGGGAAGCGCTTCCAGTCGTGCGGCGACTGGCTCCACCGAATGGTGAGCATCCGGAACCCCCACCGCTTACTGCAGTGGACAGTCTCTCAGGATAACACTCCTGAGCGGGCGACTGGACGGACGACTCCAGTGGGACACCAAGATACTTCTTAGTATGCCAATTTTTGGTAGTATACAGACGACATGATCTGCTACCCCAGCCTTGATTACCGAAAGGACTGGAAAACGGGCATCTTTATCATACGATCCACATCCTCACACTTTCAACAAGCCATACTTAATTCTGGCTACGCTACTTCGTCGTCATTGCCCGAGACCTACTTTCATAGGAAACAGTCGTCCCTGTCACAGGATAGACCGAACAGCCCTGTCGCGAGGTCATGGAAACCTCTACTCCCACACTACTTTGGGAACGACCACTTATACTGAGCGACACGTAAGTGTCAATTATGCTTGGAATAGGCCTCCTTAAAGAGGGTCCATCCTGCAAAGATTGCTAAACTATCCCCACTCGATCACCGCCCTATCTGAGGAAGTGCACCAGCTACGGTGACTATCAAGAATCGGTTTTATCACGGCATGAAGACCAAGTGGGGTCGCGGACGTCAGTGACTTCGAGACCACCATAAAGGTAATCAAGAGAGTATATACATGTCCGCGCATTATTTTACAGAATAAAATGCAGTTTCAGTTTTTTTTTCAAATTTTCCATCAAATTTGATAGAAAATGCAAATATTTATGTTCTATCAAAGTATTAAATAGAAATTCTATTAAATGATATATGAAATTTCTATCTATAGAAACAAAAAACTGATTTTATATTTATTTATTTATTGAAACACTAGACATACTTGTCAATATGAACGATTGTTGTTATATTTGTTATGAAACTGCTACGGAGCTTAGTCCGTTCATTGAAAATGCCTGTAAATGCAAGGGTTCAATGAAAATTCATGAACATTGCTATGAGAGGATACGGACAAACGATTTATTCAATGGTAGGTGCCCTACATGTAATGAGGTACTGAATACTGAGCCCGCTTTTGGAAAGGATTATGAAATTGATAATACTGGATTGACCTATACAAGGTTTAAGACTGTAATTTTCAATAATCATAGAGAATATAAGACAAAGCATGGATATACATTTACCTATGTTCTAAAGGATGGTCTCAAAAAGTTGTTTGCCTATGAGCTGTTCAACAATGGTACTTCATGTGGAAAGATTGAAATCGTCTATCCTGGGATTGAAAAGGAAATTAATCTAAAAATGACGAATGTCAATGAGATGATTCAACACCATGCAATGCATTCACATACCTAAAAGGTCATAGAGACTAGAAGAGCGTCATTACCATATTTGTATGCATCTTGCATCATACTGGTAATTTGAGCGAACTCTTTTTCATTGACTGATAATCTAACATAATTCATATATGCTGGACTATTCATTTCATTAATATATTTCCTACTTGCAGCCATACAACCTCGAAAGTCTCCACTATGATATTTCATTTGCATATCATGATGCATTTTCTTAAATGCAGCAAATACCTTATCTTTGGGTTCATATAATTCATCAAACATAAATACGCCTTGGCAAGGCTTATCCCTTGCCTTAAATTGATCCATATCCACAAAACCGCTACTATGTGTTTTTTTTGAAAATGATGATGATGATGATGATGGTGAT
>JACCDW010350600.1_pt1 | contig 13775 bp, 9 predicted proteins | sample 7449781 | NCBI WGS metagenome assembly JACCDW01 (sample SAMN15323449, study PRJNA562643) | freshwater metagenome | isolation source: river surface water | place: USA:Blue River Watershed | collected 2017-08-18 | reverse complement strand
GTAGGCCTCCATACGAGTCGTGACGTAATTGCCGATGGTGAAATGCTCTGAGCCTTTCATAAACCGTTCGCCAGACCCTTGTGTGAAATTCTGGTAGGTCGCATACCAGCGAATTGGGGCAGTTGTACTCGATGTACTAAATGTCATATTGATGCCTCCGCGGAATGCCATGTAGTATGGCTCGATACCGTGATTCCAGTCATTAGAGGTTAATGTGAAATTTTGTGCGCAAATAATATTGCTGCCGGCTGGAAACGTGTTGAGTGTATTTCCTGATGCACTTGTAAGCTGGAATGACCCAGGCATCCAGGCATTTACGGTGGGGGTATTGATTGTATCGTATAACACGGCTGTTGTACTTGCCACAAGTGTATCGGTTGTTCCAGAAGCCGTGTATTTTGCGCGAACGAAACTATTAGAGCCAGGGAAATCGACAAAACGGAAAGACGCTGCTGCATTACGGAAACCCATATATGCACCAGATGACTCCACACAGAGGCCTGATTTAACATTAACTTGGCGATTTGTGCTGAAAATATTAATGGCGTCTCCACCAGCAGCATAAATGAAGGTGCCGCGATTGTCGGCCGCCAAACCGAATGCCGAAATATTTCCATTATTGACAACTGCAATTTGAGTAGGAGCGACTGTAGGTGCTCCAGATGCAGTCCCATTTGTTATAACAATTGATGACGTTAATAATCCAATTGTACTGATGAACCCAGTATTAAGAGTACTAGTATATGTATTTCCATTTACAAAGAAACGGTATGCAGTATTTGTTGAACCCACTGCAATTGCTACATTGCGACTTGCATCGGCATTTAGTGCGTCGCCTGAACCAGTGTAAATGTAATAGCCGCGCGATGATGTACTTTGATACCCATTTGCCATTACACCAGCTACACCAGTAAGCTTATAGACGAACTCTGCCCCTGTACCTGCTTCGAGCCAGAAACTCTGATTTGTCCCATTTTTTACACGCATTGCACCTACAACATCTAGAATAGGATTTGTGCCACCAATTGTATTTACATTTCCACTTATAAACATTAAAGTTGATAATGCTGCGTTATTTACATATACGTATGATGCACTAAGTGTAGATAATGCGGTTTGTCCTGATGCAAACATAGAAGATACATAAGACAACTGTGAGGCAACAAATGTACTAGACACACTAAGTCTCTGCATAAGTGCATTATTACCTACTGTAAGAGATGATACAGCAAGTGATGATAAGTTCGAAAATCCTACATAATTACTTAGAGCTGAGCTAATCGTACATATGTTGGCCACTGTAGCATAGGAGCTGAGGGCTGAGCTAATCGTACATATGTTGGCCACTGTGGCATAAGAGCTGAGGGCGGAGCTAATTGTTGAAATGTTATTTCCTGTGGCAAATGAACTTAGAGCTGAGCTAATCGTACATATGTTGGCCACTGTGGCATAAGAGCTGAGGGCAGAGCTAATCGTTGAAATGTCATTTCCTGTGGCAAATGAACTTAGAGCTGAGCTAATCGTACATATGTTGGCCACTGTAGCATAGGAACTGAGGGCAGAGCTAATCGTTGAAATGTTGTTTCCTGTGGCAAATGAACTTAGAGCAGAGCTAATTGTACATATGTTGGCCACTGTAGCATAACTACTAAGGGCTGATGAAAGTGTAGATAAATTTGCTGCAGTTGCATATCCAGGAATAGAAGATACATATATTTCGTGTGCGCTAATAGTCGATGCAAATGTATTACCACTAACATACAGCGCAAAGTTTGTATTATATGGCCCAAATATACCAACAAATTTATTACTGTTTATTGTAATCGCATCTCCATTTGCAACATTAATATATGTTCCACGTACAGGGCCACCTTGACCAAATCTACCAACCGATGTTGCGTTGCACATACATATTTCTACACCAATCGATGATGCAGCAACTTGGTCATTTGTTAATGTAATACAAGGATTATCTTGATTATGAATTGTCATACTACCAGTTATATCAACTGCATCAATAGTTGATAATATAGAACCTCTAATTGTTATAGCAGTTGATGCTGATGTTGAAAATAATGCATAGTTTCTAACAAGAAGTCCATTTGTTGTAAGTGATGATGTAGCAAGCGAAGACAAATTGTTGAATGTTATATAATTACTAAGACCAGCGCTAATTGTACATATATTGGCGACCGTGGCATACGAGCTGAGTGCTGAGCTAATTGTACATATATTGGCAACAGTAGCATATGAACTTAGCGAGGCTGACAAAGTACTCACACTTGTACCAGTTGCGTACGTTGTACGAATTCCACCAGACAATGATGAAAGCTGAGCAACAGTTGCATATGAACTCAAAGCCGAACTAATTGTACAAATATTTGCGACCGTCGCATAGCTACTCAAACTTGAGCTGATAGTACAAATATTTGCAATTGTAGCATATGAACTCAATGCAGATGACAGTGTCGATAAGTTATCACCAGTAACACTACCTGTTATATTAGATGCATTTAATGTACCAACTGTTAATACAGTTGCCAAGATTGAGCTAGCGAAAAACGCCGGCGCATATGCATTTCCATTTACGAAGAATTTATACGCTGTATTTGTCGAGCCAAGTGCAATAGCAACATTTCGATTGCTATCGGCATTTATAGCATCTCCAACGCCTGTGTAAAAGAACATACCGCGTGTTCCAGTTTGCGAACCTAGAGAATATGTTATGGTTTGTGAAGTATTTTTCAATGCAATTTCGCACGGCTGGTTATTTGTATTTTCCAACCAAATACCTTGTGCCTGGGCTGTCCTAACTCGTAATGCGCCATTTTGATCAAATGCGGGATTTGTTCCGCCGAGCGTATTTGAATTTCCATTTACAAAAAATGAGGACACCGCAAACTGATTTCTCACAGCAATATTATTTGTCGTTAGACTGGACGTAAATAATGAAGATAATCCAGATAACGGGACGTACTGCTGTTGTGAAATACTGACATTTGACAATGCTAATACAGTTGCATATGAACTTAACGCCGACGAAATCGTCGAAATATCATTTCCAGACGGGTACCCACTCAAACTCGCAGAAATACTACAAATATTTGCCAATGTTGCATATGAGCTCAGTGCGGACGAAATTGTGCAAATATTTGCCACTGTCGCATAACTGCTAAGCGCCGAACTAATTGTCGATATATCATTTCCAGTAGCATATCCAGATGTAATTGTATTTGATAAGGAAGAAATACTGGCATTTGTAGTAGAGAGACTTGTAGAAAGATTTTGTATTAATATTGTGTTATTTGCAGTAGAAAGTGCAATATCAGCAACATACGATGACAATGACGACAGCTGCTGATTTGTAGATGCAATCTGCGACGAGAGCGTTGAAAATCCAACTAGAGAGCTCAGAGTTTGAAATCCGCCGGCCAGTGTAGAAATCTCAATCCCCTGTGTGCTAGCCGTTGCATTTAGATTTTCATTTGTTGTAGAGAGGCCCTGCGTGAGAGTACTATAGACGTATGTACTCAATGCATTTACCGCACTACTGTAAGCGTAGCCAAATGGATTTGTACTCATATAGGCCAGGGTCGTGCTGATTTGATTCCCCGTTGCAGTAGAATTTGTGTTAATTTGTGTTTGAAGTGAATTTCCAGTACTGACTAATTGTACGCTCGTGACTGATGACGCATATACTGTCGAATAAAACAACGATTCTACCGCAGAAATACCAATAGAAAGTGTGCTAACCTGGTCCGCCGTCCAATTCGACAAATCATTTGTCGTAGTCGAAAGACTGAGACACGCTGCACTAAAATCTGGCTCTTGAATCCCGCCATTATAGATAGTGGTGCTCAAGTTTGACAACTGGGCATTAAATGTACTGAAAACGTCGGGTAGATACCCTACGCCGTACGTGCTTATATTACGTAAGGTGTCTGTATAAGTTATTGCCCCATTTGCGCCCACGGCAATCATTGCATTGGTACTTTGAGGGTTATACGTGTTGGATAAATAAAAGAATCCATTTCGTATAATAATAGAATCCGTATCAATAATATAGGGATTCGGATCCGGCATATCTACTACTATTACGCCAAATTCCACACTGCATCCCTATCCGCACATTATACGGGTGGTACGTTCGACTCCCAAATGAGCTTAGCACCCACATTGCCTGCACCTGAACCAAGAGTAGTGAGTGTTATACCACTCGTAATAGTACTCATATAGAAGTTCAAAAATGTACCTGCATCTATGGACTGTAAAGTCACAAATCGTATACCATCGACATTTTCCGTAGCACCTGTCATTGGTATTTGTTTAACGGCCTGGTCTAATAGTGAGCCACCGTCCGTTTTCAACTGTAGGGCCACAGCCCCATCACGATCGGCCGTCGTAAAGTTGATGTTTGCAATAATTTCATACGTACCTGCTGTCGAACAATATATGGACGAAATATTGCCAAATCCATCCACGTCTGGGCACCACGTCCATCCATTTTCGACCGGCGTAGTGAATTGTATTGGTACATTTGTTATACCACTGCCCCCCACAGCGCCCGCCGCCATAACCGGCATATGACCCACACGTGAGGCCGTAACATTACACAGTGAGCGCACCTGTGAACTCAGTGTACTGAACTCGGATGAACGTACTAAAGTACTAACAGAGCTGAGCTGCGTAAATTCCGCATTAATTGTACTAAAACTGGAGCTCATAGTCGCATATAATGCGTCTATTAGGGAGTAGTGATAGCCCTCTGTTGTACTGACGTTTGTAGAAAAGATGCGATATACTCCTGTGCTAACGTAATCACCTGTTCCCGATGTCGATAAGTTGTTGAGATCGTAGCCCGCCGCACTAATAGTCGATGTAATGTCAATGAAAGTTGCTTGACCTGTTCCACCGACTGTTGTTAGCACAGAATTGAGCGGAGAGTAGGTATTGCTAAGTGTTCGACCTATATATGAATTTGCCTGAAGGAGGTCCGCAAATGTGGTGATGCGACTCATACTACTCTAAATGTCTAAGATTCACGGACGCCCTTTTAGCCCCCACGTAAATGACGCTCAAAGAAACACTAAGAGTAAGCTAGAATGCCTTCCGGTGGTGGTTTATTACAGCTAGTCGCACAGGGAAAACAAGATATTTACCTTACGGGCAACCCGCAAATGACTTTTTTCAAGTTGGTGTATCGTCGGCACACAAACTACGCAATCGAGTCCGTACCGATGTACTTTGACGGCACGCCAGGGTTCGGTCAGCGCATCACGTGTGTTGTGCCTCGTCGTGGAGACTTACTCGGGCAAGTGTATTTGCAAATGAATCTGCCGGCCATCAAGGATATGAGTGGCAACCCAATTAGCTACGTCAATTCTATCGGCCACGCCCTTATTGAAGAGATTGCCGTTGAAATCGGCTCCGATGAAATAGACCGTCAAACCGGAGAATGGATGGAAATTTACTCGCAATTTATCACACCTACCGGCCAGCAGCAGGCACTGAACAATATGATTGGTCGTGTGGATGGTGTCAATACGTTCCCTGGGTTGACCGGTGCGCAATCCCTAATAGTCCCGCTGCGGTTTTGGTTTTGCAACAACCCTGGCAACTACTTGCCCTTAGTCGCTCTTCAGTATCACCCAGTTCGTATTACTATTAAACTCCGTAGTCTCCAGGACTTGTACTATACAGGAAATATTCAGGGGTATGACCCAACGACGTTCCAGGTGCAGCCTGTGACGCCCGGTGAAAACCCCTCCTTTTTGCTGTATGGCGATTACGTCATTTTGGATACAGAAGAGACCCGTAGATTTGTTAGCAATAGCCACGAGTACTTGATTGACCAGATTCAATACACCCCTATATTGTCATTCCCTCAAACGGGCAGCTTCTTAAACTGTCGCCTGGAGTTCAACAATCCTATTCGAGAACTCATTTGGTACATTCAGCGTGATGTTATGACAACTCGCCACGAGTATTTCAACTATACGACGGTCAGTAACTTGGACCCGACGCTATACCCGTCTCAAGATATGTTGGCGGCGGCTGTTATTCAAGTGGATGGCCAGGACCGCTTTGAAGAGCGGAATGCCAAGTATTTCCGGCTTGTCCAGCCTTGGGCCCACCATACAAACACACCAATTGGGCTTTTCCTCTACAACTACTGCTTTGCTCTACGACCAGAGGAGGCCCAGCCATCCGGCTCCCTAAATGCAAGCCGCATTAACAGCTTGGTTATCAATATGACTCTGGATAACGCCACGGCAGTTACACGCGGTCCTGTGCATACTCGAGTGTATGGTGTGAATCACAATATCCTCCGAATCATCGATGGGTATGGGGGAGTACTCTTCAAAGTTTAATATACAGGGGAAAACAGTTAGGGATGTCAGACCAGTCACGGACACCAGCATCAGCATCAGCGATAATAAGTGAAAATAGTAATGCAACTCCGCAAGCTCCCCTTAATGTAGCTCCACAAGTGGCATCAATTGCGGCTTTATCCGCTGCTCCTACTGTTGCTCCATCAGCAGCTGCTAATACGGCTCCATCAGTGCAACAAGAACCGATAAAATATCCACCCGTTTCACAATTACCACCAGGGTTTAACCCATCTTCTGTAGCACCTCCTTCAAAGACGCCCGAGGCAACTATACAAGCCAGTCCAGAGAAAATACAGACTCCCACGTTCTTTTATACACAGGGCGAATTTTGGGGAGGGGCGACATTGAATTTCACAATTTACCGTGTGTTGGCTGTATTTGGTGGCCTATTTGCACTCGACCACTTCTACTTGCGTAGTCCTACGACGGCCATTGCAAAGGTCATTATGAATTTCGTGACATTTGGATTTTGGTATTTCTACGATGTCATACAGGCTATTACAGAGCGCAAGGACATAGAGAAATACGGCATTTCAATGCCGTGGTACGGACCAGCGGGAATTGGTGCGGGCGGATTTGTGAGTAATGAGAACCCAAAAGTCGCCAATTCGAGCCCTTTTTGGTTTATGCTTTACGCTATTGGCCTCTTTATTTTACCCTTCGGTCTCGACTACTTGGTTGCCGGCGATGTTCCTGGTGCTGCCTACAAGGCAATCAGTACATTTATGATATTTGGTATTGCTTACACGTTCATTAATATTTACAAACTCTTAGTGCATCCTGAGAAAGTTATGTGTGAAGGAACTACTCGCTATATACCGTGGTCCATATTTGGAAAACACAAGCAAGATGCTCTCTTTACAAATAAACTGGCGGATTGCCCACAAGAAACCGATTCATCACTATTAGGGTTGTTTAGTGGTATTTTCAAAGGGCTCGGAAATGTGCCCGTTATAGGGTCCGTATTTAAGGTCGCAGAAGGCGTCACCAAAACCGTGGCCGCAGTCAGCCAAGTGGCAAATCAAATACCACAAGTTGCTGCAACTGCACTTGGTAAAGCCGCCGCTGCTAAACCTACTGCACCTGTGGCATCCCCCGCGCCTGTGGCATCCCCCGCGCCTGTCTCACCTGTAAAGTCCTATATGACAGTTGCAGCGCTGCCAAAAACCCAAGGGGGCGGTGGCACGGGCGAACCCACGTCGCTAATCCCAGGCTTCACACTCGCCTTATTGTTTATCACAGCAATATTCTTCAAGGGTCGTGAAACAATCACACAGTTCATCGAACGGGGCCAAGCGCGCCCACCGGCCATTGGCACAATCCTCTGGCGTAAGGAGAATGTCGGCGACGTCCCTCCACCCGCTCCCCAGTCATGAATTCTTCGAGTCCCTTCTTGTCCGGCCATCGAACATCGAGCTCCCCCGCCCTGACAAGGTCGCGCCCCTCGTAATTGTCTATTTCACCGCAAACTGGTGTGGTGCTTGCAAGCGCCTCGATATCCCCAGCCTGATGTCGGTCCGCCCTGACGCCGTCTGGTACAAGTGCGATGTCGATGAGAATAATTACACCCCTGGATTCTGTGGGGTTCGCTCTATCCCTTCGTTCCAGGCCGTCGCAAAGGGTCAGGCGATGCCCCTTTTTGGGTCGAGCTCAAACCAGGCCGTTGCCGCTTGGCTCCAGGGCCTTCCCCACGCATAAACAGGGGGAGTTGCCCCCCTAGCTTTATTAATATCTTCTATCTCTCCTAAAAGTAAGTAGCAATGACAAATACCCCCCTAGACGCAGACACCCTAATAGTCGGTGCAGGGGTGGCGGGCCTCACAACAGCCCTCAAACTCCTCACACAACAACCTGACCGAAAAGTTGTTGTGTTAGAAAAATACGGAAAGCTCGGTGGACGAGCAATGACCTTCAAGAAGGACGTGCCAGGTGTCGGCCCAGTCCAATGGGAGAACGGCGCCGGCCGCATCCACGCCAGCCACACACGTCTCCATAAACTCCTCAAAACATATAACCTCGCCGTCGCCCCCATACCTCCTGATGCACAGTTTCGCCGCTGCAACCATCGCGGTTGCGCGAAGCCCCTGCCAGATCGCTTTGAGGACATCATCCCCGCCCTCCTCACACCCCTAACAGCCCTCTCCAAAGAGACCCTCGGAGCTCACACACTCCTACAATTAGCCACCGAGATACACGGCCAGCAGAAAGCCAGAGAGCTCTTCGACCTCTTCCCCTACTACACGGAAGTCCATAATCTTCGCGCGGACCTCGCTCTAAAGACCTTCGCCGCCGAAATGGGCACACGCGACGACTACTGTGTCCCTATCAAAGGCTTCAGTGCGCTCATCGATGCCCTCGCGGCCGACGTGCGTACGCGCGGCGGCCACATTCGCCCCCGCCACACCCTCAAGTCCTACAAAGAACTCCACGACGCCGACGGCAGCTTTTCACACATCGAGGCCGACATCGAAATCTACAACGCCGATACGAAGGAAACCACATACCACACCCTAAAAGTCCGCCGCTTGGTTCTTGCGCTCCACGCCGAGGCCCTCCGAAAACTCAAGCCACTCCGTAATTGGACTCCGCTGAAACACCTCGGCTCCGCCCCACTCCTTCGCATATATGCCATCTTCCCTCAAGGCCGAAATGGACGTGTCTGGTTTGACCGTATGCCACGCACCATAACAACAAACACACTCCGATATGTAATCCCTATTAACCCAGACAAAGGGATAATAATGATTTCTTATACGGACGGCCTTGATACGCGCCCGTGGTTCAAGTTGGCCGATTCGACCGACCCCGAGGCCCCCGCTGCCCTACAGAAGAAACTGATGGACGAAGTGCGGGCCACGTTTGGCGACGACGTGCCCGAGCCAATCTATCTAAAAGCCCATCCTTGGACCGTCGGCACGACGTACTGGAAGCCTGGGACCTACAATGTGGAAGCAATGAGCCGTGCGGCCCACAAAGTGTCAGCCCACGTGTTTGTCACAGGCGAGGTTATTAGTCTCAATCAGGCGTGGATTGAAGGGGCGCTGGAATCCGTGGAGACACTATTTGAGCTGTCTGAATTCAAGTAAAATCTTAGATACGAAACACCTTACGGAATCCGTTGCTGATTTTCTTTGTGACACTCACAGTCTCCTTCTTTGCCTGCTCAGCGACCTTCTGTGTTTCGGCGGCGGCCTTATCGGCAATTCGTTTAGCCTCCTCAGCAGCCTTGTCAGCAACCCGCTTAGCTTCCACTGCGGCCTGCTCTGCTAACCGCTGGGTCGCTGCTGCATCCTCCTGCATCTGGTGCGTATCAACCGTCACACTGACATCGACCTCCAGGCCAACCAGCGCGGCCACCTCACCATCCACACCCGCCGTCGCCTTGCCATCCTTAAAAGTTGCCTGTCCGCCCCCTCCAGCCTCGAAATGCTCCCCCGCACTCACCCCTGCACCGGCTGTAATAGACCCTTCGCGTAAATCTGCGGTGCCACTTCCATTGACACCCACCGCCGTCCCAATAGACGCATTTACACCCACATCTACTCCGTTCTCCCCTACAGACATATGTGCATCGGCCTCCGTACCAGTCTTGACATACGCCTCTCCTTCGGCTGCCATACCTACTCCCTCATAGCCCACGCTCCCCTCAACAACCACCTTCGCAACGGTCGCATCGGAGTACGACACTTCAACTGCCACATTGTTTCCATCAAGGCCGGCCGACGCCGATGCCTCGGTACCAGTCTTGACACTGACTGTTACAGACGCATCAGCATACTCGTTACCCACAGACACCCCAGCCTCCGCTGTAACTGTACCGTCATATGAAACTGACGCGCCGCTATTACTCACCGATGTGGATGCACCATCACCGTGTGTAATAGTAGCGTGAGACTCCATTTGGTTATAATACTGCGATACATATTAATTGTAATAATGTTCTTCAGATATTGGTTGTTTATTATATTTTACATAATTTGAATATTAACTTACAAATGAATATTCACTTACAAATGGACTACAATGTAGTGACATATTATCATATATTGTAGGTTGCTTAGTTATAATAATTGCTGTAAAATCGTAAAACATACCTGCAGATTTACGAACACTTGTTATTTCTTTTTCGGCTAGATAACGTGCTAAAAATTTACAATTAATCGTTGTTTGGATTGTATCAGATGCCCAAGAATTTAAAGGCGAATCATTTAAAAATTTAAGTATATTTGACAATAATACAGAGCTTTGAATACATGAATTAGAACGAATGTTATATATATAAATATCTAACCATTTTTTTAGTAATTCAAGTATGCTAGTGTTACTATTATCTATCGATTCATATGTATATTTGGTTTTTATTGTTTCATATGCAAGTTCTTCAATACATTGCGTTGGACGTACTAAAAGTGACATAATATAATTATATATATCATACATATCAGAAAATACGGTTTGACTCGCATATTTATCTACATTAATACTTATATCGAGTATTGGTATTTTTTTAATTTCCACATTTGTAAGATTTCTAATTACAGTTAAAACATCAGATGGTACATCTTTGTTAGGAAATTTATAAAAAAATTCTAACCAAAGTTTCAGACAATATTGTGTCATACGCATATAATAATCATCATTATATCTATAATATGACTTAATATCTTCACACAACGTATCATTAAAATAATCCGAGATTACTTGCTTATCTTGGTATGATATAATATTATTATTATACACTGCAAACTTATTCAAATATTTTATATCTCCTTTATCTACATTAAAATAAGAATCGACTGTATTTGGAAGGGTATAACAATTTTCAATATCATCTGTGATAGTTTCATTGTGTGTAGGCACAGTATGTTCATTTGTGGATATATCATCAATTCCTGTATATATAGTTTCATTAACTTCGACTACAGTTTCTTCACCAGTCTGTGGTTGGGTCGAAGAACCTGCTAATCTACGTGCTACTTCCCTTTCAACAATAGCTTTTATTTCATCAACCATTGATGTACTTATAGAAGAGCTGCTCGTCAGTTGCGACTGTGTCCAACCCTGTAGTTCTTCTAGAGTCTCAAACGTCTTGTTCGTCCCTACATTGGTATTCACAAGTACATACATCGTAGTATTTCTATGTAGCATCCGGGTCATTATTTAGGCCAATTATACGCACTTATCATACACACCTTACACTTTCAATACAACATCTATACAAAATTGAATGTAGGGTCATACGTGCTATATAATCACCCCCGCACAATATGCCCACACCCAAGCCCAAACTCGAAGCCGATATGATTCTACACTCAGACACTCCAGAAGACCCCTCAAAGCCCTATGCAATCTTTGACTTTGACGGAACCTTAGTGAGGCCAAAAGACGGCCGACCATTCCCCTTTAACGCCCGCGACTGGCAATACATTCGCCCCACCGTACGTTCTACACTCCACGCCTATGGCGACACCCATACACTCATAATAGTCACAGACCAGTCAAAACCGTGGAAAGTCGATATGATTCACGGCGTTCTCGACGACCTTGCCCTTCCTGTGCGACCCACCGTTGTCATCGGTGTGAAAACCCAGAAGCCATCAACCGCTCTCTTCTCCAGTGTGTTTCCTACAGTCCCTGCCGGCTCCTTCTATGTAGGTGATGCCGCAGGTCGTCCAGGAGATTGGTCGGACCGCGACAAGGGATTCGCTCAAGCCCTCGGTGTGCCTTTCAAGGTCCCTGAAGAGGTGTTTGCAATGCCGGCTCCAGCGCCCGCACCACTACCCCTAAAAGTCAGCCCAGCGGCCCACCGCGAGGTAGTGATTCTCTGTGGCTATCCTGCATCAGGGAAATCTACATTGGCTCGTAATGTGTTTGAGCCCGCAGGATACCATATTACCAGCGGTGATATACATAAGACCGCTGCTAAAATGAAAAAGGATGCTTTGTTGAACGGCATTCAGGCCGGCAAGTCCGTCGTCTTTGACAGTACCGCTGGCTCGGCCGATAAGCGCATGGAGTTCATCGAGTTTGCTCGCGCGAATTCCCTACCTGCCCGTATTGTGTGGATTCAGACACCGATTGAAGTTGCAATGGAGCGCAATAAGGAGCGTGCATTGGCTGGTGGTGTAAATGTGCCAGCGATTGCGTTCTACACGTACCGCAAGCGCTTTATGCATCCAAGTACAGCCGAAGGGGCGGAGGTGGTATTAGTTCCGTAAAGTGCGACGTCGAGCACCACCGCGACTAGCACTACTATGCTTTAATGTAGGCCGACGTGATGGTGGTGGAGGAATAGGGCGCTCTGGAGAGCGGTTTTTACGGGAGCGATGCAGTATTGGACTGCGATTTATTTCAGATGGATGTTCTTCCGTAATTGGCGTCAGTACAGGCTGAAACTTAATAAGCCTTTTTCCTTTTTTTGTTAAAATGTTGTTCTTACCGCCACCTTTTACAACCTTATAGTGTGGAGGCCGTAATTTCAATATTTCATTAAACCGTTTCATTGAGATTGCAACATTTTTAGCAGTTACTGGTTTAGGAACAACGGACGCAGGTTTCGGCGAGGGTGCTTTAACAGTTCTAGGGCGTGTTAATTTATGTAGCGGGATACCTATTTTAGATGATGGTGTCGGCATTCTATACTATACGCACATTTTAACAAAAATATTACAGATGTTTTTGTTTTTTGTTTTTTGTTTTGCATTATGTAATTACCACACCTTCTTGGGCTCATCAGACGGGGACAGTGGGACGGTGAAGACAGGCGCCGACGTGGTACGCGCAATGTGGCGCCGAATAGGGACCAGGCGACGCGGGTGCCACACTTGCGGACCGAGCTTGAACTTTTCGACGGGCGATTCGGGGTCGTCCAAGTCCATTCCAATTCGGACCGCATCGGCCCCGTAGTCTTCGAAGGCTTCCTTGATTTCGACCTTGGGGCGCAGGAGGCGATAGAGGCACTGCTCGACCGAGTCAAGCATCTTCTCCACATTCTGGCCGGCACAGAAGTACATGTAGAGGACGAACGAGAGGATGAGGAAGATGCTGAAAGAGGCGCCGGTCCAGAGCTGTTCGCCGTAAGTCTGGTTCTTCGTGTATTCGTGGATGGAAAGAGGCTGGGGGATGTTGCGGAGCATTGTAGAGGCTTGAGAGTTGTAGAGGCGTGTAAGGGCTGGGTGCCTTCCACGTTCGCGTCCACCAGGGTTCAATTTTTCCACACAATAAAAATGTTTGAGATGTTTTTAATAGAACAAGTTTATTATGTTTTTATATGCACTCTAATAGGAAACGCGGAAGCCCTCAGGAATGGGGTCCGCAATGGGAATCTCTCGGACAACATAGCGATTGCCATCATTCTTGACAATCTGCTTGACGCCACGCCGC
>JACCDW011788085.1_pt1 | contig 13779 bp, 7 predicted proteins | sample 7449781 | NCBI WGS metagenome assembly JACCDW01 (sample SAMN15323449, study PRJNA562643) | freshwater metagenome | isolation source: river surface water | place: USA:Blue River Watershed | collected 2017-08-18 | reverse complement strand
ACCTTGGTGCTGGTGTTGTGGGGGCAGCCCGAGCAAAACCAGGGTTGGCGATCGGCCTTGACCTCGATGACCTGCAGCGATTGCTCTTTGGCTTGCAGGATGGCCAGGTGCGCATCCATGCGCGCGGCGGTGTCGGCATCGACGCCCATTTTCTTGAGGCGTTGGGCGATGGCTTTGGCAATCAAGGGCGGGTTCAGTTCGGCATTGGCACGCAGCAGCGTGTGGGCGCTCGGGTTGGCCTGGGCCCATTCGCCGCCTGAGACCTGGCCGTCCACTTCGTTGTACTTGCCCAGCACATGCGGGCGCACATCGTCGCGCCAGTCGTACAACTGCTCTTTGAGTTGGTACTCCATGAACGCACGCTTTTCTTCCACCACCAAAATCTCTTGCAGGCCGGTGGCGAATTCCCGCGTGGTGTGCGCTTCCAGCGGCCACACCACGCCCACTTTGTGCAAGCGGATCCCCAGGCGCTGGCAAGTGGCATCGTCCAGCCCCAGATCGATCAGCGCTTGGCGGGTGTCGTTGTAGGCCTTGCCACTGGCCATCAGCCCAAAGCGGTCGTTGGGGCCGGAGATGACGTTGTGGTTCAGTTTGTTGGCGCGGATGTAGGCCAAGGCCGCGTAGCTTTTGTATTCAAACAGCCGGGCTTCTTGCGAGAGGGCGTCATCGGGCCAGCGAATGTGAATGCCGCCAGGCGGCAGCGCGAAATCGGGAATGACCACTTGCACGCGCTCGGGGTCGATCATGGCGGTGGCGCTGGACTCCACCACTTCCTGGATGGTTTTCATGCCCGACCAGATGCCGGCAAAGCGGCTCAGGGCAATGCCGTGCATGCCGTAGTCCAGCACGTCTTGCACGCTGGCGGGGAAGAACACGGGGGTGCCGCAGGCTTTGAAGATGTGGTCACTCTGGTGGGCTGCGGTGCTGCTTTTGGCCACATGGTCGTCACCCGCCACAGCCAGGACCCCACCCCAAGCTGTGGTGCCGGCCATGTTGGCATGCTTGAAGACGTCGGAGCAGCGGTCCACGCCAGGCCCTTTCCCGTACCAGATGCCAAAGACGCCGTCGAATTTGTTGCTGCCCGGGGGCGCAAAGCCCAGTTGCTGCGTGCCCCACAAGGCGGTGGCGGCCAACTCTTCGTTGACCCCAGGCTGAAACACAATGTTTTGGGCTTGCAGGTACTTGCGCGCCTTCCAAAGCGCCTGATCGTAGTTGCCCAGGGGCGAGCCACGGTAGCCGCTGATGAAGCCAGCGGTGTTTTTGCCTGCCAAAGCATCGCGCTGGCGTTGCAGCATGGGCAGCTTCACCAAGGCTTGTACGCCGCTCATGAACGCGCGCCCATGGTCCAGTGAGTATTTGTCATCCAGGGTCACTGTTTCCAGCGCTTTGCGGATGTGCTCGGGCAAGGGTGCGTTCATTCGGGTCTCCTCAGACAAGCCAGTGTAGGGGGCTTGCACAGACAGTGCCAGTCATCGATCGAAAATTTTCGTACGTGTGCCTCACGGCACAAGTAACGCAGGGGACATCCGCGTCAGGCATCAAGGCCGCGGGGGCAAGGGCCACAGCGCCCACATTCGCAGGTTTTGTCGGGTGCGCCCTGCCAATTGGCCGGCCGCGTCCCCGGTACCTGCAAAATAATCGGCGCGCACCGCGCCCACGATGGCGCTGCCCGTGTCTTGCGCGACCACCAAACGACGCAGCATTTGCGTGGGCCCGTCGGAGACCAGCCACAGCGGGGTGCCGTAGGGCACGCTTTGCGGGTCAATCGCCACCGAGCGGCCAGCGGTCAGGGGCACGCCTTGTGCGCCGCGGGGCCCTTCTGACGGGTCGGGCAGGGCTTCCTCGCGGAAAAAGATGTAACGCGGGTTGGTCCACATCAGCTCTTGGGTGCGGTGACGGTTGGCGGCCAGCCACGCTTTGATGCCAGGCCAGGTGGCATCGCGCACCAGGCCTTGGTCGAGCAGCCAGCGGCCAATACTTTGATAAGGCTGTTCGTTGGAGGCGGCAAAAGCCACCCGCACGGTGCGCGTGGTGCCGTCGGCTTCGGTGACGCGCAAACGCCCTGACCCTTGGATGTGCAGCACCATGGCATCGACCGGATCGGCCAGCCAGGCAATCTCGCGGCCTTTCAAGGCCTCGCGGGCTTCTGGCAGTGTTTCAATCTCGCGTCGGGTGTACCAAGTGCGACCCGCACGGCGCAAATTGTCCAGTCCGGGCGCCGGCGCATACAAGGGGGTTTCAAAGCCGGGTCGGCGCGCACGCGAGGCATCGAAGATGGGCTCGTAATAGCTGGTCAGCAAGCCATTGACCTGCCCCTCGGCACTTTCTAGGCGGTAGGGCTGAAAGCGCGCCATCAGCCAGGCACGTTGCTGGGCGTCGTCGGCAATGCTCAGGCGTCGCACATCGGGGCAGTGTTTGGCAAACATGGCGCCGGGTCGCTCGCAGTTTCGCAACAACGCTTCCCAGGCCTCATGCAAGGGGTCTTCCTGCCAGCCCGGGAGCTCCTCCCAGCGTGCGGGCAGCCATCGGCTGCGGGGGGTGTTCGGCAAGCCGACATCGCCAGCTGTGGGCGCTGGCATGGGCGACGTCGACATCGCAGGTGTTGCAGGCGACGGTGCCGTCGGCAGCTCTGTTCGCACAGGCGGGCTGCCACAACCCGTCAAGGTCACAGCGATCAAGCCTGCGGCAAGGTACCCAAACAAGCGTTCCATGGTTTCAGTTTTCTTTGTTGGCGCCGCGCAAGAGGTTGGCCAATTCGACCGCGGACTTCACCGCCATTTTGTCAAAGACGCGCGCGCGGTGCACTTCCACCGTTCGCACGCTGATGTCGAGTTGGTCGGCAATCAGTTTGTTGGGCAAGCCTTCGACCACCAAGCGCATGACATCGCGCTCGCGCTCCGTGAGGTCATCCAAGCGGGCTTGAACCGATTTGCGTGCCCGCACTTGCTCCAGGACTTCGGCCGAGCGCTGCAAGGCCAGCTCGATGCGATCGACCAGCGCGTTGTCTGAAAAAGGCTTTTCGCAAAAATCGAAGGCGCCGCGTTTGACCGAATCCACCGCGGTCGGAATATCGGCATGACCGGTTAAAAAAATCACCGGACACACGGCCAACAAATCCCGCTCGATCAACCATTCGAACAGCGCCAAACCACTCATGCCTGGCATGCGAACGTCCAGCAGCATGCAGCTTGGCTGATCGGGCAGCCAATCAGGCCGCCACTGCGCAACAAAGGCGTCTGCGCTTTCAAAGCATTGGCTGCTCAGGCGCCGCGAGCGCAGCAGCCAGGCCAGCGCTTCGCGCACACCGGCATCGTCATCAATGATGAAAATTTGGGCGTTTTGGGTGGGTTGCATGCGCGGACTCCGGTTCTGCCTCGATTGCGGCCATCATGCCATCTGGGCGGGCAAGGTGAAGCTGAAAATCGTGCCACAGGGCTGGTTGGCCTGATGTCCCAAATAACCCCCATGTTGCTCAATGACGGTGCGACACAGGCTCAGACCCAAACCCATGCCCTCTTCCTTGGTGGTGAAAAAGGGCGTGAACAGCTGGGCCGCTACCTCAGGCGAGATGCCCGGCCCCAGATCGGCCACTTCAAACACCAGCCAACTGCTGGCGGCATTGGAGGCTGCGGGCTTGACCGATAAAGTCAACTCGCGGCGGCTTGAGGCGCTGACGGGGGCCTCGCTCATGGCTTGCATGGCATTGCGCGCCAAATTCAGCAGCACTTGTTCCACCATGGTGCGATCGCAGACCGCCGCTGGCAAGTCCTGCGGGCAGTGAACCGTCACGCGCACCCCCAGTTTGCGCGCTTGCAAATGCACCAAGGGCAACACATTGCCCACCAGCACATGCGGTTTGACGGCTTCACGCGCTTGATCGCGTCGCCGCACAAAGTCGTGAACGCTTTTGATCACTTGCCCAGCCCGCTCGGCTTGTTGTGCAATGCGCTGAATGGCGCCACCCAGGGCGCTCGCCAGCTCTTGTGCTGCAGGGTCGTTCGCATGGTGCCCCAGCAAATTCAGTGTGCCCGTGGCGTAGCTTGAAATGGCTGCCAGGGGCTGGTTGAGTTCATGGCTGAGCAAAGAGGCCATTTCGCCCACCGTGGCCAAACGCGCAGTGGCTTGCAGTCGCTCTTGTGAGGCGCGGGACAATTCCTCCACCCGCCGCTGCTCGCTCACGTCCAGCATTGCGCTCATCCAGCCGGTCTGTTGGCCTTGGGCGTTGATCAAGGGCGCTTCGAAGATCAGCACCGGAAAACGCTCGCCGCTTTTTCGCATGAAGACCGATTCGGTCCCCTCCCTTGGCGGCGCATTGCCTGCCAGGCGCAGCGCTTGTCGCTGGCCATACTCCGCAAACATTTCGGGCGGCCAGTAAGGGGCTGGAATGCCATGCCCCAGCAACTCCTGAGGGGAGAAGCCCACCATTTCGCAAAAAGCGGGGTTCACATAGGTGATTTGTCCGTTCAAGTCGCGCGCACGCAGGCCGGTGACCAAGGAGTCTTCCATGGCCTTGCGAAAAGCCAAGGCATCGGCCAAGTCGTGCTCGACGCGCTGGCGCCTGCGCATGTCGCGCGCCAGCAAGTAAAGAACCGTGGTGAGTGCAATCGCCAAGGCCGTCACCAAGGCCGTCAGCACGTTGGGGAAAAAATCTGGCGCAGCACGCCAACTGTCGATGCGCAACACCAGGGTGTGCCCAGGCAAATCCAGCAATTGCTGCGCCGTGAAGACGCGGTTGCCACCGCGGGCCTGGCCATGCATGGCCAGCCGGGTGCCATCGGGCTCGGTGAAAGACACCTGCTGGCTTCGGGTCAGTTGCGGGCCCATCAAGTTGGAGAGCACCTCCGTCAGCGCATAGCTGGCGACCAAAAAGCCGCTCAATTCGCCATTGGTGACCCAGGGCAAGCAGACCTCCATGGTTTCAAGCCCGATGCCATCGCCAGCAGAAACATAAATGCTGTGGGAATAGCCGGGCCCGCTCTGGCGTTTGGCCAGAGCGCAGGCAGCATTCACTTCTGGCAAAGCATTGTCGCGACCATAGCGGGCAAACACAGGCTGTCGAAAAGGGGTGTCGGCGCTGGCCACCACCCGCAGCTCGGGGTTACGCCATTCGATGCGAACCCATTCCCTGTGCTGGCGCAAGACGTCTTGTGCTTCCTGTGTCCAAGCAGCGGGGCTGCGCGCTTCACTCAGCAGCGATTGCAGTGTTTGGACATTGCGCTGTAACGCGCCGCGAATGTCGCTCACGCCATCGGCCGCATCACGCTCGATTTGCGCTTGAACTTGGCTCACCTCGTAGCGCCCGGCCAGCCAAACCAGCGTGCCCAGCATCAACGCCACCAGCAACACCAGCCAGCCCCACAGAAACCAGCGACGGGTCACCAGGCCCGATTTCATGGCTTGGCCGCGGGCTTGTGTTGGATGCGTGTGACTTTCGGATCACTCCAAGTGCCGTCCACATGGAACTCCTGGGTGTTGGCCTCGGTCAGCGGCCGGCGCAGGAAATACTGCGCCAAGAAGCTGGTGAGGCCTATCACGGGGTTGATGGTGGAATACACCAAAGAGGCGGTGCCTGCATTGATGTCTGGCACGATCACCACCTTCAGGTCTTGTGTTTCTCGGCCAATGTCGGCCTTGCCCTCCATCATGACGGCGGCGTTCACGCCTTTCATTTGAAGGTTGTTGGTGTAGGCCATCCCCTGTTGGATGTTCACATCCCCGCGGAAAAAATCAAAGGCAAAGCCTTCGCTGAACACATCCCGGAAGTCCAGCAGAAGCCGACGCGGCAAGGCTTGCAAATTCAACACCCCCAACAGACGTGCGGCGCCGGGGTCCGTCTTCAAAAATTGACCGCGTTCGATGTTGACATTGAATTGGCCGCTCATGCTGGGATAGTCCGGATTGAGCGGTGAGCCCACCCAACCCACTTGCCCTGCCAACCGCCCTTTGCCCGAGCGCACCGCGCCGGGCATGCCCAGGCGTTTGAGCAGGTCCCCGGAATCGTTCACATCGAGCGTGAAATCCAAGGCCGTTTTCTTGGGTGCACCTGCCTGCGAGGCCGACCAGTTTCCGCTCGCGTTGAAGCTGGCTTCGGGCATGCTCAAGTTGAACTTGTTCAAGCGCCATTCACGCCCGCCCCCTGGCAACACGCGGTTGACGGCATCCACCTCGGCGCGCCCCAACCGCTTGCCACGCAATTCCAACTCATTGACCACGATGTCCAGGGCCGGAACGCTGGCGGGCTGTTCGCTCAATAGATTGTCGACATCGTTGTACGCACTGGGCGGGATGTTCAGATAGGCCAATCGCGCGTACAGGCGCGCCGGGTTGTTGGCCGTGCTCGGACGGTACTCGGTGTAGCCATTCACCTCTTGTGCCGACACCGTGGCGCGCCACAGGTCACCCTGGCGAGAGCCGCCCACCAACACATGGTGCAACTGGCGTCCATCGATCGAAAGTTCTGGCGACTGTAAAGCGAAAGAGTTGGGCAGGTAGGCTTGGGCGTTGTCTGGGGTGATGGTTGCCTTGGCGGCGTTGGCGCTGGCTTGGGGCTGTGTGCTTGCGGACAGTGTCGACAGCCAGGCTTCCCAGCGATCGACATCCACCTGGTCAAGATTAACCAGCAATGAGACGCCCATATCAGGTTGGGGCGCTGCTTGGATGCCGGACGGGCCGAGCGCGATGCCGCCGCGCAAGACTTTTTCCTGGGCCCCAGCCAGGTCGCGAACATAGCGCAGGGCCAGCACATCGCCCAATTGAAAGACGATTTGATCTTCCAGTCGTTTGCTTCCTGGCCGCAAGGATTCCGGCGTGAGCGCGACGTCAAGCTTCATGGCCTGTGTGCTGGCCATGTCTTTTCCCAAAGGGGCGGGCGCACGAATGGCCAGGCCTTGTAAAGAGCTGATGACCGAGACCTCTGGTTGGTTGCTGCGCAGGTTGAACGTGGCGTTGTAACTGGTGCTGCCCTCCAGACTTTGGCCAATGCGCGCAATCCAACCCAACTCCTTGGCTGAACGAACCCCTTCCGCACTGGCTGTGCCCTGGATGCGCAATTGCAAGGGCGCTTCTTCGCTTTTAAGTTGGGTCCGCAAGCTACCCTCCACACGCGCCTCACCGCCCAACAAGCGCGCTTGTGCGTTTTGCAAAGTGAAGCCTGTTTCCGAAAAATTCAATTGCCCGCGCAAGCGCGAAAGCGCCGGAGAGTCGGGGGTCATTTGAAGGTCGTTGTTCGCGAACGTCAGGCTGCCACTGACCTTGCTTTTGTCCAGATTTTGCAAGGGCAGACTCAGTCGAAGGCGGTAGTCCACCACTCCCTGTGCGGTGGTTTTTTCCAGGGCACGTTCCAGCATGGCATGGACAGGGGATTGAACGACCCATCGCAAGCCCTCGGCCAGCGGGCCTTTGGCCTCGGCTTTGACGTCCACCACGGTTTCAGAAAAATTCGCAATGCGGGCTTCCACTCCGCCCCAAGGCAAGTTGGGGGCGCCTTGCAGCTTGGCCCGGGCGTTTTTTAACAGCATGCTGTTTCGCTCAAACACCAATTCGCCGGCAACATCCACCAAACCTGGCCATTCGATGTTGGGTTTTGCGACATCTTTGTTGGCGTTGTTTCGCGGCACATAGTTGAAAGCCACCTTGCTGATTTGTCCGGCAATGCGAAACTCTCCAAGCTTGGGATCGCTGAAGGGGAAATGTTTCAAGTCGCCCTTGACGCGCAACCGCACCTGGTTCGCCTGCCCTTGCGTGATGGCGTCCCGGACGTAATGCCGAATGTTCTGGTTCAAGGCAAGGGGCAGGTACCGATGGACTTGGCGCGCGTCCAGTCGATTCAGATTGCCCGTGAGGTCGAGCACCCCGGGACCTGTGCCTGATTCGGCGGACTGCCAGTTCAGCTGAAAGTCGCCGGCCATGTCCGTGTTGGCAAACCGTCCTTGCGTGATCTGCACTTGCCATCGATCGCCCTTGCGTTGCCATTGCAGATCGGCCGAAAGGTCTTTCAGGGGCAGCTGGGGCTCTTCCCATAAGTTCGGCCAGCTCATCTGGCCTTCGCGAAATTGCAAGCGTGCTTTGCCTTGGTTGGGTGAGATGTCCAGCTCCGCATTCAGCCCCTCCAAGGCCGGCAAGCGCGGCCAAGTTGCTGGCGCGTTGTCGGGCGCAGATTTCACACTCAGGTTTTGCAATTGCGCGCGCGCGCTGTATTGCGACAGCGCGGGCCAAGAGCCAGACCATTTGGCTTGTAGTTGGTTCACTTGCCCTTTCGGTTGGTAAATGGCGAGTGCTTGCCGCACGTCTTCGGGCACAGGCAGTCGCATGCCGATGCGCTGAAGCGCCAGCAGGTCAAGCTGGTCGGCTTGCAACTCACCTTGTGCGGGCTGAGTGTCCATGGCAGCAGCCCAGGCCAGTCGCAGTGACTTTCCGTCCCACGGTTCCCCATCTTCGGCGACCAGGGCCAAGTCCCGCAGGGTGAGCTCATGGCCCGTACCCCAAGGCCGCGAACTCAGGCGCCCTTTCAGTTGGCGCAATTTCAGGGCTGGATTTTTGGCCTCCCACTGTGCCTGGAGGTTTTGCAGGTCCGCATCAGCGGTGACCCCGGTCAGCGCACCTTGTTTGATGTCAGCCCACACTCTGAGCCAGCCTGTGCCCTCGGCCAGCGTTAAACCCTGCGGCAAATTCAGATGCGGGTGAATGGCGGACAGGTTCAGTCTTCCAAACTGGCCAAAAGCCTGTCCGCTCCAATCTTGCCAGCGACCTTCGTGCAGGCTCAGCAAGGGCTGCTTGAAATTGCCTTGCAGGCTGAAGCGCTCGCCCCAGGCTTTGGGTGGTGTGGCATCCAAGCGCAGCGTGTGGCTGCGCAAGCCATTTCGCACCACCAGGTCAATGTCTTCCAAGGTGACCGCATGGGCAGAGGCCGTGGCATCCTGCCAATGAACCTTGCCTTGGCGAACGATGAATTCGGTTTGTGAGAAGAACCAATCGGCCAATGGGCTGTCCGCGCCGGCTTGCAAAGGAATTCCCGCAACGCGCCATTGGCCTTCAGCGAGGCGACGGATCTCAAACTCCGGACGCTCAATGTACAGCTGGTCAAAGGAGCGTTGCGCCACCGATTGGGGCGAAAGCGTGGCCACCATCCGTGGAAGCCGCAGGATTTCCTCACCTGCCGTGTTGCGAAAAACGACCTCGCGCGCTTCAAATGTTGGAATCAGGCTGTCTGAGCGCGCCTCCAAAACGCCGATCTCCACCGAAACGCCCAAGGCGCTTGTGGTCAGTCGCTCCAGGCTGGGGCGCAAAAGGTCAATTCGCGGCACAATCAAACCGTGTAACCCCATCCACACCCCGAGCACCAGAACCCAAACGCTGGCAGACAGAATGAGCAGCCAACGAGCCCAGAGCGACAAAGCCTTCAGCCAGCCAGATGGCTTTTGGGGGGTTTCGGGCGTGTCGTTCGTCGTTTCCATGGTGAGAGCAGCGTGACGGGAATTATCTCCGGCGAATCGATCTCTTTTGAGGGGGGCCAAGTGCCCGGGGAAACCCTCGCTGCTTTGGCCCAGTATTCCAGGTTTGTGCAACGCATTCGACGCCGGTATGCCGATCACTTGCATTGGCTGCCGCCGGGTGCGCCCGTGCTGTCCAACATGCAAGCGGCTTTTGACAGCTTGCGCGGCCCCTTTCCCAAGACGGGCGACGCCCTGCGCGTTTTGCGTCAATTGGTCATGGAGCGCCTGGTCGTCCTCGACTGTGAGCAGCAGTTGCCGTTAGAGGGCGTGACGCGGGCCATGACCGAATTGGCCGAGTTTGCGTTGGATGTGGCCTTCCACGAGGCCTCGGCCCAGTTGCAGGCGCAATATGGCGCGCCCTGCAATTCGCACGGCTTTCCCGCCGTGTTTTGGGTCGTGGGCATGGGCAAGCTGGGGGCGCGTGAACTCAACGTGTCCAGCGACATTGACTTGATCTATGTCTACGACGAAGACGGCGAAACCCAAGGGCGCGCCGATGGCGCTGGCCGCATCAGCACCCACGAGTACTACACCCGCCTGGTCAAGCAAATCTTCACCCTGGTGGGGGACACCACCGAGCACGGGTTTGTGTTTCGCATGGACCTGGCGCTGCGACCCAATGGCAACTCGGGTCCCAGTGTGGTGTCTTTGAGTGCGTTGGAAGAGTATTTTCTGGTTCAGGGTCGCGAGTGGGAGCGCTTTGCCTGGCTGAAAAGTCGGGTGGTGGCGCCTTTGGCCAGCCAGCCACATGCCCACGCATTGCGCGACGTGGTCCTGCCCTTTGTCTTTCGGCGCTACCTGGATTACAGCGTCTTCGAGGCGCTGCGCGGCTTGCACCGTCAAATCAGAGACCACGCTGCGCGGCGCAATGCAGGCCGGCCGCAACGGGCCAACGACGTCAAGCTTTCACGCGGCGGCATCCGAGAAATCGAGTTCACCGTGCAGCTCTTGCAAGTGGTGCGCGGCGGCCAATTTCCGGAGTTGCGCACCCGGCCCACACAAGAGGCTTTGGTCCGTGTGGCGCGCGCCAATCTGATGCCCGCTGCCACGGCGCAAGCCTTGGCCAAAGCCTATGTTTTTTTGCGGCAGGTCGAGCACCGCATTCAGTACCTGGACGATCAGCAAACCCATGCGCTGCCCAGCCAGGATGCCGACTTGCATTGGGTGGCGCTCACGATGGGCTATGCCGATTGCTGTGATTTTCTCAGCGAGTTGGACACCCACCGTGAGCTGGTGGCGCAAGAGTTTGACCGGTTGTTGGGGCAAGAGCCTGCACCCCCCGCCTTGCGCGCCCATGGCGAGTGCAAAGGCTGTGGCCCCAGCGTGGCAGAGGCGGCCGATCTGGAAGGTGTGTTGGCGCATTTGGCGCCGGCCCTGCGCGAGCGCATCGCCCGCTGGCCAGACCATCCGCGGGTGCGCGCATTGCGTGAAGAAGGGCGCCTGCGCTTGCTCAAGCTGGTGCAACGGACCCAGTCCTGGGTAGAAGATGGGCGTATCACCGAAGAGGCCGCCGTGCGCTGGAGCGACTGGATCGAGCCTTTGTTGCGGCGCGAAAGCTACCTGGCCTTGCTGGTGGAGCGTCCGCGTGTGCATGAGCAACTGATGCGCTTGCTGGGCGCCGCACGCTGGCCCGCGCGCTACCTTTTGCAACACCCGGGGGTGATTGACGAACTGGCCAGCCAAGCCTTGTTGAACGAGCGCTTTGTGGCGCACGACTTCGAGGCGGAGTTGGAGGCGCGGCGCATCGCTTTGCAGTCGGTTGGCCAGGACGATGAAGAGAATTTGCTCAACCTGTTGCGCCGCGCTCAGCACGCCGAAGTGTTTCGCACCTTGGCGCGCGACGTCGAGGGTCGGCTGAGTGTCGAGCAGGTGGCCGACGACCTGAGCGCGCTGGCCGATGCCGTGTTGCGCGTGACCGTGCGCTGGGTCTGGCAGCGCTTGAAACAGCGTCATTGCGAGGTGCCGCAATTTGCCATCTTGGGTTACGGCAAGTTGGGCGGCAAAGAGCTGGGCTACGGCAGCGACCTGGACATTGTGTTTGTGTATGAAGACGCCCATGAACAAGCGGGCGAAACCTATGCCCTGTTCGTGCGACGACTGATCAACTGGCTGACGGTCAAAACCGGCGAGGGCGATGTTTACGAAATCGACACCGCTTTGCGCCCCAATGGCAACTCGGGCCTGTTGGTCAGCACCTTTGAGGCTTTCGCGGACTACCAGCAGCAGCGCGGCAGCAATACCGCCTGGACCTGGGAACACCAGGCCATGACCCGGGCGCGTTTTTGTGTGGGCTTGCCCAGCCTGGAGGCGCGGTTTGAAGAAGTGCGTCGTTCGGTGATCCGTGCGCCCCGCGATCTTGCATTGCTGGCCCAAGAAATCGTGGCCATGAGAAACAAATTGCGTGCGGGGCGGCCCGTGCCGGCCGGGCGCTTTGACGTCAAACACAGCCCGGGCGGTATGGTCGACGCCGAGTTTGTGGTGCAGTACCTGGTCTTGGGCCACGCGGCGCAGCACCCAGGCTTGCTGGACAACATTGGCAACATTGCTTTGTTGCACCACGCCGAAGCGGTGGGACTGGTCCCTTGCGGCGTGGGAAAGGCGGCGGCCGATGCCTACCGAGAATTGCGGCGTGCGCAACATTTGGCACGTCTGGATGAGCAACCCACCCAGGTCGACCCCCTCGAGCAAGAGGGCCCGCGGGCGGCCATTCTGTCGCTTTGGCAAGCGGTTTTGGGTGATGCTCAGGCCGCCTGAGGCCTCAAGACTGGCTTCGAATTTTTTGCACCAGGGCCGTGGTGGAGTAGCCCGCCACAAAAGGCAGGGCCAGCGCACGGCCACCCCAAGATTCCACCAGGGCGGTTTCAGGTAACTTGCGCATGTCATAGTCGCCGCCTTTGACCAGAATGTCAGGCTGCAGCGATGCGATCAAAGCCTCGGGCGTGTCTTCGTCAAACCAGGTGATGCAGTCTACCGAGGCCAACGCGGCCAGCAAAATGGCGCGGTCCAGCTCATTGTTCAGGGGCCGATCCGGCCCTTTGCCCAATCGACGCGCCGAAGCGTCAGAGTTCAGTCCAAGCACCAAGGCGCCCCCCAAGGCACGTGCCTGCGCCAGGTAGGTCACATGGCCGCGGTGAAGCACATCAAAAACCCCATTGGTGAACACCACGGGGCCCTGACGGCGCAATTCGGCCATGTTGGCTTGCGCTTGGGTGCGCGACAGAATTTTGCCGAGAAAGGCCGGAGCATTCATGAAAGAGGGGCCAGCAAGGAAACAGTGGGGTGGATTCTAAAAGCCCGCACCCACGCGCAACTCAGGCGGCGTGCTGAGCGCGCCAGGACTGTACTTGGCTGGGGATGTCTTCCAGCGGACCGAGAACCACCACCCCTGGCAACTCGCGGCGGTGCAGCGCAGGGCAACGCCCGCCCGCCCAGATCTGCACCGAAGGGGGCAATTGCTGGCGCAATTCATTCAGGCCATCCAGCACATGGTTGGGGTTGAGGCTGACGCTGAAGCTCAGCGCAATCACATCGGCATGGTGTGCTTCGACGCCCATGACCATGTCGCGCAAGGGCATTTGGGTACCCAAGGAAATGCAGCGACAGCCTTCCAAGGCCAACAAGCATTCCGCCATCAACAAGCCCAGGCCATGCGACTCTTGTGGAAAGGTGGTGAGCAAGACCTTGGGTTGGCTCTGGGCGATGGGTTGCGGAATGCTGTTGATGGCCTGGCGCAGCACCGAGGTGATGCTTTCGGTGTACAGGTGTTCTTCAAAGATTTGCAACTCACCCCGCATCCAGGCGTCACCCACCATGCCGTTGAGCGGCGCCACCAATTCGGTGACGAAACGAAAGTGGCCCATGGCCGCGACGGCTTGGTGCAATTTGCGGCGCAAGCCCTCGGCATCATGGCCCAAAATGCAGGTCATGAAATCGCGCAACTCCGGGGCGGTGGTGCTGATGGCCATCTTCTGCGGCGTGCTCGACTGGCCCTGGCTCAACCGCTGCAAGGCCTCGATGGGCAGGGCGACAATGCGCCCGGGGCGGTGCCCCTGGTCCAGCAAGCGCTTGATGGCACGAAGCTTTTCAACCTGATCCAGGCTGTAACTGCGCTCGCCATAGGCATCCCTGCCAGGCTGTGGAAAGCCGTAGCGACGCTCCCAAATGCGCAAGGTGTCCTTGCCAATGCCCGTGTCCCGCTCCACGGCTGCGATGGAGGCGGTCAAAGGCTCAGGAAAGGTGCGTTGGTTCATGAAGAAAATAGGCCAAGATGGCTCATGGGAATTATTTT
>JACCDW010033063.1_pt1 | contig 13779 bp, 18 predicted proteins | sample 7449781 | NCBI WGS metagenome assembly JACCDW01 (sample SAMN15323449, study PRJNA562643) | freshwater metagenome | isolation source: river surface water | place: USA:Blue River Watershed | collected 2017-08-18 | reverse complement strand
TTGTCTAGGACGTTGCCCCATCACCAGCTCTTCCTAGGAAAAAGCGGCAGGTCTGCCAATTCCACTCACGACCACAATACTATTATATACTCTTTATTCTAGCAGTCAACACCGTTTTATAAATATCTTCGATGATTCCACCAATTGACATCGATAAAAAATATGGCATTATGCTTTCCGGCGGATTAGATAGTGCTGTTCTCTTATATCTACTTATACAGCAAGAACCAAATATTAATCTACAACCATTTACAATAGACAAAACGGATGGTGCAGGCCGTTATGCTAACCCGATCATTGATCACTTTAATAAAAAATTCAATTTAACTGTTCCCAAAACAATTTATGTAGGGGACCCTACTGCACATCACAGAGCACAGAGTACTACAGCAGTTATAGATATCTTTGCTAGACATCCTGTAGATTATTTGTTTATAGGAATCAATCAAAATCCTCCAGAATTAGAACACCTGCCGGGGGCACCGCAGCGAGATAAAAAATCTAGAGATCCTCGAATTGTATTTCCTTTTGTTGACCTATATAAAACAGACATAATAGAAATGATGTTTAAGCACAATCAAGAAGATTTAAACTACATAACTCATTCTTGTACTGAACAGCCACTTGGCCGCTGTAATCGTTGTTGGCAGTGTACCGAAAGATCTTGGAGCTTTTCAAAACTGGGTCAAGAAGACAACGGAATGCTATAATTACTATTATGCTGTGTAAACTTCTAAATCGTGTAGAAAATTTTGAAAATCTTTGTCTAGAAATACAGTCAATTATTGATCGTGTGGGCACTGATCAAGGACAGATCATCTGTCAAACTCTTGTTGAAGATTGTGAAGATTGGAAAACGGGCATAGGAAAAGTAGATCAATTAGACACACAGGATGAAGAATTATATAAACATATCCAGCCTAGTCTAAAAGGAACACAGTTAGAACAGTTAATACGATTCTACAACGGCTTTAGAACAAGAATAATGATTATGCCTGCTAGGCACTGCTACTCCATTCACAGAGATATGACTCCTAGAATTCATATTCCTGTTGTTACAAACTTTCAGGCCTGGATGGTTTGGCCGTTTGAATCTGGGTGTCATAGATTGTCGGAAGGGTTTGCCTATTGGACTGACACAACCAAGAACCATACCTTTCTAAATGGTGGAACAGAAAATAGAATACACCTTGTTATGTGTGTAAGAGAATAATATGAACACAAGAGTACCCCAGGGCATCAGTGGCCAGTCCGCTCAATATGATTCTTCTAGAGTTTCTTTAGAAACCCTATCCAACGAACTGGTGTTGGCCAACTTGGGCAGTGTAGTTCCTTTAAAATGGAAAATTGACTGTGGTCAATTTATGCAGGAGATTGATCAGTTTAAGGACGACTGGGTTGATTACCTTCCACGAACAGATCGTCCTAACAATCGTAAAAGTCTAACAGTAACAAACTTGCCAGGTAAGTCACATACTGATAATCCCAGTCTAGCACAGGCTAGTTATGCCGCTGGCCGTAGATTAAGTGAACTTGAGTTTAATTCGCCTACGGATGTTTTTCAATCCTGCAACAGCCTAAAGCCTTTTCTAAACGAGTGGATGCCTTTGGGTAGAACATTTCTAGTCAAGAGCAACATAGGCGGATACTTTGTTCCGCACAGAGATCATCCCAGTATGCCTAGGGATGTGTTTCGATTGATTGTGTTCTTAAATAATTGTGCGCCGTTAGACTACGATTGGTTAATGGATGATCGTAAAATGCAGATTGAACAGGGTCGTGTTTATTATGTAAACACAAGACTGACTCATAGAACTGTTAGTTGGGTCAACGACAGCATACACCTAATACTAAATGTTCCGTTCAATTCAGAAAATGTCAGCAAGGTTGTTGCTAACCTACAGCATACCCACTAACTGTTTGGTTTCTTCGTAGAGAGGAATAATACTCCAACTCATTATAATTCTAGTTTCTCTTGGTCCGCCTTCTACACCGTGAGGCAAGCGTGTATTCATAATTACAGGTTCAGTTAGTGTGTACCTATAAATTTCCTCCATTTCGGATCTAATTATTTTGTAGATTCTTGGAGTACTGTATCTTGTTTCTAATTGATCTTTGGCTTGGTAAAATATTGTATGAGAATCTTCAGTGTATTGAATTGGAATATTTAAAGCACAGCCTCTTTCGGGACAGATATGAATAGGTACTTTGAATGACGGCGGTGTTGGATAGATGTTATACAACTTAGACAAGAAGGGATATTGCTGTCTAATCTCTTCTAGGTATGGTTCTGTTTCAACATATCGTTGATGCGAGGCCAGGCCCGGTTGAGCCTTGTTTATATTTCTAAAAACAATTTCTTTTAATTTAGAAACATCTAGGTTCATAGATGGTCTAAAAATATATCGTTCATCTAGCATCATTTATTTCATTACCGCAGCGTTAAAAATTTCTAAAGCATCTTTAAACGGAACAGGATTTCCTGTTTCTTTTGAATGTATAATACAACTTAGACAAACCCAATCTTCCTCGGACTCGTTGCAGACTCTATGTGCAGGCCCTCGATTAATCAGAACAGGATTTTCTAGATGAAATCTTTCTGTAACTGTCATCTTTCTAGGATTGTAGACAAGAGCCTTTCTACCACGCTGATTAGTAACGGTTCTTACACCAGTCTCATCAACAAGTTCGCCGTATTCCATAAAACATTTTTTTAAATCACCCCACATAAAATTTATTTTAGTATTGTAATTTAAATCTAGGTCATTTGACTCTGGATGATCGTTGGTATCAGTATGCCAGGCTAATGCAGTATTTGGAAAAACTCTAAAGGCTTCGGCTTTAAAAATTTTACAGTTATAAGAGTCTAACCAATTTCTAAATTCGTTTGTGAATATAGGAGACTCGTGATGCCACTTTCCTGGCCAAAATCCAGATCCGCATACACATCTTTCTTTGATTACTTTTATTTCTGCTAAAAATAAATCTACATTGACTGACTGTTTGGGAAGATTAATATAGTTAAAGTTTATTCCCATTTATTAAATTCCAAGGATCCTGTTTAAATCTAATGCTGATTGCTTTTCGCACAGCGCCTGTTGGATTATTTACACTGTGAGGAAGATCAGTTCTCCATAATACAGGCTGCGTTAATTTAAATTCTGTGATTTTTTTACATCTACTAGGATCATAATAATTATAAGGTTGACCGTTGCTGGTATATTGTAAAGGAGGAGTATAATCACTGCTCCAAATAACCGTTGTAGTTTGTTCACAGTTAATTAACGGTATTTGAATAGCCAATTGATGACCGTAGTTGTTTGGTCTATAGTCTGTGTGTATACGACCTATGGCTTTTGGAGATACCTGTATGAGAACAAATCTCTGTACTTCTAGTCCTAGAAACTCTGTTACATCTAGATCTAGTTGTTGAAAAAAATGATCGTTGTTGGGCAACAGCTTTAAATATTTTTTTTGAATATATTCTATGTCCTTTTGCGGTACATTAATATACTGCCAATAAAAGTCTGTCATTTCTTAGTAAAGATGCTGATGCCTAATTTACTTTTGATCCCCAGTTGTCTAAAGTCACTGGCACAATGTAATCTAACACTGTCGAATACAAGAATATTTCCGGGTATCCAATCTAGAGTTGAATGTAAACTTAGGTTCTCTAACCATTGAGGTTTGAGATGTGTAAAATATCTGTCTCGGTCTATGATCTTATCCGCTGATAGGTTATCTACCTGATTGTAACTGTATACCTGTTTGTTATAAAAAGTGGGAATGTTTGAACTGCCATTGAAAAACTTTGCTGGACCGTGAAAATAAAACTGATCAAAGAAGCAGAGCTTGGGCCACTGATCACTGACTCCTTCTAATTCTAAAGGTATTGTAATTCCTTTGTAGACAGTATCAGGAAGTTCAAAGGTATCGTCATTGTGAATAATATGAGGATAGTTAGTCCAAAAGAAAAAGGCGGCTGTGATCTCAAACGGACCTATCAGGTCTTTTAATTTTTCTAGAATGTTTTCGATTACCGGGTCTGTTAAATGTTCTTTAATATCTAAAGTTATAGGACCTGTATTTTTATAGACTTTTGCAGGGCTGGCATTTGACTGTTTGAATAGATTGATTAAGTGATCCAGTTGTTCCTGGTTAAGAAAGCCGTGAACAGAAAACGGATCTGATATGTCCTGTTTGATATTGTTAACAGCTTCGATAGTTCTCATTTTTTAATTAATCTAATGAACCAGTGTGTGGGATCAATTTCCCACCAGTGTCGACCACCAAAGTTTGGATTACTGCTTTCTCCGTGATGATTGTTATGCCAGGCTTCTCCCTGCGTTAACGGAAATAATATAAGACTGTTAACACTGTCGTCTTTGGTTTCGTAGTTTCTATAACCTAGACTCTTGATATGAACTAGGCTGGTCTGAATAGAAAACACCTGTAGGGTAATAAATGCAGGGAAAACAATTAGGTATAACCAAAGGTCAACGCTGTAAAGAGCTACGACTAAATTAATTGACCATAGAATGTAACTGTAGTACTTGTGAACAAATACAACATCGTTGTCTCTCAGCAGATGTGTAATAGGTCTAAGGCTGTGTTCTCCTTCTTTGACCTTAAACATCCAGAACAAATATGAATGTAGAATCCCATCTTTTGGTGAGTGAGGATCTGTGTCTTTATCCGAAGCACGATGATGAGAAATATGAGTGGATGCCCACATAATCGGACTGCCTTGTCCACTTATGATACCACAGAATAAAATAAACCACTTGGCTGGCCTAGACACTTCAAAGGCTCTATGACTAAAAAGCCTATGCCATCCGGCGCCAATACCTACAATCATAGTTAGTACATAGCCAATTAGAAATGTCACAGGCCACCACGCAGGGGCCTGTCCGCTGATAATTAGGTAACTAGACCAAAAGCCCAGCAAATACAGTGGTATAATACCTCCCCATAGGTGTGTAATGGTAAAGATATTTTTTATAATTTGATTCATATAGATTTCCAATGGTCTAAGTATGTGTGATCGCCGATGTATATTATGTTTTGCCAGCAAGAACTATCAAGCTCGTTGGGGCAGGTAAGGTATTTATTTTTAGCTATTTCAAATTTTATATCGTATTGTGATAAAAATTTGTCAGAAACCCATTGCATCCAGTTGCTTTTTTCTCTGCTGATAAACAGTAGCTTACAATCAGCATTGTTTTTAAGCCAGTCGATTTGACTGCGAGCATTTCCAGCCATTGCTTCGCTGATAAATTTACTGTGTGCTACTCTATGATTTTCAGTTTTCCACAGTCTATTCATAATTCTGTAGACACCCAACGGCCAGCAGGCTCTTCTTGCTATGCTACTGCATATTTCTGGCTCTTGTTGATCATTGAAAGCAATAGTAAAGGCCACTGAGAATTTATAAAAATCATCAGAATAGTTTTTAGCTAGGCGATGATCAGACTGGAACTGTATCGATCTTTCACGATCAAATATATCATCTAGTTCTTTGTTGGTACCGGGCTTCCAGGTTACTGTTGAAATCATAACTATTACTTATTGATGGAGAGATAATCTCTCTACTAAAGGTTTGTAATCTTCGTAGTGAGCGCCTCCCCAGACCTTACTGAACTCTTCGAATATTTTTATATTCGGATGCTGAAATATTTCAAGTTCTTCTATATGTTCATACCCAGTGTATTTGGTTCTAGGCAACATATAAAATTGATCATTATTATTATATACATGAATCTTGCTCGAGTTTGTACCTAACTTGCCAGGGTATCTACCTTTGGCTAAATTCGCCATCCTTGGTTCTAGAAGAAAGGACAACATCATTTCAGCTGTATAAGATAAAAAGAAAGGACAGCCTTCTAATTTTTTCAATCTAAAGTTATTTAGGATAGAATGTATTAGTTCTAATTCTTCTACTTGCCATATACCTGTTTCTTTATTATACTTCATATAGGGAGGATCGTTACCCATAACAATAAATCCATCTAATTGATTTGCTACGTGCATTGTTAATGGAATTTGAAATGCAGAACATTTCATCTCTTGTGCTAGATCAACAATCTGCCCACTTTTAACAAACTCGTCAAAGTCTACGTCAACGATTGTAGGAGTTACTCCCTTGCTTTCACAAAAGTCAAAAGCATATTTTAAGTCGTGTTGATTGTAATTTGAATTTAATCTAATAATTACAGGAGTAAAATCAAAACCCAAAGTTAGAAATATGTTAAAAACATATTCGCTGTCCATACCTCCGCTGTAGAGCAGATGTATTCTTCCAGTTTTGTTTGCATAAACATACTCTGCTGCTTCTATTGTTTCTTCGAAGTAGCTTCTTACTTTCTTTTTTGGTGGTTGAATATCTACATACCAAGTATCGCCGTTGCCGGATCCAGACATATAATTGTCTTTGAGAAGATCAATCATTGAAGTTTCTTGCCCATAAAATAAAACACAGGTTTCATTCCTACTTTCTCTGCAGATGCTAGGCGAACTTTATTGTTTTTATGGATATGACTAGCAATAGACCAGCAGCCCATTTGTTTAGCAATATCTTCAAAGTGCTTATGTAACATTGTGTAGATGCCTCTGCCTCTACAGTCCTTGTCCACTGCACTGAGAACAATCCATAGGAATCCCGATTCTTTAATCTTCTCGGTACTGTAGACAATATGCCCTAGAATCTTGCCGTTTTCTACAGCATAGACCGCACCACAGTCTTGATCTTCCCAGGCAGTCATAGGATATGCGTGTCCGTTGTCGATAAGTTCAGCCATATGCCTTAGGAAAAATGTATATATAGGACTCATTGCGAGAGTATCTGTCTTTAATATTTCTATCTCATTACCGAGGTTATCTGTTTCTAGGGCGATAGGAGTAATCATAATATGTTTCCTGATATAGTTTAGGACAAAAAAGCCCCTAAGGGCTTTTTAATTAGTTTAGCTTTATCCCTGAACTAAGTTTCTTCCAATACTCTGTATGAAAGTTAAAGAACTTATCTAAGCTGTCATATGTAACAGCCTGCGGTTCACAATAATCCACTGCATAGGCCTTGTTGACTGCGTCTGTTTTTGCAGCACGAGCAAAGATTTCATAGAACTCTTTGTGCTTGGCGCTGTCAAAAGTCTTAGGAACTAACAAATGGTGACCTACATTCATCTGAGCGAACGAACTGTCAAATCCCTGTCTAACAAGTGGTTGATATCCGTTGACTACTTTGTTGCCTGTGATGCCCAATACGCTAACCTGTCGTTTATTTTCTTTGGCCCATTGTTCAGCTTCACTGATAAAGCCAATATGAAAGTCTGTTTGGCCCGAAACCATACTCAACATACTGTCTGTAGTAGATTTAAATGGAACAATATTCATATTGGGATATTTCTTCTGTAGCTGTAGAGCAGCCAAATGTGTAGTAACACCTAGACCACTAATGCCAACTGTGACATTTGCATCATTCTTTACATCTTTCCAAGCGGTAAATTTAGTACTAGTCACAGCCATAGGAGCCATACAGTGAACATACTGCTCTTTGAACTGTGTTAGATCATAGCTTTCGTTGGGATAGACATTGGGTCTAACAAAGAAAGCAGTACTGTGTGCTAGAACCACATTAGGTTCACGCAGAGCTGTGTTACTGGCAATTGCTCCGCCTGCTCCTGGTTTTGTATCGAAGATAAAATTGTATTTGTCTTGTAATTTATTTGCCTCTGCTGCCAGAGTTCTGTGATAATTTGCCACAGAGTCACCGGGACCCCAAGCATACATAATTACAATATTTTCTTTGGCCATCGCAGAAAAGCTAACAGCCATAAGAAGAGAACTTAAAAGTTTTTTCATTATTATATCCAATCTATTTTATAGTTTAACAGATGATGTCTGTAAAAGTCCTGTACATCTGCGTCATTAATATATAGCATTTGCCAGTCTTTGGTCAGGCCAACTCTGGCTACAGGTCTACGATCATTCTCAATGGCAGCAACATCCTGCTTCATTCCGATGTTCCAAAGAGATTCTAATTTTATTTTAAAGTTGTAGTACCAATCGTTGTGATCCAAATCCCAAATGTATTCTCTCGCAGCCATTTTATAAGTGGCCAAGGTGTTTTTAATCTTTTGACCATTGTTATTGTTGACCATACTCCAGCGTTGATATTCTGGATCGTTGAACCAATTGACTATAGAGTAGATTGCAGTCTTCCATTCTACTCGATCATTGAAATACAGAGCACCACGAACGCTGCAATTTAGATACTTGACATTGAAGATCAACCACCAAAAGAAATCGTGTAGACTGTTAACAGGCACACTTGCAGTATTGATGTTATGCACATACTTTTCATAGAGCAGTCTACCAAAATTTGGATCTTGTGGTATGCCTAGATGCTTGACTATCAGCTCTCGATAGTTGCTGAAATGCACATCAGGATCGCTGATGCTGTATTTTAAATTCTTTAATTTATTTCTACTGACTTCACCTAGTGTGGAGATGTAATAGTCATAGTTATTGTACAGTGTTAGGCCGAACAATGTACCAAACATACAGTCGCCCTCGTCTGCGGTAATGGGCGTGAGTCCCTGTTCTATTAGATCGTCGTACTTGTGATTGTTAGAATCCAGTATTGTAAACTTGTCTTGAATATACCTTTGCCAGAACACAGGATTTTCAATGATTGTTTCTGCACTGGCACAGACTGTTACGCTTTTTAATTCTTCTATTGTAAGGTTCTTAATCAACGCTGCCATTATAACAGTGCTGTCGATACCTCCGCTGTACATCACAGCAAACCTTTTGCCTTCTTTGATTTGTTTTTTGATTGTGCCAGCCTTGTAGTCAGTTACTTCGGCAAATGTTTTGTTGAAACGGCTGTCATATGCTGGCATTTCAAAGCCCGGAATAAGTTCCTGCTTCCAGGGTATACTCCAGTCTCCGTTTCTAGTAATAAATCTACAGGGATTGATCCTTCTAGAAATATTGATAAAAAACTTTCCTTCATAGGAACAGTCGTCGTAGATCTTCTGCCATATATCATCGTGATAGTGATTGAAACTTATGCTGGAAAAGTATAATGTGTCGTCTAGTTTTAGCATTTTAAAATAGGAATGTTGAAATATTTTCAGGACCAGACTTGGCAATTTTAGCCAACGCTTCGGGTATCTCCTGCCCGATTATTTTGTAATAACCAATTATTAGGTGTGACTGATCGCTTGAATAGTTTTTCCAACAGTCTATGATTTCTTTTTCTGCTTGTTCTTGATTGTCGCTGAGATAGAGTATATTCCTTAGTTTAAAGAAAACACCTTTATCTAGACTAGATCGATCTCTAGCTGCTGTTATACCTTCAGTCCAACCGGTATCTGTATATTGATTTATAAACTTTTGAAGGTCGTTAACGTTGTAAAAAGACTCTGTAAGGCTAATAGCATAGGCACAGTTGCGAACAAAATCAGCATAGCTTTTTAACCTAGACAACATATCTGTCTTATCTTCAAAGTCTTTAGGCGTGCCTGCATAGGATACAGTGTCTGCATCGTAGAGCATTTTTAACATTGGCTGCTGTCTTGCACAGGTTATAGAACTAGGACCAACTTTCTGTTGCGTCTTATTAAAAATAGTGTAGTCCAGACAGTTCTCGTTGGTCATATCTGTTGAACTAGGCGGTAGTGCGTAGACCAAAGTTGGCAATTTAGAACTTAGTATTTCTGCAGTCTGAAGAGTTATCCAAAAGTCTGAGTCGTCTACTAGAATAAATCTATCAAGACCTGGAGCAAATATGCCGTAGCGTCTGTTATTGCCCTGTGAATCTTTATAGAAAAATTTATAATTATTGTCGTATTGTTTTTGCATTATTCGTTGAGTCTTATATATTTGACATTTTCGTAGAAACGCTTTTCTTCGCCGTTGTTTTGATTTAGAAAGTCTAGAAATTCAAAGTAGGGAATAGTCAGTGCGTGTTTTCTAAATCTAGGATTGCCGCTGATGTAGGGAATATTCTCACTACCGGCAAACTTAGGAAAATATATAAGCTCATCTTGCCAATACTTTCCGTAGATAATAGGTTTAATATAATAATCCCAGCGGTCAACTGTGTTTAGTTTTTTACCTTCTACCTTGGCTCCGTTACCGTCGAAGTATTTGGCTGTGATAATTGCAGCTCTATAGACTTCATCATCGATTATACTTGCTAGAAATTCAGGACTATCACACCAATAGATTTCCTTTCCGCTTCGATTGAGACTTTCAAATACTCGTTGTCTGGTTACTTCCGGAAGATAATAGCCTTGATAGTAGTGTATATTTCCTGAATCGTGATTGACATAGACAAATGGATCGTGCGCCATCTGTACAAAGTCCCAATCTTCAGGTAGCTGTTCCAGAAACAGTCGTTGAATGATGTTAATCTTGGTAGGAACATCTAGGTCAATGGCGAGATCGTGTACTTGATCTTCTACGGCCATTACATCTATATCAACTATATGAAGTCTAATTCCTGGATACTTTTCTTGAAGTATTTTTACCTGCTTGTATTCATTGTTATTGAAACCCGGCATATACAGAAAAGCATATTCTGCAGGAACACCCATATGATAAAAGCTGTGTAACATACTTTGGCTGTCAACACCACCACTGAGACTTACTAGTATTTTAGATGACGACTCGGCAATTTCTCTTGCACGACGATCGTGTTCCTCTTTCATAGTGCCGTGAGGCCTAGAGCAGGCTGCTAGATCTAGATAAAATAGACCGTTTTCAAATCCGTATTTCATTGAGCCACTCTCTAAAATGAAGTTTGCTTTGTTCTAGATTTGATTTGTTATTTGAAAATTTTACTATGGATTCTGATTGATGCTTGTCCTGTGCCCAGGCAGTTTCAAAAATATCATTGTTGAATTTCCAATTTAATTCAGAATATCGTATATCTTTATATTTGAATACACAGACATCTGTGACTTGATCTTTAGGAACACAGACAGTGACAAACAATGCGCCCGGTTGCCACTCTATCATTGTGCCCGGATACAGGGTTACCCAGGCAGCAGCCAGAGTTTCATTGCCTAACAGAGTGTTTCTAAAATCTTCATCAAGCGTGTCTGTGCGTTTTACCAACTGCACATTGCCCCATTTGTGATAGACCCACTCTACTTCCGGAGAGCCTGTAATTCCTATATCAGTGTATACTTCTTGATGCACTACAGGAATGTGATCAACATCAAGAAATACATCTAAGATATTTTTAAAATCGCAGTTAACACGATCGATCCGTTCTTCGACTAAGGTCATATAGCTAAAGTCTAGACTTTGAATACAGGATAGATCACAGTCTTGGGACAGCAATAGACTGTTTTGTTCATAGACATTGGCAAGATTGAGCTTGGTATTGTTACAGACTTTGGTGCTGCCTTGGCCCAAGGGTTGACCGGCAGTGTCCCAACTCCAACCGTGATATTGGCAAACGAATTCTGTTTTAGGTTGGGAAAGAATCAGGCTGCCTTGATGCGGGCAGACATTGTTAGCCAATTTGAAACCACCGTCATTATTGATCAGTGTTTTTCTTTTTTCGTATTGTGCTAGGGGTTTCTTTATCCCGGTTGTGATATCGTTTATATGTGCTAGAAACATTTTAATCTATGAAAGGCCCTTGGTAATTACTTATCGCTTGTTCTATAACGGGCCGTATTTTCTCGTCCATAAAATCAAAATAGATCAAAATGTGATATCTATTTGACCTGCCGTTGTTTACAGCCTTGTGATAATGCACACTATTGAACATCCAAACTTCACCTAGACTGTATTTCTGTTTGAATTCGGGCTGTTGATTGAGCAGTTTAAAATCGTCAGGGTGTCCACTAAATCCCGTGTCCTTGGTCACAGAAAAATAACAATGATCATTGGTAACCAAAGGTATGTGTATGGTTGCACGATAAGATTCATCCGTGACTATCTTGTCGGGATTCTGTCTAGCCTTGGCTAAATGGCAATGATAGGATATGTTTCTTTCTGCTGTTAGTTTGCTGACTCGTATTCTACAGAGATCTCGAAACATATTCGTAGTATACTTGGTTGTATAGGGCATCTTTTCACCAATGTCAGTGACTTGAAATTCAGCCAGACCATCTTCTTTTAGTTTAACACCCAGAGACTTGATTCGGTCGTGTGTGAGATTTGTAGTGTAGTAGTCTATCATATGCGAACCTAGTCTAGTGATGTCAACTAGACTGAAACCCTGCCAGCTTTCTTGCAGATAGTGCATCCTAGATTCCTCTACATCTCTAGAATACTCAAACTTGGCAATGTTGTCTGCGTTGAGTTTGAGCTCCATTTGCATACGCTCTAGATCCATCACAGGCAGATAAGGAGTGAGATTTAAGTGGGGGATCGAACAGATCATTTTTTCATATTCTTGATCAGTCATTCTAGCTTATCCATATTCAATAATGGTCCTTTGTAGTCCTTGAGTGCTTGTTTAATTACGGGAAACATCTTTTTGTCGTTAAAGGGCATATACATCATTATGTGATCTCTGGGTGCAGCACCTCGATTGAATACATTATGATAGAAGTAGCTGTTAAACAACCACACTTCTCCAATGGCATACTTCTGCCAGGCAATGTCAGTGAACTTTTGTTCAGTCATAGGGTTATGTTCAGCAACACCAAAGTAGGTATCCTTGTTGGTTATTAGAGGAATGTGTATTACTGGCTCAACAATTCTATGCCTGAGTCTATAATCATCGTTCATATTAAACTTTTTATCACCTGTTTCAGCCAGCCTGTAGTGACTATGCCAAGTGGCATTCCCACCGTTGGGCATTATTCTACTGATGCGAGTCTTTTGTGGTTGATCAATGATAGTATAAATGTAGTCTATCATTGAGGGAACAAGACTGCCTACATCTGTAGGTCCATAAACAAAGTTGCCCTGTTCATCTAGATTAAATGTCAGCTTGTTGAAATTATTTTCTGTTGTTAGATAATCTAAGTTATGTCGACCTTCCTTGCAAGAGTCTATGATACACATACCTTTCCAGTTGTTGGCCATATGCTCTGCTAGTCGTTGATTAGTATTGCCTGTTATATAAGGATAAAAATCTTGGTCACTGAACTGAAAAAGTTCCTTTAGCATTTCTCGCAAGGGAACTTCCGGAAGGTACTTGGTTAGATTAAGGTGTGGTATTTTGTTTAGATGCTGCGATACCAGTATTTCTTCTTCACTTAACATATCTTATCTGTTGATGTTTAAATTTTTCAGTTGATCGTTCTAATAGATCGTAGGTTTCTTTGGTTTTGTATCCTGCAATCACGCCTTCTGTTTGATATACAGGTTTACCTACTACCACACAGGTGATCCTTTCTTCTGATTCGTCAAAGGTGTCAACCCCGTGCGCAGCCAACGCAGAGGTTAATGCCCAGGGGTAAGTGCCTAGATTCTTTTGATCGGCGTATAGTTTTTCTTGTTCACATATAGAATCCAAAGTAGAGTTGATTGGTTCTAGATTCTTATCTAGAGTGTAAGTGGGCAGTCGTTTGCCGTTGAAGTGCTCTTTCTTTACCTGTCTAAAATACAGTGCGTCCTTGCTAACTGTATTTCTTAGGTAGAATCTAAAACCTATCCAGTTGTCAGGATCGGTATGTAATAACACAGGTATGTTAGGATCTTGTTGCAGAAAGTTCACTGACTGCAATTTGAAGAAAGGAAACAGACTTAGATAGTCTACGATCTCAGGAAACAATTTATCAAAGTCCATTATCCAAGGGGTAT
>JACCDW011151728.1_pt1 | contig 13790 bp, 12 predicted proteins | sample 7449781 | NCBI WGS metagenome assembly JACCDW01 (sample SAMN15323449, study PRJNA562643) | freshwater metagenome | isolation source: river surface water | place: USA:Blue River Watershed | collected 2017-08-18 | reverse complement strand
GTTTAATTCGTTAATTTTAGTAATCATATTAGAAGAATTTAACGAGATAAAAGTTACTTCATCTTTTATTTGTGATTCTGTAAAATTTAAATTTTTGAGTTCTTTAACAAAATTATAATGTGTGCTTTTTGGACTTAAAATAATTGTGTCATAATCTTTTAATTGTTTTGCTATAAAAAGTGCAGTTAACGTTTTACCTTGGCTCATAGAATAGAAAAATAATAAACCTCTAGGATTGTTTTCAATAAAAAACTTTTGTATTATAAATTGATGAAATTTTAAAATTACATTTGTTTCAGGTGTTAAAGATTTGTATTCTTCATAGTTATAAGACGATAATAAATTTTTTATATAAAGCGGATAATTTGTATTATTTTCCATATGTATGGGGTATATAAAATAAAAAGTTTTTTAAGTTAAAAAAAAATAAGGAAAAGTTAAAAGGATAGAATAAAAGTAAAAATTAAAAGGAGAGAATAAAAGGAGAGAATAAAAACAAAAAAAAGATATTACAAACTTTTTTAATTTCTTTTTATTCATTTTTATAATTTTTTTTATATAATAATTTATATAGATTCATACTTTTTAAAACAATGGAAGAATTTTTAATGTACGTATTTGCTATTATAGTATTAGTAGTATTAGTAATTTTATTTATTGTATCTAACAATACCGATCCATTTGAAGAATCACCTGCAGGTATGACCCCTGAAAATGCAGTACAATCAAAGTTACCAAATGATACATATGGATCAGATTATAAAACTCAAAATGGTGTAGCATATGCCGAAGTAATGCAAAATTATAGTTTAACACCTGATATTTATGAATCTCAAAGAGAATTCGTAAATGATAAAAATGCAACTACATCAACAAGCAGTTTAAATACTGTTACTGATCATGATGTTGCTTTTGATTGGAGATTAAGAAGGCCTAATTACCAACAAAGCTTTACTAAAAAAGATAATATTCCTTATGATGTTCCTACACAAGAATATAGTATTTATTATGATCAATTACCAGAAAAAAAACTTTATTATCCTTTGTAAAAGAATTAAAGAAATTACTAAACAAATTATTTTTTTTACATACACTTTTATCTTTACCTTTTTTATTTTTTACTCTTCCTCTTTTTTTTCTTCATCTTTTTTTCTTTCCTTCTTCATCTTTTCCTTCTCCATACACACAAAAAAATTAAATCTTTATCTTTCTGAAGAATTTTATAATTATAGGTTTGTCACTTCTTGAGTTTATAAAACTGTATTTTTCCGTTTCATTTGTAATTTTGTATTTTCCATTTGTATGCCATTTACAATATTTTATATTTTCAGGTGATGATTTATCACTTAAAGTTTTCCATTCAAAATAAATAATGTCATCATCACAAATTTCAAAACTATCACCTTTTACAAATTGTATATTCATTTTTATATAAGTCTGGTTGTTGTTTAACAGATCAATAAAATCTTTATCATCGTTAATTAAATTTATTATGTAATCATCAGTAAGTTTAAAAAACTCTTCAAAATCATTTTCAGTTTCCAGTTTAACACAACTATAATTTAACTTTAATTTTTCCATACATTTTTTTATTACATGTTCATAAATTAAACTTTCATCTGAATTATAATAATCTACGTACTGATTTTGTCTTAATCTAAATAATGCATCAATTTGATCATAAAAGTTAAAGCTAAAACAAAGCAAGTTATCAATAATGTCTATGTTGTTACAAATGTTTAATATCAAATTTGAATAATTTGTGTTATCATTTGTAAGTTTGATTTTATCACGATAGATATAATCAATTTTATCTACATCAATTTGACAAATTTGATTATTTACAATTTGTTCGAGTCCTATAAAATAAGGTTGAAGTACACCTTTTTTTATTAATTCAGGAATGAAATTAAGGTAAATTTCCTTTTTAAAATCAACATCTGGATAATGTTTTTTGATAAAATAAACAGGATCTATAAAATACTGAATCATTGTAATATCTTTTTCTGTGAGACATGAAACACCTGGATAAGTTAATTCGCCTTTTTCGTTTGTTTGAATTTTCATATTTTTTATAATGTATTCAACAATTTTAACACTTCGTTCTTCATGTTTGTTATTAACAATTGAATCAAAAGTATGACTAAAACAACTATGTCCAATATCATGTAAAAGTCCTGCTATTTCAACTTGTATTATTTCATTAAATGTTATTTCTGGATGTTTTTTCTGTAGGTTTTCAACAGTTTTATAAGCTAAATATGAAACTCCAATAGAATGATTAAAACGTGAATGATCAGCATTTATATATTTAAATTTTAAAGGTCCAAGTTGTGAAATATTTTTTAATCTTTGAAAAACATAAAATTCCGAAATTTCTTTTGAATAAAGTGACTGTGTAACTTGTCTATGTAGAATATCAAAAGTCTTCATAGTGTGTTAATGGAGTATTAAAAATTCATTTTTTTAAAATGAGAAAGAGAAAGAAAGAGGAGAAAGAGGAGAAAGAGGAGAAAGAGGAGAAAGAGAGAAAGAGAGAGAGAGGTATTTTTTAAGAGAGTATGTATTTTTCTTTTTTACACTTCTCCTTTTTTTTATCTCTTACTCCCTTCCTTTTTTATCCATCTCTTTTAAAAAAAATGATTTTTTAAACTCTATTTGTCATACGTGACTAAACATATTTTATTATGTCTTCCGCGTTTACTTTCATTGATTCCGCTACTTCTAATTTTCTTGCTCCAGCAATGGAAAAAAGATTAAAAGATGAAACCCCTGATGAAGTGAAAAAAATTCTTTTTAAGTTGGTTGGTAATTGTTGGACTGAAGAATTTTCAAAGGCTCACGCTTCTGAAATTTTTGAATTCATCAAGAAATCTCCCGATTGCGAAAAGTTGAAACAAAAAATGGATTTGATCTTATCCGAAGCCGTTGCCATTGCAATGACTGAAAAGATACAACAAAAGGCAATTGATCCTTTAAATAATCAGCCTGTCAAAAGGTTTATGCCATCAATAAGATACGATACACCTGAAGAATTTGCTTTATCTTTGGAATGCAGGATTTTACCTGAATTCATTGAAGAAAAAGATCTAATTGCTAAGAAGACACCAAAATCATCATTACTCGCTTTGTTGTTCTGCTTCTTCTCAGGTGCATCAGCACTTAAACCGAATTCCGATTCAGTTGAGAAGATGGTAGCAGTACCTAGCAAGAAAAAAGATGATTGGTTACATATTCAGCCAACTGGATGGTATACACACATTGTCGACAATACTATTTATTACTTCAATCATTATGCTAATACAGATCCGTTCTGTTATAGCCTTGATTCAAGTAAATGGTGTTTGAAGAAAATGGTGCCTTATGTTGAAGGTGATAAACATTACGATAAAGATAAGCCTTACTATAAAAAAACAGTTTGTTATTCTGAAGTTTCATTTAATGTCGGATATGAAGATTTAGCTCTTGGGTTGTATGTTAAACAACTAATGGAAGCTGAAACGTTACAAGACTTTGATGACATGAAAGGTAAAATTATCGATTACTTGGTATCAAACAAGGGATTGGATAAGAAGACTGTTGAAGATTGCTGGGCAACAAAGTTTACAAAGAAGAAGTAAATTGTTGCAATGGGAAAAGATTTGAGTAACACGAATCTAAACTAGTAATAACTAGTATTAGTGTTGCAGTCAGATACAAAGACTTAAAAAATGTATATAAAAGATTTGAGTAACACGGATCTAAACTAGTAATAACTGGTATTAGTGTTGCAGTCAGATACAAAGACTTAAAAAATGTATAAAAAGATCTGAGTAACACGGATCTAAACCAAAAAAAAGAAAAAGTGATGATAACACACACTTTAACTTTTTTGTTTTTTTTTGAATCTTAAAAATATATAAAAAAAATGTTTTTCTTTAATGACCAGGGTAAGGGTCAAATTTTTTATGTTTCAGATCAAGAAACTTAACAAAGTCACCATAAACTTTCTTATCTAGTTTTTCTCTTTGTTCTTCTTCTAGTTCTTTATTCACCAATTCGATGAAACGATTAATGAATTCGTTTTTGAGCTCATGATACTCATCTTTATCTGTTGTTTGCTTGATTTTTGAGTAGATCTTATAAAGCTTGAGAGCTTCAAGATTCATCTTGATCCTGTAATTTGTCTTAACAAGTTTGTGTTGCGGAGAATTTTTATTGAAAAACTTTACAGTCAAGTCTTTAGTTTGAAAGTTAATTGCAAATGGATCACCGTATGGTTTTGCAGTGAAATAAAAATCTTCAAATGTAAACCATCCATCTGGAAGTAATGAATCGTTGAGATCTGCAAAGTCTGTATTTATGAAAATTTCCTTACTCGGAAAGAAATGTTTGAACACTTTACCTAAATCAGTAATTGGTTTATATGTACTTTTATCATCTGATAACTTTGGTAAAGTCCTTGAAGTTCTTGGAGTTTCAGGAGTTTCAGGAACCTTTTTTTTTGGTTGAGTAATGTAAATGTCTTTTGCTTCATTTTTGTTTTGGACAATTTTGACATAATCAGCCTTTGCAGGGTTGTAACCTTTGATATCAGAAATGTACTTTGAAACAAGATAAACTTTTATTTGTTCTGTAAACTTTGTCTCAAATTGCTCTTTCTTGCTTGGATCGGAAATAAGATTTTTCAAAATCTCAGTCTTGAGAGTATTGATATTTAAATTGTAAATGTTGTTGTTAAACAATGTTTTGAATTCTTCAGAATCTTTGACAGATTGAAGAAAATTATATTTGTCTTTCAAATTTGCAGATACTTCCGCAAAAATTAGATCTTTACACATGTCAATAACTGACTTTTTAAAGTCTTCATTCTTTGAAACAATTGCCTCAAAAAGTTCAGGCTTGTTAAGTTTTTCCTCAAAAGATGAGTAAAATGTTTCAATTCTTTCAGAAACAATTTTTGTAAGTTCTTCATCAGGTTTTGTTTGAAATGCAGTGATTTCAAATGTTCCGAATAAGTTTGAAGCTTCCATTTAAATGTAAATGAATTCTATATATAAAATAAAAATTCAATTTTTTTATTTGATGAAAAAAAAAGAAAAAAAGGATAAAAAGGAAAGAAAAATTCCTTTTATCTTTATTCTCAACAAAAAAACAAAAAAATTTTGTATTTTATATTGTTTATGTGATTATATATTTTTTTGTGGTGTTGGGGGTGCTGTTTAAAGGTACAGCTTACCTAGTGTGCTGTTTAAAGGTACAGCTTACCTCCTTAGCAATCTTAGTCACTTTCAGCACTCTGCACAGCACTTCCAGCAACCTTATCGCTCTTTCCCATGGCCTTCTTCTTTGCAGCTGCTGCCACAAAGTCGTACCATACGAACCAATTGTCATCAAACCAATCCCGTGGAAGGCGTTTGATATTGACAAGGTAATTGATAATTTCAGCACGTTTTGCACTGAAATTTTCCTTAGTGATAAATCTCTTACATGCCTGGTAAACCAGTCTAGCAAGTTCATCATCATCCTCAGAAATCGGAAACCATTTGTCAACAGCTGGAGAAGATTTCCCAGCGTTCACATGTTTCAGACACCAATTTCCATTAAGGTTGTAACAAAAGCCGGTAAGTTGAGTTCCATTATGGGACCCAACTTGGTAATACCAACCTTTCACATAATGCCAAGTAGATCCGAAACCAGAGAAAGTTATCCTTTTCTGGTCTCGTACTAATGGTTCATGTACCTTAAATGATTCATTGGGGAAAAACCATTTGTGCAACGCACCCAAACAAGAAGGAGGAGACTTAATAAGTTCTTCTCCAGCTCGAATAGGTCTCACACATCCACGTTCCCAGTTCGCGTTTTCTACCGATTGCTCGGTTTCAGACTGCGCGACAGTCGTATTATCTGTTGCTATCGACGCCGCAACAGGTTCATCAACTAAATCAGCCCAATTACTGGACTGAGTTGCAGCCGATGAAGGCAGGGGGGGAATCAAAGGAGTTGGTACATAATGATCGGTGTAGTTTTTGACAACTGCCTTTAAAAAGACGTTCATCAATTCACTTTTCAATATGGGATCATTCTCGATCAGATTAAGAATTGTCTTGGTTTTACCCTTAACAATCTCATCCAACCAAAGTTTGATAGTTCCTTCAATTTTAGACCGATTTGCATCAGTCAAATTTCCATCTTTTAAGGTTTGTGGAATAAAACCACCTACAACCTCGTAAAAGGCAGTAGGAGTCAATACTGTTTCTGTTCCACTCGGGGCAACAGAAGCAACAAAGACAGAGGAGGAAGCAACGGCGGGGGCAACGGGGACGGCAGACGACAACATTTGTTATGATCAGCAAGGTAAATAGCGCTATAAAATTCAATTTTTTTTTATAAATTTTTGTACTCAAAATTTTTATATAATGTGTGTTGAAAAAGGAATTATATAAAAAATTGAGGTTTTAGGTTTGCTATAAAAAAGTTGAGGTTTTAGGTTTTAATAAAAAATTATACTTTTATTTTTAATCTCTTTCAAATATCTTTTTTTAATCTTTACAAAAAAAATCTTTTTTATTCTCCTTTTTATCCCTTACTTTAAATATCAGGCATAATACCTTTAATATCATTTATTAACCCCTTTTCAACTTCAACTTTGACAGCTTTAACATCAATTATATTATTTAAACGGCTTCTTGCTAAATTTATATTTTCTTGTATATTATAAATTCTACATGCTGAATAAATTATATAACTTATTTTATTTAACACTTTTTCAAAAGATTCATTATATTTAAATTTTGTGTCTACATATTCATTTATGATTTTTTCTATATTTTCTTCAATTTCTTCAATTTTGGTTTCATCATTTTCTATAATTTGCGGTATCTCAGATTCATTAATTTTTATTTCCTTTTTCAATTCATCTAAATTTTTCAACAATACCATTTTTTCAGTCATACATTTACTTAACACTTCTTGGTATTTTTCATATAATTCATTAATCAGATTTTTAAATTTCCTTAATTCCTTTATTTGTGCTTCTAATTTTTTTATATTAATATCACAATTGTATCTATAAACAGCACTAGCATTACCCCAAGTTTTATATAAAAGTTCAATAACATATTTATTATTAAGTTTATCCTTACCTAAGGTTAAAACATTTTTTATATAATTTATACAATAAGTTTTACCATAATATTTTTTTGCTTCCTTTTCAAAGTTTCCAATTAAATACCCTTCATTTTCTGTTAAACTTATACAATATCCGTTAAGAAAATCTAATTTTACTTGTATAACTTTTTCTACAGTATTTTCAATATCTATAAGTTTCGGATCAAGTATAGAAGTTAAATTTGAACCTGTATATTTGTAATCAATTTTTGTTTTGATACTCTTGTTTACGCTTTTAAAATGCGTTTGTATAAATTTTCCAAATTCTTGCCATTTTGTATAATAATGTTTAGCTATGTTATTTTCTAGAAAATTTACAGCATTGTCTAAACTTTTCTTATCGTCAGTACTTGCAAATTTTGGATCGTATAAAATCAATCTTGCAAATTGTGTATTAAAACTATTTTTTACATAATGGTCTAAGTCAATTTCGAAATTTCCAGGTGTTTCCGGGTTGTAAATTTCAAGTTTCTCACCAATGTTAATTATATTTTTTGTTCCTCTGTATCCGTAATTATAAGGATACTTTTTACAAACAATAGTATCAATACGTTCATAAGGTTTTATAATTATACCTTTTTCAGCCATACGTTTAACCAATGTATGAATTTTTACATTTTTCTTTTCTGGTTTGTACATTTCAGATTGTTTAAAATATGAAAGGTCCCATTTTGTGTTATACAATTCGTGATATTTCATACATATAAGCTCCATAATTGTGTAAATATTTGAAATGTCTAAAATTTGATTAAGAAGATCACCGTAAACCTTTCTTAAAAGTTCAGATGTTCCACGTTTTTTAATTTCAAGACCTCTAATAAATATATTTTTCACATTAAAGTTAACTATACTTTTATGTTCGATACCAAAGTATTTTTTTTGTGCAAGCATCATAACATAATAAAGTACTTCTTCATAAGCCATACTTAAAAAGTTTGTATGACTTATTTTTTTAAATTCTTGGTTTACTATTTTTTGTATATTATCCATTTGTTTCATTGTGATTTCTACCAGTTTGGTACAGTAATCAAGTTTTGTTATTTTTTCAGAATAATAAAGTTTATCATATTCTTCAAAATATTTATCACTTGCCGAAATGTATAAACTATCTGTATCACCATAATGAACTAAATACCCATGTGATTCAACAATTTCTTTAGCTTTTAATAAACTTTTCTGTCCTAATGCTGTAATACTACAAGCAATATCACGAATATAAAGTGATGAAGTTTGTGAACCAGTAACACCATAAAAGGTATTCATAAAAACTTTTATTGAATTTTGTTTTGAATTATAGTAATTAATCCAAATTTCAAGTTCTTGAAGTTCTTGGGTATTTTGGGATGATTCTTTTAATAAATGTTCCTTTTTTTCTACATACGGATTTAGTAAAGCTTTAATCGATTTCCTTTTATTAAAAAGTGTATTTAAAATATAAGGATATAATCCAAATTTAAAATTTGGGTCAGTTATGTCGAAGTTGTTAGAATGCCATATATAATAACATTTTTGAAGTCCGTTATAATTATATTCAACTTCAAGTATTTTAGATTTTGTAAAATTATAAAATTCTGAAGCAAAATACAAATTTACAAATTTATTAGCTGTTGATATTTCAGTAAATTCATCTCTTAATTTTTTTATATTGCTTATATCAGGAAATTTTATATTTTTTTCAAATGTAAATTCACCTGATTCAAATTTTTGTAAATTGTCAGTAATAAATTTTATAGCATAAGAATCTTTAAATTTATTTTCAAGTTCAATAATTTTTTCAATTTCTTCTTTTTCTTCTATAGTTCTTATAAGTTTTGTTGGACATAAATTATAAGCCCTCATTAAACTAGGATATAATGACGAAAAATCTAAACCTGAAATAGGACGTTTTATTTTTTCATTAAAAAATTCTCTGTAATGTTTTGGTGTAATACTTACATGTGATGTTTTGTATTTTTCTTGTTTATATTTTGTATACAATTCATCAAGTAAAGTATTATCATTTATTACCGGTCCATGTGATTCAATAATTTTTAATATTATATCGTTATCTTCCTTTTGTTCTTCCCAATCAGTATTTATTTTTATAATCTGGTCATAAGTGAACATATGTATTTTTTCTTTTAAAACTTTTAGTTCATTGACTCGTTTAACATTTTCAGATATAGTTAATTTCGGTGCATTTAAACCTTTTATTGGTTGTAAAACTAAAGCACCTTCATATTTTCCAGTTGATGCATTTGATGCGTATTTATTTGAAGTATTAAACCGCATGCAAAAAGGAGGTTTTTGACCTATGTTAACAGTTGTATTAAAAATTTTCATACCATTAGCTCTATAAAATGAATCACGTAAACTAACAAAAGTTATACCACTAAATTCACGATTATCAATAATAGCAAGATTTTTACAAATAAGTTCATGTGAACGGATACTATCGATAACACAATACTTATTTATGTCCTTTAGTAATTTTTTGTGTTGAAAGTTAGGGTCAAGGATAGGGTCAAGGATAGTTTTTTTTGTATTATCTTCACTTTCATCATCATCACTTTCTTCACTTTCTTCACTACTTTTAAATCCATTAAAATCATCATCTCTAAATTTTTTCTCAATAATTTTTATAGCATCCTGTATTTTAGGAACACTTCTTTTATTACCTTGAGAATCAGAGTAATTTTTATAAATTTCAAATAACAAAGATATAGGCATATCATCTTTAGATTCTAAACCAGATTTACTTAAATACCAATTCAAACTAGATTTTTCTGCTGTTGGATTTAACTTTCTAAAAATTGTACGAATATCAATAGGAAGAAATCCAGGAAATTCTAAAAATTTAGCTTTTATAGTTAAATCAGCTGTTATCTTAATTTGTTCTATTTTGAAAAACCTGGAATAAACGTATTCATCTGTTACAGGTGTATTATATTCTTTGAACTTTATACTTGACATATTTGAATATATTTTTTTAAGTAATCCAGGATAACATAAAGCACGATGAACAAACCAAGGCCAATCAAAATCAGAATCATTAAACCCGTAAATTATTTCAGGTTCAAAAATTGAATGTACCGCGCTATATGCTTCTAAAATATTTTTCTCATTTCCGCAGATGATAGTTATAAAATCTGGGTCTGGTTCAGCATCATAATCACAAAATATAAAATTTACTTTTGTTGATTTTTCTGATGCAAATTGATAGGTAGATGATAAACTAAAAATACGGTTTGAATCAACCAACGGATTAGGTAAACCTGTATCTGAGTAAACTTCTGTATCCCATGAATTTGTTAATGTTTTATTTTGGATCATGTCGATAGTAAGGTTTTCATTTGGATAATTTTTAAAATTTGTTTCTGGTGCGTTGATAATGAAGATATGTGAATTCGTATTTATTAAGTCTGGGTTATGAAATTTTTTTATTTCTGAAATTTCACACCATGAACTTAAACTTATATCTGTATCTCTACTAAAAATTTTATAATAGTCTTTAGTTGAGTCATTTGTATATAAAATAAAATCATTGTCATCTATGTCTTTGTTTTTATTTAAAATTGCAATTGCATCATTACGATGTTTTAATTTGTCAAAACTTAATCTCAAAAATCCAGATTTAAAACGATTGTAATATTTGTATTTGTAAGCTGTAATAAATTGAAGTGAAACAATTGGGTTAAACGATTCAGCTTTATATTTTGAAATAGTTATTGGTTTTATAGTTTGTGTTACATTAGCAATATATGCGTTAAAATTTGTTTTGTTATTTTTAATGTATTCATGTGTTATATAATCTGGTAGTAGGATTTCAAAATAAGGTTTTATGTTATTTAAAATTACTGTTGCTCGTTCTCCATTCAATAAGATACCAAATAAAAATATACGATAATTTGCTTTATCATAAGTTTCTAATTGTATATCATATTCATTTACACAAGATGGTAAAAATAAAAGTTTTGAACTTTCAGGTAATGGAGTTAAATTTAAAAGTGTTTTTCTTGTAATAGGTGGTTTAAAGATTTTTTTTATAGATTCTGTAATATCATCAGAATCGGCGATATTATAGTATGTTTCCATTGATAGAAATTATGGTATTTATCATATAAAATAATTCAATTTTTAGAAAAAAGAAAAGGAAGAGAAAAGGAAGAGAAGAGAGAGAAGAGAGAAAAGGAATAATTTTGTTTTTAAATATATTTTAATTATATATTTGACCTTTTTACTTTTTCTTTATGTCTGATCCTGGCTATATAGTAACTCAAGAAGAATTTCGAAATTTAATTTCTAAATTTAATAATCAAACTATATCTTTTTATGAAACTGTTGTACTTTTTGAATTTATATCAATTACAAGCAAAAATAATAATAATGAAATAGTAATAATACATAAAAAAGATATAATTTTAAAAATTTTAAAATTATTTTTAAAATGCGGGTTTTATTGGACATGTAGTTTTTATGGTTTATATGTGTTATATAAAAATTTTAGGTAAAAAAAGAGAAAAGGAAAAAGATAAAAAGGAAGAGGATAAAAGAGAAAGAGAGGATAAAAAGAGAAAGAGAGGATAAAAAAAAGAGAGAGAAAGAGAGGATAAAAGGAGAAAGAGGAGAAAGGGATAATTTGTTTTAAAAATTAAATTAAATATATATTGTATAAAAATGGATGAATTTATTTTTGATGAATGTCATAAATTAGTTAACACAGAGGAAATAAAAACAATTAAAGATTTTAATTTATTTTCCTATATAATTAATTATAATACTTTAGATACTAAAGAAAGATTAGAACTTATTAAATATATAATTTTAAATCCACAATTTGGTAATCATGTTTATTCATTGAGTGAAGAAGATTTTAAAAATTATTTAAACAAATTAAATAATAAAACTATATCAATTGATGAATTAGCTGAACTTTCTGGGTTTATAATTTCTGAAAAATTTACTTATAAATTTATAATAGATAATAAACTATTAAAAGATATTGAAAAAAAGAAAACTCCATTTAATAAAAAAAATATTTTTACAGGTATTATTTTAGTTACTGGATTATTTTACTTATATAAAAAATATAAGAGTAAATAAAATATTTTTTAACTGTACCACATGTTAATTCTATCTTGAGCGTTTTGAACAGGTCTATTAAAATTTAAGTAAGAAATTCTAAAAGCATCGTCTTGTTTTTTTTCATAATGTCTATTAACTAACCAAGTTTGATAAGCTGGAATTTGGTTATTGTATCTTTGTTTTGAATTATCAATATAAACATTTTCAGCAAAATTATAATCAGTATTTATTATATCTGATTGTAATAAATCGTACATATTTTGAGGGGTTCCGTCGGTGTATATTTTTTTTGGTACAAGAACTTCAGGAAAATTTATAGTATAAAATTTTATAAATTTTTGATTTAAAAAATCTAAGTATTCACCTTCATAGATAACATTTATATTAGATAACTTTGGATCAGTTATAAAGGATTTCATTTTTTGTTTTAAGTCAGTATCATTAATTTTTATATCTTGATAAGCTCGCTGAATTCTTTGTTTAATTGTAATAAAATTTTGAGATGTATAAAATTGAGTTTTAACATTATCTAAAATTCGTTGATCTGTAAAATGGTAATTATTTCCCCTTGAAGATATAGTATAAAATTTTGTATTGGGTGATTTAAATTTTACAGAATATGGTAATTTAATTGCATCTGGATTTTGCATTTTTTATATATAATATTTTATAATGTTTTAAAAACATATATATACTTTTAAGTTAAAAATGTCAGGTTTTGTTTTAGGATACGCTCCTGTTGATGAAGTTGAAAGTAATGAAGATAATAATGAAGTTATTGAAAGTAATGAAATTAAAGGTAGTAATGAAGAGGATGATAAGAAAGTACAAGAAAAGAAACCCCAAGAATTATCATCAAATTTAAGAACATTTATGATTATTTTAGCATCAGTACTTTTAATCTTTGTCATATTAATGTTAATTAAATCTATTATGGTTGCTAGCGAAAATAGTGTTTATTCTGGTTCTGTATATGGTTCTGGTCCTGGAACTGGAACTATGTCATGTCCTAAACCACAAGTCTATTATATTGTAAAAAAAAATGATGAAACAGCTGGATTAAGTCGTGACTTTGGAGATTCAAACGTTTTACCTGCTGTTAGATCTGCATATAATGTTAAACCGATGGATGCTTTATTAAGGTAAAAAAAGAAAAGTAAAAAAAAAGAGAAGAGTGAAAAGTAAAAAAAAAAATTAAATAAGTTTATCTAAAATATCATATTTTTTTTCATAACATAATTCATATAATGAATCCATATTATTAAAAATTACTTCAGTAAATAATATATTTCCTTTTTCTGCTAACAGATTCAAAAGTTTATTATAATTTTTAGTTTTAAAACATTCATCAAATATTTTATTTTGTTTTTTTTCATAATTTAAAATTTCAATTTCTTCAATTTCTTCAATTCTATTACTATAATATTCTTCATATTTATGAAAAAACGGGCTTACAACACTTTCTATATATTTAAATTTTAATTCATCTTGAGTATTTTTATATTTATCTTTTTGTATATCATTAATAAACTTTTTTACTTCATTTAAATGAATTATATAGCGTATATAATTATGTT
>JACCDW011172298.1_pt1 | contig 13792 bp, 10 predicted proteins | sample 7449781 | NCBI WGS metagenome assembly JACCDW01 (sample SAMN15323449, study PRJNA562643) | freshwater metagenome | isolation source: river surface water | place: USA:Blue River Watershed | collected 2017-08-18 | reverse complement strand
TCAACGGGAACTTAAAATGGATCTTTTTCAATTTGTTAACCATATCTCTTTTTTATAATCGCTCCCGAACCAGTTCGAGAACGTAATATTTTGATTTTAATTACTTTATGTATGTGTATTTCGATGCTAATTAATGTGGATAAAGTTACGAAATGTATCCAAGTTAAGCATCGCAAATTAATATAATAGTTGTTAGATAATTGCTAAATAATCCTTCAGATGGGGAAAGGGGGCAGAACAACTGTTGTTTTTACATACAAAGTATTGATTTTCAAATAGTTCCTTTCCTACCGACCAGCTTAATTGAGGATCCATTGTTGGGATAAAAAGGAGCATTTTAAGGGGTAAAAAGGGTCTTATGACCTCAGATATGCTCATTTGGACCCTCGGACCCACCCCAACTAGGACGGTAAAGTCCTTAGCAAGGAGCATAAATGTTTGAGCCCATAGGCTAAATGAAGCAGGATATTGGAGGATCATTTTGCGCATTCCTTGCACCATTTTTTGGGCTTGTTGGGTCCATTCGGGGATCGAAAACTGAGTACCTAAATAAAGTAGATTGTAGGACATGAGTGCATTTCCACTTGGTTGGGCTCCGTCATAATTCTCTTTTTTTCTTACCAAGATATCTTTTTGCGCAGCCGGTGTGAAGTAAAAGAACATTCCCTCCTCATCCATAAAATGTGCAATGGTGAATTCAGTCCAACGTTTTGCCTTGTACAAATACTCAGTATCCCCAGTAATTTCTTGCAAATGAATATAGGCTTGTATCAAACTTGCGTAGTCTTCCAAAAAAGCAGCACTCTTTCTGATACCATTGGTATGGGTGTGAAAAAAGTGTCCTTCATTTGAATCATACATATTTTCTTCCATCCAATGCATTGCTTGAATAGCTTGCTGCTTATAGCTTTCCGCTCCTGTGGCTGCATAAGCTTTACACAATCCAACTATCATTAAGTTATTCCAAGACAAGATAATTTTATGATCTAATGCAGGTCTTATGCGTTTACTTCTTTCTGCTAACAAAATGTTTTTTGCATTCTTAAATGCATTTGTTTCGCTTTGCATAAAATTTTCTTGGGTCCACAAAATATTCGTGTGTTCCCAATTGCCCGCCTCTTGGATTTGATAATAATTGCAAAAATCATTTACGATGGTTTCGTCCAACAAGGATTCAATTTCTTTTTTACTCCATGTATAATACTTTCCTTCAACACCTTCACTATCTGCATCTAATGCTGCATAGTATACACCAGCACCATTGGACAGTTCCCTATTCAAAAATTGTATCGTTTGTTCAATAACCGATTTATACGTCAGATTTCCTGTAATTTGATAAGCTTCGGATAGAACCCCTACCAATAAGGCATTATCATACAGCATTTTTTCAAAATGCGGTGCCTGCCACTGCGCGTCTGTACTGTATCTAGAAAAACCGCCTCCTACATGATCATAAATACCCCCTTGAATCATTTTATCCAAGGTCAATTGCACATGCGCTAATGAGGTCTTGTCAGAAAATAAATGATGATGTCTTAGTAAAACTTGTAAAGCAAATGTTTGAGGAAACTTTGGTGCATTGCCAAATCCACCCCAAACCTTATCAGCAGATTGTAAAATTCGTTGAGCAATTATTTCAATTTCCTCCTCCGTTGCAACAGGAGTTGTTTCTTCTTCTTGGCCTTGTTTGCTCGCAACGATATTTAATTGAACCAAATGCTTGGTCAACTGATTTGCTTGTTCTGTTAATTTATCAATATTATGTACAAAAGCTTCCTGGACCCCTTTTAGCACATCCATCCATGAAGCCCTGTTCTGCATGGCTATTGGGGGAAAATAAGTACCCCCATAAAAAGGTTTACCATTGGGCAATAAAAAAATATTCAATGGCCAGCCTCCAGAACCTGTCATCGCTTGTAAAGCATCCATATAAAGATGATCTACATCGGGACGTTCTTCCCTATCTACTTTTACATTAATGAAATGTGCATTCATATAGGAAGCCACTTCCTCTGACTCAAAACTTTCCCGCTCCATTACATGACACCAATGACATGCTGCATAACCAATACTCAATAGAATAGGTTTGTTAGCTTGTTGGGCTTGTTCAAATAAATTGGTTGACCATGGGATCCAATTCACAGGATTATGGGCATGTTGAAGCAAGTAAGGACTTGTTTCGTGAATAAGTGCGTTGGTAAATTGGGGAGTTGCATTCATTGAATGCAATTTATTTCTTTTTGCCCAATTGAGAACTTAAGTATAAATCTAAACCCGCAATCATGCTTGGCGTTTGAGGACTAGGTACTTTAATGTGCAAAGCGAGTCCTGCATCTTCTACCGCTTTGCAAGTATTTGATCCAAAAGCGCAAATAGCAGTTCCGTTTTGTTTAAAACCAGGCTTGTTCTCATACAAGCTTTTCAAACCACTTGGTGTAAATAAACAAATAACATCAAATTCGTGTTGATCAAAAACTGTCTTCAAATCACTACTTACGGAGCGGTACATATAGGCCATATCGTATTGACAGGAATGATCTTTCAACCAATTTACAATTTCGTTATCCTGTTGATTCTCGCTACAAACGTATAAGAATTTTTCGTTGCCTTTGTGCTTATTTAAAACATCAAATAACTTTTTATTAGAACCATCTGCACCAAAGAAAACTTTACGTTTGCGGTACATGATAAACTTTTGCAAATACAAAGCAACAGCTTCTGTCATACAAAAGTACTTGGTCTCTTGACTGATATTCACTTTAAGTTCATCACAGGTTCTGAAAAAATGATCAATTGCATTTTTGCTTGTAAATATAACTGCACTGTAAGCTGCAATTTCTATTTTAGTTTTTCTAAACTCTTTGGAGGGAATGGCAACTAATTCAATTAATGGATAAAAATGTAAATCCACTTTATATTTACGCTCCAATTCGAAATATGGAGATTTTTCGCTTTCAGGACGCGCTTGAGAAATAAGAATTTTTTTAATGGACTTTGTGGTCGCCGTCTTTTTTTCTACACTCATTACTTTTGCCATTTTTACACTTTCTACTTTAATAGGTCCCTCCCAAGTATTGTACAATCAGCTTATACAAAATCAAAATAGGGAGTATTTCGAAAGCACAAAGGTAAAGAAAAAAATGGAAGGAAGAGATATGTAATTTGTTCCTAACAGATGTTAATGAGAACAAATAGCGGTATAAGAAAAGCAAAATGGTCAAAATGGCTGCACCCCCTATGGCAATTGAATAGTAAGCAGGCTTAGCAAAGGCCAAAATAGCAATAAAAGGCAGTAATAATATACCCAACACCTTATTGATCATAAAGACCACAAATACATAAGTGCCAATTAGATCCCTTGCATTAAATATATAGCCTACCAACTCCAAGCAAATGTATTTACCCAAATACAAGCAGGTAAAAAACAAACAGATATAAAGATAGACCTGCCAGAAAGAAACGGGTAATAAGTGGCTGTTAAAGATGAGCAAGGTTGACATAAGCGCAAAACTCAACACAAAACAGATATTCAAAATTAAAGAAGCAACACTATTTTGAAGTAGCTGTTCCCTGTTTTGTAACATCCTTAATGAAGACTGACTAAATTGACTAAACAGCTTGGGGAAGTATTGCGGGTATAGATAATTAATGAGACCATAAAAAAGCAATAAACCAATCACTAAATAAAATAAAAGGTCTTTGTCTGGTAAAGAAAATCTTTGTTCTATTTTAAAAATGATGGGACTGTCTTTTGACGCAGTTGGGTTTTTGTAATACAGCTTAAATGCATTGCTTTTTTGACTGTAGTAATTTTTGTAATCTTTAAAGATATTGAAGTTGGTGTCCAACACATTGGTATGGAGGGACTGAATAAACCAAGCATCTGCTTGTTGATAGGTTTTGGGCAATACCGGAATGTATTTGATCCAAAGGGTGTCTTTTTTTACAAGCGAGTCCGATGCAATTTGGGTGGTATCCGATTTTATTAAAAGGGAGTCCTTTTGTACAAATGCAGAAAGCATGTAAATACAAAAAAGGGAAACCGTAAGACTTTTAATAAAAGATGTCATCGATACAAAAATAAGTTACTCCTGCGAAATTAGTAACTAATAGTTAGCTTTGTTATCCAATCAGATAGCTATGTCAGGCATTTATATCCATATTCCATTTTGCAAAAAAGCCTGTCATTACTGCAATTTTCATTTTTCAACACAAACCCAACAGCTAGATCAGTTTGTAACTGCTTTGCTAAAAGAAATTGAACTCCAGAAGACCTATCTAAACCAACCCATTGAAACCCTTTATTTTGGAGGTGGCACCCCTTCTTTGCTGACACCCACCCAATTGGACCAAATAATCAAAAGCATTCACACCCATTTTAACGTAAACAGGGATGTGGAATTTACCCTAGAAGCCAATCCAGATGATATCACAGCAGAGAAAATTAAGCAATGGAGTGTTGTAGGCATCAATAGGCTAAGCCTAGGTATTCAGAGCTTTCAACCTGCAGCACTTGCTTGGATGAACAGAGCCCATAATGCCAATCAGTCTCATCAGGCGATTGAATTGGCAAAAAAAGCAGGCATTCATAATATCAGCACCGATCTCATATATGGTACACCCCATTTGAGTGACGAGGATTTATTGAAAGATATTCAAATATTAAAAGACTATGCAATTCCTCATATATCATGTTATGCCTTAACGGTAGAAGAAAAGACTGCTCTGCATAAAATGATTCAACAGCATAAGATTGACAATGTAGACCCCGATAAACAAGCAAGACATTTTGAAATAGTAGTAGATGCGCTTGAGCAACTTAATTTTGAGCACTATGAAATTTCGAATTTCGCTAAAGCGGGACATCGTAGTAAACACAATAGCAATTATTGGAAAGGAATCCCTTATTTGGGATTAGGGCCTTCGGCACATTCCTATAATAAAGATTCTAGACAATGGAATATCGCCAATAATCAATTGTATTTCCAATCCATTGAAAATAATGTGGTGCCTTTTGAAATAGAGCATCTAGACTTGGCAACTCGTTACAATGAATTTATGATGATTTCGCTAAGACTAAAAGAGGGCGTTGACCTAAACGCATTAGCGACTCAATATGGCACCGCTTTTGTAGAACATACCCATGCAATTAAGGCAGTACATTTAGCAGAAGGAAAAATAATGGAAACTGCACAAGGCTTTGCAATTGCCAAGCAGGCAAGGTTTTTAGCAGATGGCATAGCCAGTGACTACTTTATAGTGGATTAAACTAAAATTTGCTCTATTTGCTTAAAGGAACTTGCCGGATCGGCACCCTCCCAAAGAATTGTATAGACCGCAGTAATAATGGGAAGATCTATTTTTAAATCAGCGTTAATGGCCATGATACATTTACAAGCATTGTAACCTTCCGCTACCATATTCATTTCCAATTCGGCAGCACGCACGGAGTACCCTTTACCAATCATGTTACCAAATGTTCTATTGCGACTATGTAAAGAATAGCAAGTAACCAATAAGTCTCCTAAATATACAGAAGCATTGTAATTCACCTCATCACATTGTGTATCCCCTTTTTGCATAATGCCTTTCAATAATTTTTTCATCTCACTTGCGGCATTGGCAATATAGACGCTTAAAAAATTATCTCCATATTCTAAACCATGTGCAATCCCTGCACCTAATGCATAAATGTTTTTTGCTACCCCTGCGTATTGTACCCCAATCACATCTTTATTAACGATGGTATTGATATACTCGGTTGTAAAGAAGTTGGCGATTTCCTGGGTAGCCACTTCATCTACACCCGAAAAGGTTAAATAAGACAATTGTTCTGCTGCTACTTCTTCCGCATGGCTTGGGCCCAATAAGGTAAAATATTGTTCCAAAGGCAACTCATATTGTTGATAGAGATAGGTGTTCAACAAGATATTTAATTTAGGAAGCACCCCTTTTACGGCAGAGATCACTTTCTTTCCCTTAAATGCATCTTTGCTTAAACCCGCAAGCGATGCTTCAATATGAATAGAAGGAACGGCTATAACGATAATGTCTGATCCAGCAACCACTTTTGCAACATCATCAGAAAAACTGATTTTGGTGACGTCAAAATACGCATTCCTTAAATATTGCGGATTGTGATGACGCTTGTTAAAATACTCAATATTCTTAGATTGTCTTACCCACCAATGGATAGCATGCCCATTGTCTGTGACAATTTTGGCGATGGCCGTTGCCCAACTCCCACTTCCGATAATGCCAATGCTTTTTGAACTCATAAAACAAAGATACGAAAACATAAAAAAAGAGGCACATTTTTTGGTGTGCCTCTTTTTAGGTTCGTTCTGGGTTAAATTACTTTTTTTCTTCGTATAGCTTGTCTTTGGCTACTACTTTCACCAAACTGCCGTCTTTAAGCATTTTGCTCACCGTGCTATAAGGACCTGTAATCACCTCATCTCCTACTTTAACTCCTGATACTTCAATATAATTTAAGTCTTGGATATCGGTTTTCACCTTTACCATTTTCACTTTATTGTCTTTTTGTAAAACAAATACCACTTCGTTTAAATCGTCATTTTTAGAAGCAGGCTCACCAGCCGCTTTATCATCACCTCCATTAGTAGACACTTTCGTTTCTTTTCCATTTCCTTCTTTGTCTCTAGTGGTCACTGCATTCAATGGAACAGAGATTACATTTCTTTTAGATTTTGTTTGAATATCTGCGCTAGCAGTCATACCCGGTCTAAAAGGAAACTTGCTATTCTCTTTCACTAAATCTTCGTAACTAGTTGGATCTAATCGGATATGTACTTTATAATTAGCAACCTCTGTAACACTCGAAGAAACAGATGCTCCTGCAGATACTGGATTGGCAATTTTATACACTACTCCTTTAAACTTTCTATTGTTATAAGCATCTACTTCAACTATAGCAGTGTCCCCGATTTTAACCTTGGTAATATCATTTTCACCCACATCTACTCTCACTTCTATACTCTTCATGTCGGCAACACGCATCATTTCGGTACCCGCCATTTGAGCAGTACCCACTACGCGCTCTCCTTTTTTCACACTCATAGAACTTACAATACCATCCATTGGTGCAGTCATTGTAGTTCGCGCTAAATCTTTTTCGGCACGAGATAATTGCGCGCGCACTCCTTGAATTTGTGCGGCTCCACTTTTAATAGACTGTAGGGCACTATTGTAATTAGATTCTGCTGCGCGGTAAGATTGTTCTGTTTGTTCAAATTCAGATCTAGAAACAATCTTATCTCCTAATAATTTTTTATAACGCTCATAAGTAGCTTTTGTATTTTCGTAACTTGTTTTCAATCCACTTAACGAAGCTTTAATGTTTTCGTATTGTGCTTGAAATTGATTTACGGTTGCCGTAGCTTGGTCTTTTTGAGATGCATAAATATCAGCATATATTTTAGCCAATACTTGACCTTTAGTTACTTTGTCTCCTTCTTCTACAAAAAGGCTCACCACCTCTCCAGAGATATCCGGACTTACTTTTACTTCTACTTCAGGGTAAACCTTACCACTCGCGTTTACAGACTCTGTAATGGTACGCAATTGTACTTTTTCAGAAGTTACTTCTTCCCCTTGTTCTTTACCAATTACGCCCGCTTTTTTTAAGCCAACCAACAGGATAACCACTGCTGTTAAACCTACGAGTACCCAAATTAATTTCTTATTCATGTTTCGTTATTTTTTATTCAAATAATTATAAAGACAAAGCTTCTCCTTTGTAGAATTCAAGTAATTTAATCCTGAAAACATACTCATACTGAGCTGCCTTGAAATTTACCTTTGCTTTTAAGTAATTGTTTTGATTGTTCAATAATTCAATAGTACCTAGCAGGCCTAAGTCATAACGCTTGGTCGCAAATTGAAAAGTCTTTTCAGCAGATACAACTGCTTTTTGTGTAGCATTCAATTTGTTGAAGGCCACCACTGCATTGGTATAAGCGGTATAGATATCTTGCTTTAATTTAAGTTGTGTATTTTCTTCTTGTAGGCTTGCACTACGGAAATTTAATTTAGCCTGTTGGTAAGCAATTTTTGCTTGGTGCCCGTTGAAAATAGGAACGGATAATTGAAAACCAAAGCTTTGACCAAAGTTGTTGCTTATTTGATTACTCCAACCATTCCAAATGTTGCTCCAATTTCTATTGGCGGTAACAGGTGTGAAAACAGGACTTTGAATATAATATTTTGAACTATTAATGGTAACAAAAGGAGTATTAGCGTTGGGTGTACTATATCCATTCATGTTATAAGAGCTTACATAAGTGAATACATTAGAGAAGTTAGAGCTTAAGTTATATCCAAAACTTAAGGTTGGATAAAAACCTGCTTTTGCCGCTAATTGATTTTTATTGGCTGCCTTCACTCTAAATGCAGCTGCTTTAACCCCTGGCAAATTTTGATTGGCGATGTTAAACACATAATCTGGTTGCAAGTCTGCAAAAGATTGTAGTTTAATTTGGTCTACACTTTGCACTTGAATTTCAAATGGCTTGCTTGCATCTAAATTTAACAATGCCTTTAATAACAATTTACTTTGTTCCACATTTGAACTTGCCGTTATATAGGTACTGCTGTCATTGGCTAATTGCGTTTCTAATTCTAATAAGTTTAACTCAGGCAACAAGCCCACTTCTACTCTTTTTTTAGTAGCCGCTAATTGCTCTTTAGTTTGACTAATTTGAATCTTCGCAATTTCCGCTTGCTCAATAGCAGACAAGACTTGTAAATAATAGGTTGCCACACTTAAAGAAACATCGTTCGAAGTATTTTCCATATCGGCAGTGGAAGCGCGCCAACTATAGGTAGCCGCTGCTGCACTGTTACGCAATCTACCTGCATTAAATACTTGTATACCTCCACTTAATCCAAAATTATTGTACAAAAATTGGGTGTTCGTAAAATCGTTGGTGGTCGGATCAATAGAACGACCAAGTCTAAGTCCAGCTCCTGCTGAACCACTGATAGAAGGCAATTGACTATTTTTTGTCAAATCTGCCTGTAATTTGGCCAATCTGGCTTGCACATCGGCCTGTTGAACCGATATATTATGCTGTTTAGCATACTCAACACAGGACTTTAGATCCCATACGGCTGGCTCCTGGGCAGAAAGGCCCAAAGACATACTTATTAAAAATAAAGAGAATATGTATTTCATGTGATAATTTTAAAACGCAAATTTACCCTACAAAAGTAGGTTAATACTGCCTACTTGTCTAATTTTTAGACAAACGGAAAAGCAATCCCTATAAACAAACTTTAAAATACATGAAAGGCTATTAGACTCCTGCCTAAAAGGTGTTAAGCCGTCTTTTTATAGTAGAAAATACGGTACAACAGAAGCACAATAACCATTAAAATGAGGGCGGTTAAAGCAGCATAAGGTTTGTCAATAACTACCGCTACGGCAACGCAGGCATAGGCAAAAACAAAAATACCTGCAAATAAAGGAGTCCATCTTTTCAAAGCCCCGGTAACGGAGGCATCCCCTTGTCCCTTTTTTCTTAAAATAAAGAGAGTGGCAGCAGATGTACTCATGCCCATACAATCTAGAAAAATACTAAAGCTTAATACATCATCCACCCCTTTACCAAAAAAGGTCACCAAAATGGTAGTAATAGCAAATACAGTTAACCCAGGAACCAAGGCTTCAGTTTTAGGATGCTTGGACTGAAATATTTTGGGCAATACTTTATCCTCACTCATCGCAAACATCACTCTAGGATTACTCATTAAAATAACATTCACATAAGCAAGCACACTTAAAACCATGGCAAAGTCAAAAGCCTTTGCTCCAAACTTACCAAACCAAGCTTCAAATAATAAGGAGCCGATGGCGTTGGCATTTTTCATATTATCAAATCCAATCACTTGAATGTAAGTATAGTTGATGGCTAAGTATAAAAACAATACAATGCCAATACCAAATACAATACCACGTTGCATGGTTTTAGCCGACTGCACTTCAGAACCAAAATTAATGGTTTGTTGATAGCCCCCATAAGTAAAGAAAACAGCTACTAAGCTTACCAATAACAACAAACCTCCGTTGTGTCCATCGTATATATAAACCTTGCCTTCGTTAAAACCATGAGGAGGTACGGTTACCCCCTTGAATAAAGAAGAGATCAGCAAAACAATTAAACTTATTTTGACAATCATTAAAACATTCTGTGTTCTACTGCTGGTTTTCAATCCCAATAAATTCACGATATAAAAAAGTCCAACCGACATAGATGCAACACAAACATTAAAGAAGGTACTTGAGGGGTGTCCAAACAATAAATCACTAACATAGTCTGCACCAATTAATGCCACTACTGCTAAGGACGCTGCATTACTAATTAAGATGAGTACATTAATGGTAAAGCCTACTCCGGGATGGTAACAATGTGCAAATACTTTATAATATCCGCCCATCACAGGTAAACGTTGACCAATTTCAGCATAAGTGAGTGCTCCCAATAAAGCGATTGTTCCGCCAATAATCCAAGCGCCAAAAAAAATCAATTCAGTACCCGATTTGGCAGCAATGGTAGCAGGGGTTTTGAAAATACCCATTCCAATCACTAAGCTTACCACAATCATAGTTAAGCTAAAAAAATTGATGCCTTGTTTTTCTTTCATTCGAAGGGTTTTAATGAAGTGAGCGTTGCTATTCCAGTCACTTTGTTAAGGTTAAATATATTAAATCTTGTTTAGTTTTCAACAATGGGTTAATAATTAAAGAAGGGCTCTCGTTTTTTATATTTATGTTTGTGCTGGAATTAGGTTCATGAAAATGATTAAAAGGGAATCCAGTAAATGCTGGAGCTATTCCCGTAGCTGTAAGTTTCAACCCATGGGCACACTGCAAATGGAGGCAATACAAAATCCACTGAAGCAATTTGGGAAGGATGTATTGTTAGAAACAAGCCAGAAGACCTGCCTAGTTAAATTATAACCAACAGCTTTCGGGTAAAAAGCAGGATTTGTAAAAAAAATTCTTTTTTCCAGGAAGCTCATTGTTAACCAAAAAAAACAAAACAATGAGCAAAAAATTAATTACGCTCTCGGTAGGCTTAATCGCGACCACCCTCCTATTTGGGCAAAAAGATACGCTATCTAAAAACAGCGATCAAAACGCTACCTCTGCTTTAGAGGATGTAATTGTGACTGCTAATAAAATTGAGCAGAAACAAAACACAACAGGTAAAGTAGTTACTGTAATTACGGCTGCACAAATTCAAGCGAATGCAGGCCGTACCCTTTCTGAAATTTTAAATGAACAAGCAAGCTTGTATTTGCCGGGTGCATTAAGCAATGCAGGAACAGTTCCAAGTATTTACATGCGTGGAGCATCTAGTGGAAGAACGCTCGTAATGATTGACGGTGTCCCTGTAGGAGATCCTTCCATGATTAGCAATGAGTTTGATTTGAATTTGGTGCCATTAAATCAAGTGGAAAGAGTGGAAATTTTAAAGGGTGCTCAAAGTACAATGTATGGCTCTGATGCAATGGGTGGTGTAATCAATATAATTACCAAAAACCCAACGCAAAAATTATGGTCAGGTTCCTTAAGCCTAGGTACATATGGTACTAGAAGAATAGCTATACAAAGGGCTAGAAAATTTAAAAAGTTAAGTTATACGATTGGATTTGAAAACCAAGCTGCCAATGGGTATTCCGCCGCCATTGACCAAAGCAATACTGCTGGTTTTGACATAGATGGCTACAAAAACAATAGTTGGTTTTTGAATGTCAACTATGCTATTAATAATAACTGGGATGTAAAAGCGTATACCCGTAAAACAGCTTATAATGCAGATGTAGATTTTGGTGCATTTAAAGATGACAAAGACCAGTACTTCAATAATGCTACACAAATGTCTGGTCTAATCCTAAATTATAAGAAAGCAACTACCCGTTTTCAATTTCAATATCAATATGCAACGCAAGACAGAGACTACTTGAATGATAGTGCCGATAAAACGCACACGATTTTTGAAAAGAATCAATACTGGGGCAAGTCTCATTTTGCGGATGCCTTTTTTGCAAAATCTATTTTGAAAAATGTACAATGGATTGTGGGATCTGATTTTAGATACGGGTCCTACCAACAGAATTATTATTCAATGAGTCAATGGGGTCCTTATGCTGAAAATTTCAAAGACACCTTTCAATATCAACATGCCATTTATAGCTCCTTGATCATTAGATCTAACAATAATAAATGGTTATTTGAATTAGGAGGCAGACAAAATAACCATTCCCGTTATGGAAGCAATCAAACCTTTACAGCAAGCCCCTCTTATAAATGGAATGAGCAAAATCGTTTAATAGCGAGTATTTCAAGCGGATACAAAGCACCTTCCTTGTACCAATTAAGTTACAACAGTGCATTAGCCCCAGAAACTTCTATCAGTTCCGAAATTGGAATTGAACACAAATCAAATGATGTATTTGCGCGAGCTGTGTACTACAATCGTACGATAGACAATGGCATTGATTACAATTATATAGACTACAATTTTTTCAACTTCATCCAACAAAAAGTAAATGGAATTGAGTTAGAATTGAATTGGAAGGCCAGTCCAGCACATAGTATTAGTGCCAATTATACTTTAATGAATGGTCAAGAAACCAACCAAAATAGAATCACTACAACAGACACCATCACTTACGCTTATTTATTGAAACGTCCACAACATACTGGGGGACTTACTTGGAACTATAAAGCAACTAAAAAGTTGAACCTAAGTGTAAGTGCAAGATATACTAGCAGACGTTATGATGTAGGTGGCTACGCAGCCCCTGATGTTTTACTAGGATACTATACCCTTGTAAATGCGCATTTGAATTATCAATTAAATCGCAATTGGGTATTATTTGCGGATGGGCAAAACCTAGGCAATGATCGTTTTCAAGAAATCAATGGCTATAATACCATGGGTAGGATGATCATGATAGGCATTCGATTAAACTAATTCAATTAAACTAATCAAATGGGCTCGATTTATATTCAAGCTTAAAATATAATAAATCTAAAAAAGGCTTTGTATCTTCATACAAAGCCTTTTTTATGCAATTTAATTTTAGTGAGTTAGTGACTGTCATTTTTACTTTGTTTGCGGTAATTGATATTGTGGGATCAATCCCTTTATTAATTTCAATGAAGGAAAAAACGGGTATCATTAAATCTACACAGGTAACCCTTATTTCTGGGGGACTGATGGTTGCATTTTTATTTTTAGGAAAGCCTTTTTTAAGTGTATTGGGGTTGGATGTAAAATCCTTTGCCGTAGGGGGTTCTATTGTGATATTTTTATTGGGATTGGAAATGGTATTAGGTCATGAAATATTTAAAGGCGATAAAAATGGACATACAGGATCAGTGGTACCCATTGCCTTTCCTATTATTGCAGGAAGTGGAACCCTTACTACCATTATGTCGCTAAAAGCAAATTTTGAAGAAATTTACATTCTATTAGGCATTATAGTAAACCTTGCTATTATATATATTGTCCTAAAATCCTTGAACTTTATTGAACGCTTATTAGGACCAGGTGGTTTACTTGCGGTGCGTAAATTCTTTGGGGTGATTTTATTAGCAATTGCTGTTAAAATATTCTCAAGTAATGTAGGAGCATTGAAACGCTAATTATAATAACCTTTCTATGGATATAAAATTATTATTATAATTAGGGCCGACCATTAGTGTAATTCTCCAAAATCTTTGATTAGATAAATCTCTAACAAAATAATTAGCTAGGTC
>JACCDW010591911.1_pt1 | contig 13793 bp, 11 predicted proteins | sample 7449781 | NCBI WGS metagenome assembly JACCDW01 (sample SAMN15323449, study PRJNA562643) | freshwater metagenome | isolation source: river surface water | place: USA:Blue River Watershed | collected 2017-08-18 | reverse complement strand
AGATTTGCAACTTCTGGAATAACAGCATTTTCAGCTGCTTTACTTCTTGAAAGAATAATTTGTTCAGGTAAAAATGTAGCTGGGATTTCATCTTTAATTTGTATTGTCATTGCTTCCTTACCAGCTAATTGTAATAAAAACTTTTTCTTATCTGATATTTGTTGTTGTATTTCATCATTACTTACATTATTTTTAATAATACGTAGTACACTTTGTGCAATGGTAGTCACTTTAGATTCAAGTGTAACTCCTTTTTTAGAATGAAATCCTGTTTTATTCCAAGGGGCATCATTTCTATGAATAGTAGCTAGAGCACAAGATATATAATTAATTCCTTGTTTTTTATCTATATCAGGATCAATAGGATATCCATCAAATCCAGGATCTCTGCAACCATGTAGAGGTCTGTGAATAGGATATGGTGGACGAGCTAATTGTATTTCTAATAATAAGAATGCTGCACAGGCATATAATGTTTCACGACTTAACATAACATCATAATCTGCTAAGGCAGGATTCTTTTCTTTGAATTTTTTATATTGTTCTCTTGTATGTAATTTAGCAACTAAATTCATAGTACGTGTAATAGCTCTTTTCATATGATCATCGCGTAATACAATTCCAATTCTTTCAGATATTTCAGAAATATAAGAATAATATTCTCTTTCCTTTTCAGTTAATTGTAACGCAGTCTTTCCTTGAACTTCCTCGTCCTTATCAAAATTTTCAATTTCATCTTCTTTAGTTCCAACTGGTGCACTAATCATTTTATTAATTTTATCTTGTAATTTAGCATCTTTATCTTCTAGTATAGCGCGTCCAGACATTGGTTTGCCTTCGTCATCATATTCAAGATTAGTATCAAAATCAATATCTCTTATTGCTTGCCCGCAATTTTTACAGATATATTTTCCTTGGAATTGTCCTCCTGAAAAATTTAGAACAATTTCTTTAAAGATACCATCTTTCTCAGCAGGATTTAGGAAAGCTTGAATTAATAGTCGCTCGTGGACACATAATAATTGTCTTTCACATCTATTACAATTAATCCAATTATCTTGACGATCGCCTTGATAGTATGCAAAAAATTTAGTTAGGAGTTGGAAACGATCGTTGTCGTCATATTGTTTTCTTATTGTATTTAGTTTAGCAACGTGTTCACATTTATTGGGCATTGGAGGTTCTCCACCTTCAGTCTTTTTGATTTTTAGGAGTTTTGCAATTTCAAGACTTTCTAAAAACATATTTCGTGTTGATTGAATTCTTTCTTTTGCAGTATATACTGAATTCTTTCCTACAGCAACTTGAAAATAATCAGAATGTTTCTTTAATAAATATGCTACTCTTGCAATATCAGATTTAGATAAACTTGGATTAATTCTTTCAAATGTTTCAATATCTTCTACTAAAGTAGGTTCATCACGAATACTTCCTTCAAAGAGTGTTAAATTATCAATTAAATTATTTTCTTCAGGTTCTTGAATTTCTGATGCTGCTAATTCTTCTCTTAACTTAGTTAATGTACCTAATAGTTGTGATTGATATGCTTCTATTTTATCTTCAAGGGCATTAATAATATCAGGAGTTAATTCAAGATTATCGATACCATATTGTTCTAGTGTCTTAAAAGTATCTCCTAATCCTAATGATGGGATTGTTAGACCTTCAATATAATCTTTTAATGGAATATTACCTAGAGTATTGCCATTTACATCTAATAGTATTAGATCATTTGAAGTACCAACTTCTTGTGCATCACCAACTTCTTCTAGAATTTGTCTGGTAGTTTTAGGAGGTAATTGACTTCTTCCACTATCTACTGCTATACTTCCTGATCGTGATTTACCCATATGAGCAACAACCTTTTGAGGAAATATTAAATATCCTTTCATAGTTGCATTTTCTTCAGGGATTAGTAATTGTTTTTTACGTTCAACACCTTTTCTATATGTAGTTGTTAAAGCTCTTTCAATACCAAAGCTTACTTTATCAAATATGGGTTCAGTTGCACCAGATTCTTTTTCAGGAGGTATATATCCATCAATTGAAGGACTAGATAAATCAGGTAATTGATTTCTAAAAAATTCTGAATCATAATTAGCTTTCCATAAAGGCTCAGCTGTATTATTTGATACAAATGTTGATTGATATTGTTTTGAAGTAGTTGATAAATTGTACCAGAATTGTGTTATTTGTCCATTTTGCGCACCTGACATATCAGATGATACAATTGCACCCTTATTATCAACACTTTGTTTAAGTTCATTACGCTGATTTATAAAATAATATTCTTCTCCTTCAAGAGCTAGTTCATTATCACCTGTATCAATTGCTTCATCAGAACTAGTTAGATATAATTTTTTAGCAACATCTAAGATAGGACGACCTAATGGTACATTTGTTCTACGTATTAAATCTGCTATTGTAATAGCGGATACTTCTTGTTGCCCTTTAACGGATCCATCGTCATTATAGGATACAGTTGCTTGTTTGAGATAGAATAAAGTTTCAACCAAGTGTCGTATCTCTCGTATTGCTTTTGGATCTTTTTGGAGAGCTGGATCAAGCATATTGAGAAAATCATTGAGTGCATCTGTCTTTTGTAAGTTATCAGGAAATCTTTGTTGAGTTGCAGGCGCTTCTTTAAAAACTGTTGCTTTAGTTAATGTCAGATATCCTATAATTTTAATTTTAGGTTTAGGTAATTCTTCTAATTCATCTTCGTCCTCACCTTCACCTAATTCTAGAGGTATTTGTTGACCTTGTTGTTCTGTATTAAGAGGTTCTTGTCGTACACGTAATATTATAAAAGATTCATCAAGTGGAATACCATAAAATCCAAATTCAATCCTTTCTGTAGAACCACTTTCATCTTCAACTTCTATTGTATCATTTTCTTCATCAACAAGTGTAACTGTAAATTTTTTATCAATATCACCAGATGAATTAATAGTTTCTATAGTTTGACCTAATTGAATATCTCTTTGTTCTACAAAGCTATCAAATTTGCGTTTTTCGATAACATATGCAACAGTAACACCTAAATCTTCATCAAATACTTCACCTTGTTCAGTTTGTGATACTGGGAAATCTCTTAAAATATTTGATACACCATCGGGTAAAACTCTTATTAAATCTTCACTGCGATAATATACAATACCACTTGTCCTACCAATATTTGAATCAATAACAATTCTATCACCTAACTCAATAAATAGGAATGGGTCATCATCTAATTTTGATGCTAATACACTGTTATTTGCTGTCGGAGCAATTTGTATACTAGAGCCTAATTCTCCTTCAATATTGGGTTGATCTTGACCTTCTTCTGCTTGTAATTCAGCTGCAAGATCATTATTTTCATTAGAAGGAGCAGCAATTGGTCTTCCAATTAGGGTTTCTTCTAAATCTTGATTATCAGAATCATTCATTCTTCCCTATCATCCTATTTAGATTCTATTACAACCTATAATCCTCAAAAATAAATAATATTTCTTAATATTTAATGATATAAAGAAATATTTAATATTATATACTAGTTATTATGTCAAATATAAACTATACAGTATCTGTATTTCAAGAATTAGTTACTAGATATCCAACATTTGAAAGTCTGAGGAAGTTTTTAGAGTCTGAAGATGGAGGACTCCTAAAATTTACAGACTTTCAGGAAAATGGAGTATGTATTATCAAATATGAAAAAGGAGTTTCACGTTTTGATATTCCATTTGTTAGATGGTTTCGTTCAGTAGTTTGGGATACTAAAAAGAATTATCCTATTTGTGTATCTCCTCCTAAATCAACCACGAGTGATTTTCCTTATAGTGCAATTAATGAAATTAAAAATAATAATATTATTTGTGAAGAATTTTTAGATGGATTTATGATTAATTGTTTTAAAACAGTTGAGTCTAATGAAATATATTACAATACTCGTTCAAAAATTGGTGCAACCGGAAACTTTTATTCAAGTAAATCATTTAAGGAATTATTTAATGAAGCATTTTCATATACACAATTAGGTAAATTTACAGAATATAATGATAATATTACAAATGATTTTATTAACTCTAATATTAATAGTCCTAATAGTGAATTTAATGAAGTAGCAACTTTTTATAGTTATTTAGTGCAACATCCAGAGCATAGAAATGTAACTCCTATTTCAGGAGATGGATATAGAATATATAATGTATTATCTGGAATAGTATATGGGGATGGATCTGTAAAGATTAAAGATGGAGTATTTACTAAAGAATATCCTTTAGGATTATCGATGGAAATTCCGAAAATAAGTCTGGAAAATTCAGAAAAGGAGTCTGTTCAGGAATTTATTCAGAGTCTGTTTTCGGAAAAGGATTGGAAATTCCAGGGGATTGTCCTAAAAGATTCGAATGGTAATCGATGGAAATTCCGTTCAGATAAATATAATGCAATAAAAAGTCTAAGAGGTAATACTAATTATCCAAGTCAGAGATTTGCAAAGTTATTTACTGAAAATTTAATTAAACAATATCTTGAATATTATCCAGAAGATGCAACAATATTTACTATGTGTAATCTTTATCTAATTAGCATTATTATTCATATACATGATTTATATTATAAGGTTCATGTTACAAAATCAATTGGAATTGAAGAAGTAAATAAAATATATCATCCACATTTATATAGTATACACGGTATTTATCTGTCTGTATTAAGAAGTCAATGCAAAAAAATAGAATTAAATGATATATATGATTATATTAATAAATTGCCTTGGCAAAGAGTTGCATTTTTAATTGATAATTTTATTATTTGTAATGTATAGTCTACCTAAATATACTTCAATTTTTCTTATAAAATAACTTAAAACCTTTTATATATAACTATTTAGTAGAAGATGTCTGGAACTAAACGAAGCCCTGCTGTTGGTATTGATCTTGGAACTACAACAAGTGCTATTGGAATTTGGCAAAATGATCGTGTAGAGATTATTGCAAATGAGCAAGGAAATCGTACTACACCATCCTATGTAGCTTTTACAGATTCAGAGCGTCTTATTGGTGATGCAGCTAAATCACAATCAGCAGGTAATTCTAAAAATACTATTTTTGATGCTAAACGACTAATTGGTCGTAAATATGATGATGTCACTATTAAGCATAATATGACACATTGGCCTTTTACTGTTAAATCTGGTGATAATAATAAACCAGTGGTTGAAGTTGATTTTAAAGGGCAAAAAACAACATTTCAACCTGAAGAAATTTCTGCAATGATTCTAACTAAAATGAAACAGACTGCAGAAGCATATCTTGGATGTGATGTTAAGGATGCGGTAATTACTGTACCTGCATATTTTAATGATTCACAGCGTCAAGCTACAAAGGATGCTGGTGTAATTGCAGGCCTTAATGTACTTCGTATTATTAATGAGCCTACTGCTGCTTGTCTAGCATATGGCCTTGATAAAAAGAAGGTAGGTGAACAGAATATTATTATCTTTGATTGTGGCGGTGGTACACATGATGTATCACTAATTACAATGGATGATGGTGTATTCGAAGTTAAAGCTACTGGTGGAGATACCAACTTAGGTGGGTCTGATTTTGATAATATGATGGTAGATTGGTGTTGCCAAGAGTTTACTAAAAAGAATCGTGGCATAGATATTAAAAGTAATGCGCGTGCACTACGTCGCCTTCGAACTGCATGTGAGCGAGCTAAACATACTCTAAGTAATTCTACACAGGCTAGTATTGAAGTAGATGCACTTATTGATGGTATTGATTTTAATATAATTATTACACGTGCTAAGTTTGAATCTCTATGTGAAAATATTTTTAAACGTACTATTGCACCACTGGATCAAGTTCTTCGTGATGCAAAGATGTCAAAAAGTGATATTCATGAAGTAGTTATGGTAGGAGGTTCGACTCGTATTCCTAAAATTCGTGAACTAGTAAGCCAGTATTTTAATGGTAAAAAACTAAATGATTCTGTACATCCTGATGAGGCAGTAGCATATGGTGCTGCAATTCAAGCCCATATTCTAACTGCTGACAAGGATAGTAAAGATGCAACCTCTGATCTAATTCTACTTGATGTAGCTCCTCTATCACTTGGTCTTGAGACTGCTGGTGGTGTAATGACTCCTCTGATTAAACGTAATACTACTATTCCGTGCAAGAAGACTCAGACTTTCTCTACATATGCAGATAATCAGCCTGGTGTGCTAATTCAGGTATATGAGGGTGAACGTCAATTTACCCGTGATTGCAATCGTCTAGGTGATTTTAAACTTGAAGGAATTCCACCAATGCCTCGTGGCGTCCCTCAAATTGAAGTATCATTTGATGTAGATGCAAATGGTATTCTAAACGTTACTGCTGCTGAAAAATCAACTGGTAAATCTAATAAGATTACTATTACAAATGATAAGGGACGTCTAAGTAAAGAAGATATTGAGCGTATGGTTGCAGAAGCTGAAAAGCATGCTGCAGACGATAAGCAACAACTAGAACGTGTAGAGGCACGCAATCAACTTGAAGGATATCTATATAATACTCGTAACTCTGTGCGCGAAGATAAAGTAAAAGAAACACTTGGTGAAAGTACTGTTCAAGAAGTTGAAGATATGGTTAAGGAAGGCATTGAATGGCTGGAGAGTAATCAAAATGCAGAAAAAGAGGAGTATGATGAACAACAAAAGAAATATGAAGAAAAAATTCGTCCGATTATGATGAAGCTCTATCAAAATGCTGGTGCTACTGGAGGCGGTGCTGGTGGAATGCCTGATATGAGTGGAATGGGATTTGCAGGTGCAGAAAGTTCTGGTCCTCGTGTTGAAGAAGTCGATTAAACTTTTTAGTAAAAAGTTTGCAAAAACAACCTTTAGAAAAAGTTTAATACTGTAATTTTTAATCCGGATTAAAAATAGAATTAATAATAAATAATATTATGTATTCTATTTATGCATTTCTAGGAGGTATTTGTGTTAAGTTATATGATGATATAGTAGATTTAAAACTAAATATTAATAATATTATAGTTGAATCTATAAAGCATTTTATTATTGTCTTTGTAGTATTATTATCATATAATGATTTTCCAGTAGCAGTTACACCCTTAATATCATTAATAATAAATCAAGGTATTGATACAGATTATTGGAAAGGGTTTTTACCTATATTAATATTATTATGTATTATTTCATATAAAAATAGTAATTCTATAAATATATCTGGTCCTTTATTATTATTAATACCATTTTCTATATTTGCATATATTGAAGATAAATTATTTGTGAAAGAAATTAGTATTTATAAATTAATTGCAAGATTATTTGGATTTATAGTTTTATTATTTGTATTACCATATAATATAGATAGTTATTTAGAAAATTCATTTCCTTCATTATTCTCCAATACACACTTTACAGAAATTATGCTATACAGTGTTCAAGGATATTTTTTAGTTAGTATACTTACACAAATATATTTTTTATTTATTAATAAAAATATAACAGTTATCAATCAATTAAACATACCAACCGAAAAAAATAATAGTTATTTTTCTATTATATGTGATTTTTTAAGTTCTATTTTTAATAATACTTCAAAGTAATATAATTATTTTATTGTTGTTTAATTACACCGATTTTAGGAGTTCCTCGGCGAATACTTGGTGCACTACGTACAACTGATGCTCCTGATGCTCCTGATGCTGCTACAGATGATCCACTTGTAATTTTCATCCAAGATTCACGCATTTGTTTAAACATATTAACACAACCACGTGATGCAGCCGCAAGAGCAGCGCGAGCAGTGCGTTCTTCACCATCTTCTACACCAATACGTAGAACCATTTCATCACGAAGAGGATGAGGAACTGAATATCCTGCAAATGTAATTTTTGGTTCAGCTGTTCCATCAATATGATTTTCTACTAGCCAAGTCTGAAGTAGATTTCCTAGTGTATGATCGTGACCACGAAATAGAAAGTCATAACCAATAATTCGTGAATTAGATGATGATACTGTCACTTCTTCAGGCATATCACCTTTATCTACATTTACATATCGAGAGCACATATTTTCTCCAACTTCACACGCTCGTTGCACAATATAAGGAATTGAGAGTACCCCAGCAGATTCTACTGTAAAATCAAAGCTATAAGGTTCACCCTTTTCATTGACTAGATAACAACGAGCAACTTCCATTGTATTAAATTCGCGTTGTAGTTGTTTGTATTGATCAGAGTCCTTATCAAGATCCGAAGTAATCATTTTAGTATTAATTAGCCATCGATCAAACATTTCTTGTTTTCTTAGTTCATCATTATCTGGTGTATATACATATGAACATTGTGATACAGGAATAAATCGTGCATTTTCACGACCAGTCCCACGTGTAGCTTTTGCAATAATTTCAATATTCTGTGCAGTTGAACCGCTACCAGGTTGAAGTGTTGCAATTAAACAAGTATCATTTGTTAGTGGATTTGGTGGAAAGAATCGCGGAGTAGCTACTGCTACAGGTTCATCTTCATTTTCTACTAATTCAAGTACTTCAAAGTCAGATGATTTAACATATGTAATAGTGTCCTTATTGCTAGTAGCTTTTAGGCGAAAGATAAATTTATCACCATTCCATTTTAGTGGTTCATTAATATTAATAGGTAGAAGACCAATACGATGTGCTAACATTTCATTAGTCATAGGTGTATCATTAGTCTTGACAATAACATCAGTTGTAGTACCCGTAGATGTCATATCTGCACGGAATCCAACAGATTCTACACCAGTAAGGATTAGACGTCGTAGAGTATTTGCATATGATACGTGTGTAGGTGTCAGAGTAAAAGAAGAAGTTAGGTTATCAACTCGTTTGAAGTTTTGGAATTGCATCTTAGTGTCCTAACCTACCTTCCGATGTTCCGTTTAAATCAAATTTTATGATTATCCAGATTTAAAAATATGCGTTTGTTGAGATAAGGATTCCGTCGTAAATTAGAAAAGGATGAGCAGACCTGCACCCGTTCATATTTGTTTTTATTCAAATCGTTGTGAATGGTCCAAAGCATTTATAACTGAAATATCACAAACACCTTATCATAAAGAATTTAAATTTATATGTGTTGACCCTAGTCCAAATAGGCCTCAATTACCATCTTGGTTAAAACAAGCTCCGACTCTTGTAATCTCAGGAGAACCTGAGCCTAGAATTAATAGTGATGTGATGAATTGGTTATATGAACGTAAAATGAAAGATGGTGGAGGCTCATCATCACAAGGTGGCACTAATGCATTAGTAGAACCTGAACCATATCTTGATTCAGAAATGGGAGGAGGCTTTGGAGATAGTTATTCTTTTATTAATAGCGATTGGTCAACTGGAGGAAATGGTGGAATGTCAATATCTCATAATTTTTCATATGTAGGAGGGAATAGTTCTGTAAGTACAAAAGAAGCTTCTAATTTCCAAACTACAAATACAACTAGTAATCAAAAACGTAGTAAAAAAGAAGAATTACTTGATCAACAGATGGAAGCATATAAACGTGATAGAGAACAAGGAATACCACAACGTGTCAATCGAATGTAATAATTGTATGAAATAAACTTAAAGCTTATAAAATAACTATATATAGTATGTCATCCCTAACAGCATTTACTACACAACTTGTGAATTTTTTTGAGGATCTAGTCACTAGTTTTCCTGAAGAACGTGACATTAAACTTGCACTTGAAGCAATTAAAGGTGCAAAAAAAGTAAATCCTCGTCTTATCCTAGATCTATATTATGAACATGTGCATAAAGATCTAGCCCCTGCAATTGCAAAGCGCGATATTGTTCTTATTCGTGAAGCAGCTCAAAAGAAAATTGCAACACAATTTAATGAAATGATTTCTGCACTAGCAATTTTTGATAAGCATTGGGATAGTATGGGAGAGAAAAACCAAGAAGTTATTTGGCAATATCTAAAAGTACTATCCGTTTTATGTGAAAAGGCAAAAGCTTAGTAGATAATTTTTAAAATATAAAATATAAAATATAAAAATCTATTTAAAGATAAATTAATAAAACATAGGAGATGGAAGACTCTACTGCAAACAATGAATCTGTTTTTCAGATAAAGTATAATGAATTTGTTGATGATTTACTTGGTGCATTACCAGAGTATACTAATCAGATTAATCAAGCTAAAGCTCTAACTAATGAAGAGCGTCTTAAAAGATTTCAAGCTGAGGTAAAAATTATTAGTATTGCTCAAGATAATACACAATATGAAAGTACCAATCCAGGTACAGTATTACCAGGTGTAGTGATCACAGATTCATTATGGAATAGTTTATCTGAAAATACTCATAAAGCTATATGGGAACATCTTCGTATCGTATCAATCTGTTGTTTTATGGAAGCAGGATTTGGTGGAAGTGAAGAAAAACCAGGGTGGATGGATGATGCAATGAACGAAATGAAAGATAAGTTAAAGAATGTTGATTTTGAAGGTATGTTTAAGAAATTTATGCATTTTTTCAAGCCAGGTGAAAGTGCAGATGGGTCTGATGCAAATGGAGGGTTTGCATTTCCAAAGATTCCTGAAAAATTCCTAAAAGGACATATGGCAAAATTAGCAGAAGAACTTGTTAAAGATATTAAACCAGAAGATCTAGGTATTAGCCCTGAATTAGTGGCAGAATGTGAGAAATCTCCGTCCCGGGCTTTTGATATCCTTTTAACTGTTTTTAGCAATAATCCAGGTATTATTCAACAGACTGTACAGCGTATTGGTAAAAGACTCCAACAAAAAATTATGTCTGGTGCAATTCGTCCACAAGAAATTGCACGCGAAGCTGAAGAATTAATGAAAGAATTTGCTGGCAACTCTAGCTTTGTAGATATGATGGATGGTCTAAAATCAGCATTTGGTTTTGAAGATATGGATATTGCTAGAACTGCAGGTCGTGAAGGCAGTGCACGTATGGCTCTTGTTAAACAACGTCTTCAGAAAAAACTAGAAAAGAAAAAACAAGCTGCAGGGGGTGCTGGAGGAGTATCAAGAGCTGGTAAGAAATAAAGTTAATTACGTTTAGGATAAATGGGTAAAGACCATTGTGAAACACCTTTTTGGGAAGATATTTCAGTAATATTTAAGGATTTTACTTTACAATATGATCCTTATTGCAAACATCAAGTATGGAATTTTGGAGTCCGGTTAACATTAGTATCTTTATTTATTGGTATGATTGGAAGCGTATTAGGAGGATTAAATGTTATTATTGTTAGTGTATTATTTGGTGTTTTAACTGCTTTAGTTATTATTTTTACAGCAAAACCAACCAAAAAAGAAGAAGAAAAGATTGAAGAAAAGAAACAACATTGGGATAAATATCACGAATTACCCTATATAGCTGAAGTACAGCCTGAACAACCTATAGGATATGTTGCACCCGTTACAACAGAAGCATTTGTAAATGGAGGTTCAAGCAAAGGGAGTGTTCAACCATATTCACAGCCTATTGGACTTCTAGAAGTTGATGCTGCATCATATTCTGGAAATGCATTACCTGCACATGTATCACCTACTGCTAGAAATTTATTTATGAATGTTCTACTTGATGATATTAAATATAATCCTACTCGACCATCAGCAGAATCAGTTTCAGATCCTGTTGTAAAACAGACATTTGATGATTATTTCCGTGTACAATGGTTCTCTGACCCAACTGATGTATTTGGTAAGAATCAGGGGCAAAGGCAATTTGTAACACAGCCTTCAACTTCTGTGCCAAATAATCAAGGTGCATTTGCAGATTGGCTATATAAGATTCCTGGTAAAACCTGTAAAGAAGGCGGTCGTGCATCTTGTTTACCTGGTACGGATGGCGGTTCTGTTACTTGGTTAAATCAAGACAGCTAAATGGGGACAATGTGTCCCCACACCCCTCCAATAATAAATAGAGGACATCGTGACCCCACATAATAAGATATAAAGGTATAAAGATATATTATATAATTCAAATAATTATGCCACGAACACAATTATTTGAATTAGAATTATTAATTACACAAGAATATATTGATGATCTGTTAAAAGATTATAATAGTGATGACAGTGATGCAGATTATGATAAGGATGAAATTATTAAACCTGGTATGACATTAACTATGAACTATACGCAAACTAAAAATTATTCAAGTCAATATAACAAAAGTAATTTTGTACTTGAAGATGCTACTACGAAAGTAACTATTGTATCTATAAGGACTACAGTTGAAGATCGTTCTGGTGTTTGGATACTTGGTTGTATTGTAAAAACAGAGGAACCAATTTATACAAGTATTAGAAGTGCATTTTATGGAAGAAGAATTACTCTTCATACAAATGAACTTACAATTGCAACTGGCGGTATTAAAGAAATTTTAGATTATCCACCAAAACGTAGTTAATAATAATATTATTTTTTGCGAACTTTTTCCTATAATATTTTCAGTTTTGGGCACTTTTTCAAAAAGTGCATTAATCAAGATAGTGTTTGCAAGCTTCTTTATCATTATTAGTTTCCTTCATACATTGAACAAATTCTTTAGGAAGGGATGATTCAATTGATGAATTTGCAGTTGCAGTACTTTGTACTACTGGAGCTGCAGAAGGAGCAGGAGTCGGGTTTGATCTAAAAAGATTGAATGCAAAACTCTGTCCAGTTCCAAGTGCAAATCCTTGCATCATATTTGAAAAGAATCCTGGTTGTTCAACTTTAACACTATGATGCTGTACTGGAGCTGATGAAGGGGTTGATTGTGATGTAGTTATTGGAGTAGATTTAGAGGAAGATTTGAATGATGATTTTGAAAATGATGATCTGCCTGGCATTTCTATTTTATTATTGATATTTTTATTTAAATTATTTAATTATATTCATTATCTGATCCACTGTGTGATCCACTATGTGATCCACTATGTGATCCTATACGTTGCTTTCTGGTACGTTGATTCTTTCTTATTAAATATCGTTTTTTACTATTGTTATTATTTCCTGTATAGTGTTTTCCTTGTTTGTGGGTTTGTCCTTTTTCACGAGCTTTTCTTCCTTTAGTACCTTTCCCTTTCTTCCCTGGTCCACTCTTTAATGCATCTCGTTCTTTTTTCATTAATAAACCTAAATGTCTTCTATCTGCTTTCTTGTCTTCCTTGATAATATCATCGATATCTTGAGCGAGCAAATATTTATAACCACGTCTAATTCTATCTTTTTCAAGATCTTCTTTTCTTTGTTTTTTTGATTTTCTGCCATTAGTGTATGTTCTATTTGATCTTGGAATATGTGGTTGTTCTTCAAACTTTGGATTATGAAATGTAGGTACATCAAACATAAAATAATCTGCAATTAATTTTCCTAAAATGGCATTATCAATATGACCTGTTGTTAATGCATCTACAAGCCCATTCCACACTTCATCTATACTAAATTTTCTTGATTTCTCTGTTTCCCTATCATAAAATTCTAAATATCCATCTTCTGCAAACTTCTCTTCAAATAATTTCTTTTTTAAAATAAAATTACCATCCTTATCAAGAGATTTTTTAAACTCAGGAAAATCATTACTTAGTATGTGCGTATTAAAATGAATAGATGCATTTTTTAAATTTTTAATTCTATCTTTAGGTATTTTAATTGCCTCTGTTTTTTCATTTTTAATAATAAATACTTTAGGTGAACTGGATTCATCATTGCTAGAAGATTTATTTTTAAAAGGATTAAATCCATTTTCATTATTTCCAGGCGAATGTCTTATTAGATT
>JACCDW011575791.1_pt1 | contig 13794 bp, 12 predicted proteins | sample 7449781 | NCBI WGS metagenome assembly JACCDW01 (sample SAMN15323449, study PRJNA562643) | freshwater metagenome | isolation source: river surface water | place: USA:Blue River Watershed | collected 2017-08-18 | reverse complement strand
ATTCTTCAATATATAAAATATCTTTATAGTCGAAATTTTTATTTAATAAAAACACTACAACACTAAAAGCCTCTAGCGCTTTAATATTCCACATAGTTTTTTCCTGAGAAGAATAATGAGGCAACAGCCACTGACCATTCACTTGATAAATTGAATCAATAATAAGAGGTTTAAATTTAGTTGGAGTGTCAGGTATAAGTCTGGAATCAAAATTACCTTCACAGTCATATAAAGGCAACTTCTGAGAATGGCTTTTTGCTCGGTTAATCGCCTTATATTTTAAATGATACTTGCCATCTCCATGGAAAGAATAGTGATCTACTCTACCAGCTATGGATTGCTGATTTAAATCTAAACCACATTTTTGCAGTGTTAATTCTTTTGGAATATAGATGATATCTTGTTTTTCGTCATTAATCTTAATCGATGCAAGACGATATTGCACATCTGCTAAAATCATCGTAATATCTGTTGAATGACTCATTTCTCCACCTACTGGGATAATTATAGTATTATTTTAATTTTATAGAAATATGCTCCTGCAAAAAATCTTGCACTAAAAACCTGCCGTTATCCTACAGTCTATTGTCCTCTCAAGAACATTTTCACATTATATTTGTACATTTTCAAAAGGCTATTTCCACTCAAAAAGTGTTACAATTTATTGACATTATAAGTTGACTTGTTACAATTATAGGACTACTCAAACAACTAAACAAGAACTAATGAAAAAAGTACGACAAAAAAAATCTATTGAGGATTTAAAATCTTTTGCCTGTAACCACGGTGGCAAATGCCTATCTCAAACATATATTCGTCTTAAAGATCATTTTGAATGGGAATGTAATAAAGGTCATCGGTGGTCAGCTAATGGAGCAAATGTTTTAAATGGATCATGGTGTCCTACGTGTAGTTTAAGAAAACCTATTACAATTGAAGATCTTCACAATAAAGCTACAGCTAAAGGCGGTCAATTTCTCTCTCAAATTTATATGGGAGGGCAAATTAAACATGAGTGGAAGTGTAAGGCAGGACATTTGTTTCAAATGAGACCTCATGCAGTCCAACAAGGACAATGGTGTCCTGAATGTGGTTGGGGTGGGAAACCAAATATCGCTCAAGCAAAGGAATTAGCACAATTTCGAGGAGGAAAATGTCTTTCAACAGAATATAAAAATGCTAAAACTCGTTTAAACTGGAAGTGTGCATTTAATCATGAATGGCCTGCTGTATTCAATAATGTTAAAAATGGAGCATGGTGTCCTAAATGTGCAAAAATAGCTCAAGGAAATCGCCAACGAGGCACTTTAAAAGAAATGCAAGATATTGCAAAAGAACGTGGTGGTAAATGTCTAGCAACAGAATACATAGATTCTTTCACAAAGCTACCTTTTCAATGTCAACATGGTCATGATTTTTTATTAAAGCCAAATAGACTTAAGCAAGGTGGTTGGTGCAAGCACTGCAACACTTTTATAGGAGAATCTATTTGTCGCTATTATTTGGAACAAATTTTTGGTGTTGCTTTTCCCAAATCTAATCCATCTTGGCTATTTTTAAATCGTGGAAGCTATGAATTAGATGGGTATTCAGAACAGTTAGGTTTAGCCTTTGAGCATCATGGCACCTATCACTACGTAATAGATCGCCAACGATCCAAGACGGTATTTGACTTAACAAAACGACAAGAAAACGACAAAAAAAAAGCAGCCCTCTGCCTTCAAAACAATATAAAACTCATTATAATACCCGCGCTGTTTAACATAACAAAACTGAAAGATCTTGGGAAAATAGTTCTAGAGCAATGTAAAGCCCAAGGGATACATATTCCATACTATCAGCCGTCAAAAGGGATGAATTTTAATAGTGCTTATATATTTCCTTACAACAATTCTATGTTAGAAAAATTACATAAACAAGCTACCGAAAAAAAAGGAAGATGTTTAGCTACGACGTGGTTAGGTTCAGAAACAAAACTTCCTTTTGAATGTGAAAAAAATCATCTTTTCTCAGCTCGTCCATTTGATATTTTAAAGGGTCATTGGTGTTTAAAATGCTCAGGAAGATATCCTGTAGGCCTTGAAGGCGTTAAAGAACTCATAAAATCTTATGGAGCTGAATGTCTTTCTGAAACTTATAAAAGTGTTTACGCGCCTTTGTTGTTTAAGTGTAAAAATGGATTTGTATTTGAAGATAGTTATGCTAATCTAAAAACTAGAAAAATTTTTTGCAGATGCTTGAAGTGCTCATCTGAAACCCCTATTCCAATAGGATTTCATAATAGAAAAGCTCTAGGCATTAAAGGCATGAATCATTTAGCTGAATCTTATCAAGGACACTGTCTGTCTGAAACATATATTAACGGGGCATCCTATCTTGTATGGCAATGCCAATATGGCTTTAATTTTAAAGCTACTTACAATCAAATTATTGCACGAAAATGGTTTTGCCCATGTTGTAACCACAAGAAAATTAAAAATAAAAAAGACATATAAAAACACTAGCGTTCAATAAGATTATTTTCTTTTAACTTAATAAAGTACTTTATTGAAGATTTGGGAAGCCTGTGACCTCTTTTCTTAATCCTATTCTCTTCCTCTTCTGATCTCCTTTTAATTCTTAATTCTTCTTTTTCTGCTTTTAATATTTTAATTTTTCGTAATCTCTCCGCATCTTCTTTTACTTGAATTCTTCGACAATAAAGCAAAGAACTTATCCCAATTATAAGAGCAAGAATAAAGCCATATAAAGTAAAAGAAAATAAGCCGAAAACAAACCCTAAAAAGCAAACGTCTTCAAATGAAATCTGCAGTTTTTTCTTATGGCCAATTTGTATACCCATCCAAATAGCGAAAAAAATTATTGCAACCATAACCTTAATCAATTCCTAATGTTACGCTGATAGTCATAAAATGATCTAACTGCATGTTTAACTTTATATGACAATTTCGACCATTCTGGATAATTAACTTTAAAGGAATCAAACGTTTCATAATCAGCTGTTATTCTTAAAATCAAATCTTTATCTTTCTCTCTCCCATTCCAGTAACCAATACCAAATATAATCCCAACCACGCCAACAACTCCAATAATTAAAAAGAACCAATCCATATTTCTTCTATGTTCATCAAGCTTCTGCAAACTCTCTTCATTCGTCATCTGAGCAACATAAGCTCCCTGTCTAGTATCAAAAACACGTCCTTGCTCTATGATATAGTGTCCTTTCTCAGACCAATTGATTAGTAGCTTTGCTGAAAAACACATAAATCCAAACAAGCATATATATAGAATTTTCTTCATATTCCTCCACAACTAAGATCTTAACCTATTTTCTAAATGAGTTTATTTACTACTGCTTAATAAGGTAAATTATCATCCCACTGAGGAGGCATTCTAACTTGCGCTACTCTTTTGAGTTCTCTAACTTCTTCCCTTAAATGTTCTTTTTCTACCATATGTTGGTTTTCTCGATTTATCCTAGTGAGCAAATCTTCTTTTCTTCTTTGGTAATCTCTTTCTCCTGATAATTTAGCTATCACAAAGACAAGAGCTATGATTAATAACAATACAAACATTTTCTACCCCTTTTGACTTTCTACCACTTATTGATTAGAATACACATCATACCCACCAAGACCAAATGATTGTGGCTGATACTCTGTAACGGCACCTGTGTTGTCTCTATAAGTGTATCCTTGCCCAATGCTATTTCTTCTTAACTCACCTTGACGTCCTGTATTATCTTTATATGTGTATCCACCACCAATATCATTTCTTCTTATCTCACCATGCAAAGTGCCCTGATGCTGTGAATTGTTCTTTGGAACTCCTAAATGATCCATGTATTCATCTGAAGAAATTTCTCCTCTGTAATATTTTGCAACCTTACTATTATCGCTATTGCTTCCATACACATTTACATAAGCAAACGCTGCATTTGTCATTAGATAGAAACTTGCTACGATCAATGCAATTGTCTTGTTCATAGAACCCTTTTTGTTATTCACGTAAAAATCAAATAGTTAAACTATTTAATTTAATTAATTTCAGTTAATTTTAATTATTAGTGAATTTGATTGCTAGATATATTCTTCTTTTTACAGATAGTTTTACAATAAAATGCTATATATACTCTGTAGAGATATCTTATTCATTTTCTTATGCTCACCAATATGAGCAAAGAAAGACTATTAAATCCAACTGAGAGAAAAGCCCTACGAAAAGGCCTGGGGAATTTAGTGAGAGAACGCCGCAAAAACATAGGGCTTTCTCAAGAAGACTTGGGTTTTGAATGTGGCCTGCATCGAACTTATATAGGTTCTATTGAGCGGGGAGAAACCAACCTAACCATAGAAAATATAGCTCTTTTAGCTATCACGTTACGATGTGATCTCACAGATCTTATTCCATCGCTAAAAACTATCAGAAAAAATTTAAAATAATTTTTAAAAATATTAATACGACGCTTTGCGACCTACCAACTCAGCAGTTTGACCGTCTATTTCAATAAGTTTCTGAAGGAATGGATTTACAGGCTGAGCGGCTACAACTTTGAGCTTACGCGCTATATCCGCGTCTTTATCTGCATCTTCTTGCTCTTTTAGCATATGATCATAAAGACGAGCTGATCGATTCCAAATACGCTGATGTAATTTACCCTGATTACAAGCCTCTGCACGATGTACCGCTATCCTTTCTTTAGCCTTCTTAAGAGCTAAGGAAAACTCTTCATTTTTCTGAGCAAACTCCGTGAGTTGTACTGCCAAATAAGGTTTGTCAAAGGTAAATTGATAAAGGCATAGAGAGTTAGAGCTCTTAGACCACTCAAGTAACTCTTGAGCTTCTTTGATAAGATCATACTTAGAAGGTCTACCACCTTGATTACCCAAAGCATATTGATTTCCTACAGGTGCTGGCATTAATTTCCTCTATTTATTGCATCAGAAGTAATCATAAAACAAACTACATTTTTCTGAAGAGAGAAACCCCTTTGTCATAGCAGTCATAGCAAACCTAGTAAATTTGCAAATTCCGCCAGTTTTATAGAGTCTCTTCATAGAGAGCTCACTTTTATGGAAGAAATGCATTTTTTACCCTTTCTGCTATGACAGCGCGGACTAATCCCATATTTGTGCATCTTGTTTATAAAGCTCTTGAAAGGACTCCCTACATTCTTTAAGAGAAGGAAATCCATACATCCTACGTCTTAAAGGATCTTCATCATAAGCTGCCTTAACCACTTTGATTTTTGGAAGAAGTACTTTTAGCCTTTTACCTATAATCGCAGAAGTCTGAATCGACAAATCTTCTGACCTACACCAAGCTTTGTAATATTCATAAAAATCTCTAATGAGAGTGTCTTTTAACACTTCAGGATGGGCTTGAATATTGAGATTAAAACCCCCTTCTTTTAAAGCAGCGTAGACATACTGATCTATAGTTGGAGCGCTAGCAAGCTTCATATCAAATCCGGCATAATTTTCTGGCATAACCCTTGGATCAAATCCCTCTATGTTTTCATGCAAAAGATCATACAAAAGAGCTTCATAACCCCCATGTTCCAATTGCTCAATAATTGCAGCGAAATAACCATGATCCTCCTTTCTTTCAGCTGACACATCCAAAACAAAAAACCGTCTATCATCAGGGTCTAAATGGATAGCCCAGTCCTCATTAGAAGAAACGATTAGATGTTTAAAGTTATCTATCCAATAACCATCTCTACATTTAGCTTCAATGAAGAGTTTAGGTTCCGTGATAAGAGCTTTAAGAGCTCCTATCTCTTTTTTATTACCACCCCAAATAGCCTCATCAGCATACACTAGGAGAGAGCTTTTAAGATGAGAGTTAAACCTACCTAAAATCTGATCAAGACTTGCAAGAGGGGCATAATGTTCTCCAAAGAGAATCCCTAAAGCATTAACAAAAACTCCTTTCCCTGTACCTTGTTTACCTCTTAGAACAACTGCCGCCCCTATAATCCAAGGCTTTTGAAAAAGATGTGCCATCCATTTCCGCATATACTTATACTGGGTCTTATTCCCAGAACATATGATCTTTTCTACATGCTCCCAAAATAGCAAGCAATCCCCTTGAACAGATTGTTTTGTCCATCCCTTGTAAATATTAAAGTTTCCTTCATAATGCCCTACAATTTTTGGATTAAATACAATGTTCTTAAAAGTTCGTCTCTTCAGATTTTTGAGCCAAACATGAGCCTTCGTTACTGGGTTTTTAGACTCATTGAAATATACAATCTGATTTTCAAAAAGATTTAAGAAAGAAGTTTTAGAATCTAAAACAAAATCCGTTCCGCCTTTCTCCATAAGAATATAAGTGCTCGATGTATGCACTACAGCAAAAGAGCGATTAAGCTCTTCTACTATATCATCTTCTGTCATACACGTGCTCCTTGTTTATTTCCTTCTAGAAATGCCAGTAGAGCTTGCTCATCTATAAGGATGCGCTTTCCCAGCTTGATGATTACTTTTGTTCTAAAACCTCCAACATCTTTAAACAAAAGGTTCTTCAACATGTTAGGCGTAAGGAACCCGTATTCGCTTAAGGCTTGCTGTCTTGTAAGAAACCGTTTAGGTAATTGCGTCATTTTCCCTTCCTTGGGTTAAATATTGATTAGTAAACACTGTTGTTTTTTTAGAGATCATTTTTTTGCCGTAGATATCCTTAAAAAACTCAAAAACAACCTGAGTGTGCCTCAATCGCCCTTTAGTGAAAATGCAGCCTAAAAAGCTGAAAAATTCGAGAAAAAAGTCTGCCAATTAATAAAATGGAACTTCTCTATGCAAGTGCAACCCCACATAGAGAGTAAATTAAGAATCAAGAGCTTCTTGTATCCAAAAGCCTATGAATACCTGAAGAACAGAAGGACATAACTCCTTATAAAACATAACCACAGGATGATTGATGATCTCCTCATAGGATTTCTTTTGAAAGCTCAAAACCTTTGCCATGATACCGATAGCAATATACAAAGCTTGAGAATGGATTTTCTTGGTAGCCGGATCATAAACAGAAGGGATCGGTACCACCTTCTTAGAAACCACTTCATCTTTAGCTGGCCTTCCTTTTTTCCCCTCCCTTGGACTGACAAGCCTAATCACATCCTCTAAGTTTCTGTACCTGCTTGCTAGGTTGTCTAAACTTGTGAAACACTCCCTATTAAATTCTAATAAATCAAAAAACTTCACATCAAGGAGCTCTTTCTTTATTTGCTCAAGTTTAGCCTTTGGTTGATCATACCACAACACCTGAGCACAAGCTTGCCACTTGATATGAATAATCTCCCATACACCAAGACCCTCATCCTCTAAAAAAGAAACACTTGTCTCAAGTTTTCTCTTTAAAGACATCAGACATGCTTCAGAATCTACACGATAATTCAAAACCTTTTCTCCAGACCAATCAATCACTAAAGGTTGGTTATCAGCATCCATCATTTGTGTAGCAGATAAAACCTCTTTTGCATGCTTCTTGGTTTTTCGCTTCTCGCTTTTAAAGCGATTTGTCTCAGCAATAATATCTTCTGCAGAGCGATCTATCTCTTTGATTAAAGGCTCGGTGGCATTGATATAACCGCCTAATAAAGCATCTTCAAATTCTCTCAATCTATTACCCATTTTGAACTCCTTTAAAAATTTCTTCTGACATTTTAGAAACTGCTTCAATTGATCGTGACTCTGTAAGGTGGGCATAGCGACGAGTCATACTCACACTGCGGTGACCTAGCAAATGCCCGATCTCCCCTAGAGACAAACCATGTGCTAAAAGTTCAGATGCATAACTATGTCTACAATCATGAGGTCTGAAGTTTTTAAGACCCGCTTTCTTAATTGCTGTTTTTAGTGTTCTGCGAGGATCCATTGGCTTAAGATGGCTTTTGAAAGTAAAGACATACCCAATGGAGTTGCACTCTTTAGAAAGCTTCTTAAGAAGTTCTAGACCGAGTCCTTGAAGTGGCACGGATCTTACATCGCCGTTTTTTGTTTGATTGAGTGTAATCCTTCCCTTCACAAGATCTATCTCCGTCCACTTGAGATGTCTGATCTCATTGTAACGGCATCCTGTGCTTAGGAGCAGCACCACGAAATGTAAGAGCAAAGGGTTCTCACTTTCCTGACAGGCTTCTAAAAACCTTCCCCTTTCTTGAGGACTTAAGAAACGAACTCTTTCACGAGGTTCTTTTTCCCTAGAAATCTTTTTAACAGGATTTTCTGCAAGCCACTCCCATTGCTTTGTACAAACAGAGAGGATATGGCTTAAAGATGCCAAGTACCTATTGCAGGTGCTTTTTGATCTGACTTTACCCTTAGAATTGATTTGTGTGAGAAGCTTTTGCTTCTTATCTGAGAGGAGAGCGGGCCGAATATCCTGAAGATATAGGGCGCCTATCTCTGCAAGCCACCACTGAAGATGCCCTTGCTTAACTTTAGAGACTTTTTGCTCTTGGCAATATTTATCAAGAGCTTCTTTGAATGTATGACGTTTGGACTCTGCATAAAGTTGATGTCTTCCACAGCGGATGTCAGCTTCTGTCTTTTGGATCCAAGTCTTAGCATCTGTCTTGCGATCAAACGTTGCTGTTAAAATCGGATGCCCTTTTAACCGAACTTCAGCTTGATAGCGAGTATTGCCATCTTTAAGTTCTCTTTGTCGAATAAAACCCATGTCGACTCCTTATAACAGTGCATAAGATGAATAGTCCGATGGACATTGGCATCTTTGCGCTTCATTATTAGATGTTTAACAAGGAGTGTTTTATGTAATGCCGTAAATTTAACGGAACAGACACTCCAAAACGAGTTTTCATACCTGTTATGAAACCCTAGTCTTGGGTGATTTAAGGAAATCTACTACTACGGCAATATTACGGGATTTCAGTGTTAGCAGTGTTAAGACTACCATCTACTTTCTTTATAAGAGCCTGACGCTCTAGTGAGAAAAAATACTCCGGATGCTAGATTCGAACTAGCGACCAACGGATTAACAGTCACTTTTTTCACGACAGTCTACAACTACATACAAAAGATAACAGCAATAGGATTAAAAGTTTAAATCTTTTTTATTTTTGCACTCTGTGGTGGAGATTTGCTGTTCTTTGTGCAAAGGTGGGGAAAAAATGGGGAAAAGGCAATTCTCCAAATATCTTAACAAAGGGATTAGTCAATTTTAGAATAATTGAATTAAAAAAATATTAAATACTATGGTTTTTCTAGAGTAATATATATGCGCTCAACACCCTTATTCGCACGTTTGCGTCTTAAATTTACGTATCCAACTTCAGCAGTAGATTTCACATGAGTGCCACCACATGGAACGGTTGCCAATCCTTTTATTCTCCAATAGCGGTGTCTTTTTTCTTGATTCATGTAACCCGTTTCAATAGGTACATCTGCATCGACAATAGCCTTGAATTCAGATAGTAGCATGGGGAAATACTCTTCAATATTTTCTGATAGTAGAAAATCCACTCGAGCCCTATCTTCAGACATATTGGCTCCTACTTTTTCAATTCCCAAATGGTCTATTTCTTCAGGCAAAAGCTCTTCCCCCTGTTTCTTTTTACCGAAATATCTATTCATAAGTATTAAGGTAAGTTCACAGGCAAAGTGTAAGCGCATTAAACGATATCTTTTAACCCAGTCAATTTCAATATGCACAGGAGTGTTTGGTTGCAATCCATGATGTTCTGGTAAAATATAAGTAATAAAGCGCTTTTCTGGATCTAATTTTGATTCAAGAACTGTGATATTATTTATCTTTACTAGATCGCTTTCTTGGCCACCTGCTTCGGCATAGGCAATAGTATCTTTTAAAATCACAGCATTGCCTTCTACTGAAAGCACCTCCGTGTCTAGTGCTGCTAAGTATGGATCAACCCAAAATAGAAAATTTGTCATATAAAGCTATAGCGGTCTTAGTTTATGAAAAATCGAGCAAGACGAAACTAACTGCATTTTCATTTTTTAGCAAGCAGTTGCTGCATTAATACCATCATTTGATCTAATTTTTCATCGGTTTCAGCTCTTGCTTTTCTTTCTTTTTCCAGTGCTGTTTCTATTTGAGAAAACCTCTTTTTCCACTCCCCTTCTTGCATAATAAGTCTTCCTTCAAGCTCCTGTATGCGTTCAAGACTTTCTTCAACAACATCTTGTATTTTTGAAGCTGCCTTTTGCATCTTTGAGTCTTTAGCTAAGGATATAAGAGGCTCATCCTCTTCTTTTAAAGCTTCTGCTGCTTTTTGTTCCTGCTTGATCTTTAAAGCTTCACTTTTTGTGAGTATGGTTATCTTTAACTGCTCCATCCTAAGAATTTCTTTATCTAAAGCGGAAGGAGTATTTGGAATAATGGCTTTTTCTATTTTACTTGAAAGCGTTCCTAAACCGGTCGGTGATTCACAAATAGCTTTTGTGTCACTTCCTTTATTTATTTCCATAAAGGGTACAAGTGCAGAAGGAAGTTTTTCAATCTCTTTTAGGATATCAGCTGGAAGCTCTGCAATTTTAGCCATATGCTGTAAAAAGATCTGATGCAATTGAAGCTCATAAAGGGCCTCTTGAAATTTTACACCTGTAGAAGTAGCTCCATTTAAATCATTCCACACATCCATTTGAAGCTTGCTCCATTTCTCTTCTACGCGAGCTTTTACTTGACTTGCTATGTGTGAGAATTGGGCTGACCGCGTGATGTTACCTTCCCGCTCTCTTTTAGCTATCCATGAATGTACCAAGATTAAAGCTAAACTATCACAGTGATACGGGTCATAGGCATCTGTGCCGCATGTATGTACATAACGAGCGTCTTGCTTAATAAGTTCTGCCATATGGGTGACATAACATGCTTGATTTAAAACTTCCCTTTTTTGAGTAAAAGAATCTTCAAATAAAGATTGTATATAAACCTTATACTCTAGATGAAAAGAGTGGCCTTCCCATTGAATCCCTGGAGCATTTTGATTTATGGGAGCGCCTCCTAGTTCAATATGGTAGCTATAATGAACGGTTCCAAGCCCTAACAGTTCTGCTATGCGAAAAATAGGATTTCCCACCAATTCTTCACTCACTTGTTTAGGAATGAAAAGAGGTAATTTGCGAACATTAATGTCGTTTGCACCATAAACAGGCGTTGCTGGATACTGCGTTACACAAACTCTTGCTTCTGGATTTGCGTACCTATGGAAAGATGATTCTTCACTATTTTTTAAGAATCCTTGGGACAAATCTAGGCTATAAGAAGATTTATCTTCCAATGCAAGAAGAGATGCTAATTGTTCTTTATAAGCTTTTAGCTCCTGTTCAATATAACTAGCACTGAACTTTTCGGCATCTCTTTGTGGAGGATCAAAGTAATAGTCTTGAGGCCAATGAGATGCGTGCATAGCCATACGAGGATTTTCACAATGTGTTGTCACTTCGACAAGTACATCTCTATAGCGTAGGTCTCTTGCATGCATAGCTATTGCTAATTCTTTTGTAGATCTGGCCTTATAGGCTTCTTTCATCTTAGTAGAGACGCTTTCTTGTGTACTTTTGATTTGATCACAAGCTGCCTTAAAAAGAGGTTTTGTAGCTTTGACTTGTTTGACAAATTCCTCTAATTTCTTAAGTTCATCGCTAATGCTTGTAACAAGAGTTGCATTTGGATCATAGGCAATCCCTTTAGCAAAAAGAGCCCTTCTTACTAGGTCATAATCTTTACTTACTGAAATGGCCAACTCAGGACTAAGAGATCCAGGATCAGGCAGTTTTACTTTGAGCTTTGTATTAGCAAATTCATGCAGATATCCATAAAGCGCAGAGGTAGGTACACGAGGTAATATAGAGACAAGCTCCTTGGGAGTTTTTCCACTTTCTAAATAGATCCTGCCATTAAATGCGGAAGCATTAGGAAAAGAAAGTAAATGTCCATCGAGAGTTTTTCCAAGTCTAATAAGTTCTTCTTCACCTAAAGCGTGAAGACTACCTGATCTTTTAGGGGCTAAAGTGATCTCTTGCTGTGCTTTTTTTAAAGGCTCTAATGTGATCGATTCAAACCATGAAGTCATCTCAGATCGCAGTGAACTTATCATCCTTTCTAGATGATCAATCGCATGTGCATGAACAAGTCTTGATTCTTTAGTCTCATGAAGTAAAATCTCATGCAGAGACTCTTGAAGTTCAAGATTTCTTTGTATGTAATGATCCACCCTGTCAAAACGATCATCCATATGTTGAAAGTGTTTTCTGACCTCCTCTCTAAAATCCCGAAGCTCCGCAAAAAGAGCTTGTATTGCATTTACCATGGAGGCTCCTCCATCATCATCCTCTTGATCGCTAAGGATTGTTGAGATGATACTACCAACTGCCAAAGCAATCGCCGCATAAGGGATAACGACAGCTCCTGATATGGCTGACCCGGTCACGGCGGTTCCAGCCGTTGCCACGCTGGATGTTACTGCATTGGATGCTGCGGCATTGATTGTTTGGATATCTCGTATACTTCCTAAGATCCCTATCATGGAACCGCAGGTTTGAGCCCACTTACCCAGTCCAGGAGAATGGATATTACGTGCAATTGCTCCAAGTTCCTGAGTTGCTTTACCTAATGCCTTCTCTTGAGTAACCCACTCTTCATCACTCATCTTAAGCAAAAGAGAAGGTTCTTCCATCCCTTGAATCAAGGGAATTAAAATCGGTTTTAGCTTTTTAGGACAATCTTTAAGATCATGTGTTCTTAGAAATTTCTGAGCTTGCTTGAGTTCTTCTTTGGTAAGGTTAATAGAAGAAGTAGTCTCTTGCTCTGAAAAAGCTGCCTCTTGTCGATTGAGCTCTTCTGTAAGTCTGTCGCCTGCTTTATGAGAAGTCTTTGCTTTAGGTTTCGCGGCTGTAGAAGAGCTAGAAGGCTTAGAAGCTTTATTAGATATAACTTCCACAGCTTTAGGTATAGCAGCAGCCCATAAAGCTTCTTCTTGCGCTTCCGGATTAAGAGTAGCAAAAGCTGCACCTGAAAGCTGAACTGCTTTTTCTATGTTATCTTGCGTAAGGCCTACTACATCCATCACCTTTTGAATCGTCTTAGAGGCTGCTTGGCAAACTCCTATAAACACATTGGCAGGCACCTGGAGCATACGAGCAGCATCCACGAGCTCCTCTCTAGTTTCATCAGAAAAAATATCGCTATTTTTTTCAATATACTTACCTAAAACAGCAGCAGCCTTCGTTGCTACCAATATCTCTGCTTTAATCACAGTAGGAATCGGTATAGCTTGAAATGCTCCCATATTTACACCCACATCGATTATCGTATCTCGCCAACCCTCGTGAAATTGCTTAACAGATTTTGCCGCAAACTTTGCAACTTGAGCTCTGCCAGGATTTTGACTAAATAACTTACCCGTTTCTTTTGAAACCACGTAATCTGTAACAGCATTTTCTAAAGAATTCCATAGATCCTCTTGTGAATTATAAGGACGAGTCACATGTGACATAAAAACTCCTTCTGAGTTTTGTAAATAAAGTTGATCAACAAGGAGATTGCCTGTAGCTCTTCTTGCTGAAGATGATTTTTCTTTGGTTGTTAATGAAGTAGAAGCTGAATACTTAGATTGTTTGAAAACGTCAAAATCCCACCTGGATGGTGTCTCTGAAGAGGACTCTGCTCCTCTTGGGAACCTTACCGTGATATCTTCACCCGATTGAATAAAAGACACCTTGTCATCTTTTATTTTTGCATTGCCATTATAAACGCTTTTTGTAGCAGCCGTTACAGACATCTTTCCTAATCTCCACTGCAACTGCT
>JACCDW010318645.1_pt1 | contig 13795 bp, 17 predicted proteins | sample 7449781 | NCBI WGS metagenome assembly JACCDW01 (sample SAMN15323449, study PRJNA562643) | freshwater metagenome | isolation source: river surface water | place: USA:Blue River Watershed | collected 2017-08-18 | reverse complement strand
CTCTCAGAACTGGAAGGAAGTTCAGGAACTGCTATCATTTCCAAGGGAGGCGTGTACGATTCCACAACATAATCTTGGTAGGCTTTCAGTTCCTCTCCTCCTTTCTGTGGCCCTCCACCTTTCACAGCAACAATCTGTGCACTCACATGTGTATTTAATAAGCTGACATCTGGTTTGTATCCGGCAGGAACTGCTCCCGCTTCCATAGACCCTCCTCCTTGAACGGGGAGGATGGGAGCGGTGCCACCTTGAAGCAAACTGACTTCAGGATTGTAGCCTGGACCTGGCGACGCCATCTGTTCAATCAGCCGAAAAAAGTGGCCTAAGCATAGACCGAACTGCTGTATAGCGATGGACACTTTACAGCCCCGATCAGAACCGGATACCCAGTTGCGCCCTTCTGTGGCGACCCCTACAGATGCCTCCACTCGTCGCAAGAAGATTCATTGCAAGCAAGAGCTCATTGTCAACTCCCTTCAGCGCTTCTATGCGACACGCTCAGATAGCAAGGAGATTGTGGAACTTCTTCAAGGAACTTCTGAAATCAGTCTTCGTGTAGTGGATTGGTTCGTCACCAACTACGCCAAGACTCATTCTACAGCCTATCTTTTGAATGGACAAGAGTTTCTCGTCTATCGTGACTATAAGTCACAACTCAAAGCCTACAGCAAGAAACTGTTCGATCCCTTCTGCAGACGAGAGCGGATCTATTTCCAACTTCCCAATCATCCTCAGTTTCTTACCACGGTGGCCAAGCTGAACTTCTTCCGCTGGGCCATTGAGAAGGAAATCTTAACCTACATTCGTGAGCACCAGGAAGCGATTGAGAAGGAGATGAATCAGGCGATGAAGGAGTTGGCCAAGCTTCGGACGACACCTACAACCGGGAGCAGCACTTCATCCTCTGATACACAAGTCACAACAACGACACAATCGACCCGTTCATCGACTCGCCGTCGTGTCAGCAACAAGGATTCCGCTCCGATTAAACTCATGCAGAAACACAGTATCACGACGGAGATGAGGTTTGAGTAAGACGAGGATCATAGATAGGTAAGACAAGACACGCAACAGCTCCGCCTGATTTTTCAAACTCACTCACATCAATCTGAACGATTTGTTTTCCAGTCACATCTTTCAGCTTGGCCACAAGAGATGGATCAGGAACTTTATGGAGAAGAATCTTTGTTGGAAAGACAACCGCATTCAGAAGAAACGGGTCCGTGGAAGGGAGGATTGTCACAGAGGACAGAACTGTTCTGAGCAACCCAATCTGTTCTGGATCAAAGGCTCCAGACAAGACACAACATTCTGTATCAGAATAGCCAAGCAAGGCCAAATCCAAATGATAGGTACGAGGAGATTTTAGACGCATGGAAATACACCGAGGCGGTGCCACTCCGTAGCTTTTGTAGATCTTGGCTAACAGTCTCTGAAGAGCAAAGACAGACCCTTTTGTAGACCGATATCCATATCCGTGAAGCATCACGGTCCCTCCGTTGAACCAGGCGACTTCTGCTTTTCCTTCAAAGACGATTCCTTTGGGAAGCTCATAGGTCTTAATCTTCAAGCGCTCAAAGATAGCTTTATCATAGGGAAGCTCTGCTTTCCGTGTCGCTGTTTTCATAGAGGGGAGAATCACAACAGGTTCTGGAAGCCGAGGAAGAGACAATCCCCCTGAGGCAAAAAACACAAAATCTGGAATGTGCTCCTTCGTTTTCACCTCAAAATAAACCTCATTCGGAAGATGGGTTCGGAAAGCTGCGTGTTGTTTTCTTGCGAGAGGTAAAATGGGTTTTTGGTTCAGATCAATAAAAGGATTATTTCCTTCTTGTTTGGGTAAGACTTCATAGGTATCAGGACTTACCGTTATGTGGTACATCCTTTCTAGTTACTCATCTGAAATCAAACAGGCCTCTTTCTGAGGAGAAACTCCTGAACGCCTCGCTTCTTCTACATCGTTCCAGAACTGTGTCTGCCAAGGGATTGTTGCAGCATACCAGATTCGATCTCGAATCACAACCTTTCGATGCCAAGCTTTGAGGCCCCAGGGGATCGTCTCCTGAAGGCAATATCCTTTTGGAACTTCAGGAGTGGTTTGTGATCCGATAGACCCATAGAGATACTGATAGACAAAGGGTTGGCCCTCGGGAACTTCTTCTTTCAAGAGATAGAGAGTTCCTGTGAGCAGACACCCACTCAAGTCCACAGGCACCTCTTTGCCTGGCTTTGGACTTACGAACTCACACTCGACATACTCACATTCATCAAGATCTGTCACTTCCATTTGGATTTGCATTTGAATCCAATAGTCAACAGGAATCTCACCTCCAATCTTTCGGGAGTAAGGACATTTGATTTCAACAAGACGACCAAGTTGCTCTGCATGTTCAGCAGCCTCAACAATCCCATCAGGACTTGCAGCAAGATAAGGATTCGTTGCATGTGTCAGACGCCCAGGCTCATAAATCGAACACCGATCCTGATGTTCCAAGATCTGTTTGACAACGGGTTCAAAGCGGATTCCCCATCCAGTAGGAGTCAGTTGCTCTGTTGGGCACGCATGACGAAAGGAGATACAGTCTGTGGGAGGGTGGGATTTGCTCCGAACTAAGTCTGTGCGTCGTTTGGTGGAACTTAAGATCGCAGAGAACTCACTCGCTGTTAGCGTTCTTCCAAACTGGAGGAACCATTCCTCTGAGCGCTGTGCAATCTGTGGCTTCTGTTGAAGAGCATGAATCTTTGCTTGCTTTGTCGTTTTCGTCATCGCCGTCCATGAAGGAGCAGTTGCGTGAGTAACAAAGAGACGCATTCCTTCCGTGAGAAGATTCAAAGTCTCCTGGGCTTCCTCCTGGTCTTCAGAGGGAGTCTCTGAAGCAACGAGAGTTTCTGTAAGACAGGCCTTTGCTTCGGTCTGCCAGAGCTTTTGAAAGAAGCTGTGAGCTCCATGAGGAACTGTTTCCTCAAGGTCTTTCAGAAGATCTACAATGGATGAGGCCATGGTGTGACGGCCTGGGCGCATGTTCCTAGACTCAACTTTTCGCATCTACTTAGGCGGATGTCTCTTCCGCAGAGGTCTTCTTCTTTCGAAAGGTTACTGCCTTTTGTTTCTCAACCAGTTGGAACAACATGGTTCCCTCTGAGGTTCGATGCATCACAAGTCCCTTGATTTCTGTAATGGCCTCTTTCTCTTGATCATAGACAACTGCTGTTTTACTATTTAAGAGTTTCTTTTCAAGACTTTTGGCTAACAACCCATACAGAGAAAGTTTCTCCGCATCAGACAACTGCAGACGAGCCGCTTCTTCTTCACTAAACTTTCGCAGACGATTCAGACGAAGCCCTCGTTCTAACCGATGCCATTGTCTCTTGTAGGCACTTCCTGCATCTTGCTCCAGAAACTGCAGAAGATGATCAGAATCAAAGGTGACATTTTTCCGGAGAGGAACTCCAAGAAGATCTCCACTGATGTCATGAGACTTTTTAAGGGTGCGGTTGCGTCCTGAAGGCAGGATGCTGTTCATCATACCTTTAAATTGCGATTCGTCTTAAGACTCAAGAGAGAGGATATAGGTCCAATCTCAGGAAGCTCTTCGTCTCCCGGAGCACTCCACCACTCGAATCCTTGGTGATCTGTAAAGAAGAGAAATCGACGCCAACATTCAGGTTTCTCCTGGCTCTGAAGGGCTTCCTCCCAAGAATAAAACTCAGACAACCGTAAACGACTTGCATCCACTTCCACAAAAGCAATCTCTTTAGAGATATCCCGTTGAATGCTCACAACAGGAATCCCATTCGGTTCACAGTACTCAGTACGAATCTGCTCATCAGAGACAGTGGCCTCGTCTGTCTGCCACAAGCGTTTTCCTGCGAGACCTAGAAAGATCCAGACACAAGTCGCCCGTAACTCAGAGGAAGGAAGTACTGGATGCGTGAAACAATAGGGGAGAAGTTTCATCTTAGACAAAAGAAGACATCACGGTTTAGATGGAACCAATCCCTGCGTATTACACACCCGAAATGAACTTCTTATCCATGAATGTTCGATCTCGTCGTGAAATGAACACACGAGATGCTGCAAACATTCGTCAGTTTGAGCATTGGCAGACAGATGCTCCGTACCTTCAAATGGATAGACCAGATTTGAGTGGGGCCAAGATTTTGTCAGACATGAATCCCACAAACAGTCGGAAACTCAACGGGGCTCTCTATCTTCAGAACAGACCTATGAAAGCTGGACAAGATAGCTTTACAAAAAATCCCTATTTTAACGACTATGCCCCTGAATATGATCCTCGAAATGCTGTACGAGAGTTACGATCTGCGATTTATGAGACTCGTTTTGAAAAAGGTCTCTCAGAATCCAAACGACTTCTGGAGCGCAGCTTTACTACTCAATGGCTGGAGCCTTCGTATGTTCAAGACAACAATCTGAACACACTGAACTCTTTAGAGGCCTATGAGATGCTGAAGCCTCAGCAAGATGACATCACTCGTAGCTTCCGTGAAAAGCCCGGCAAGAATCCCATTGTGAGCACTCATGTCGGACGAAAACCCAAACCGGAAGAGAAAAAGGAGGGGAAGGAAGAGAAAAAGGTGGATACCACTGTACTCTACGCCCGTTAAACCTTCTGAAGTACATCGGGCTTGTAGAAGGCAAGTGTCAGTTCATGAAGAGGACCTGAGCAGTTGTCTGGAAACTCCCGTTTGTAGTTGTTTGTCCGCTGGAGATAGTTGCCTGTGAGATTGGTACGCCACTCAAAATCAGTCTCTGCGCAGCAAGAAGCCTTCAGACAACTGATGCTGCCTCGAGGCGCAGGAGGAAGTTGCTCCAAGAGATTGTAAGGCTTGCGAGGAGCATTCAGAGTTGCAGGCGCAGGACCATCCATTCCCTCCGCTTCAGGCTTCCCCATCACCTCTCCTCCAGGACCAATGTTCGTGAAGGCCTCCATCACTTGATCCCTCCGTCTCTGCTGCTGGTCACCAGAAAGAATCTCAGATGACTCTCCTAATGTCGGGAGATTGCTGGGACCCGCTGTGTGGCCACCGATCGCTTCTCCGCCACCCATGCCTCCACGGAACTCCTCATCCAGATCTCCAAGATTGCTGGGACCTGCGGTGCGCCCACCAATCGCTTCGCCACCTCCTCCACGGAAGCCTTCTAGATCTCCAAGATTGCTGGGACCTGCGGTGCGCCCACCGATTGCTTCACCACCCCCACCACGGAACTGTTCCTTCTTTCCAAGAAGATCTGCCAAAAACTCCCGATTGGCGTTTGCTCGTTTCTCACGAAGTTCCCAATACTGAGGGCTTGCGTATAAAAAGAAAACAAAGAGCAAAAGCACTCCAAGGTATAGATTGATCCAATCAAACTTCATTCTACTAACCCTCCATAAAAACACCTGCCCTAGTTCAAGTATCTTAAAATTCCAGTGAAATAGAAAAAGGCAAGCAGAAGACCCATCCCAATGATCAACTGAAGAAACGACGAGCTGAAAACTCCTCCTTCTGCTTTGATTTTGGCAAAGAGAGCTTGATTGGCTACACTTCGTCTTTCCATTCGCTCAAGTCTCCATGGAACTATCCAAAGAAGAATACAAAGCGAAACAGCATACATCCACCAATGCGAGTTCATTCTATTTACTGTGCCGCAAACCGAAGCGTCCACGCCCTGGCCTCTTGTTCGTACTTGGCTCGATTCGTCTTGTATTGGTGTGCAATCTCAGGAACAAAGGGGTCGTCTGGATTGGGATCTGTAAGAAGACTTGTGATGCTTAGGAGAACCTTGCTAATCGTGAGAGCAGGAGACCATTGTTGTTTGAGAATATCGAGACAAATCAATCCTGCGGCATTAATATTGGGATGGTAGATCTTCGTCTGAAACTGCACATGTGGAGGTTTAAACGGATAATCAACCGGAAACTGGATTCGGACTTTGAAGACGCCTCCTGTATAAGGACTGTCTCCAGGTCCAAGAATCACACCTTCCCATTGAAACAAGTCCTCGCCAATCGGACCTGCACTACAGTTTGTAGGAGGATCCTTCTCAAGATCTGAGAGTTCTTTCTGGATGCGCCGTAGAGCCATGGATAAATAGGTAGTGCAAGTCCTGTTTAAGCATAGGGATTCAATTTTTGAAGGGTAAAGTAGAATGAATACAGTCCCGTCGAATACGTCTCTCCCTCCTCCGCCCCCTCCTCCAGCGCGGCGCACGACAAGTGCGAACTTTCCTGGATTTGGACCTCGCAATCCTCCCCAGCAGTCCCTCCCTGTCCCGCCTCCGGCGCAGCGGAGCCCTTCTGCAAACTTGCCAGGCTTTGGAGCTCCTCCTAGAACCAATCAAGTCCAAGGTGGTAAACGCACCAAGAAGACTCACAAGAAGACTCACAAGAAGGCTCATAAGAAGCGTTCCTCTCGTAAGCACTAACTCGTCTAAAAATACTGGACCTCTAGGATAGAAATGCTCAGTGCTCTTCCTCTGTTGGCTGAGTTCCTCGGGACTCTCCTCCTTGTCTTATCTGTGATTGCTTCCGGTGCGAATGCATGGATTGTTGGTGGCGCCCTTGCGTTGATCATTCTCTTGGTCGGCACAATGAGCGGTGCGCATGTGAATCCTGCGGTTTCTCTTGCGATGTTTTTGCGGGGATCGTTGACATCGCAGGAGCTTGCTGGCTATGTGGTTGTCCAGCTCCTGGGAGGCGCTTCTGCTTTGTACATTTATCAGGCCTTTGCATAACGCACCCACAAAGCAGCACTCAATCCAAGCAACAAGGCCACCGCAATTAAGGGATCGGATCCCTGAGCTCCTACAAATCCTTCAGGCTTCAGTAACCCTTTTGTACAATCATTTCCTTCATGGTTTGCGAGTCGTGATCCATCTGGGCAATAGTCTGCTGTCTGATTCTCCTTGTCCCATTCGTCCTTGGTGAGCCACTGTTTGAAGACAAAGCGCTTCTGATGGGGTCTTCCACCTTTCATCTTGATATCTCCGGGAAACGCAGGCCTTACCATGTCTTTCCCATCCCCATTCTTCAAGCGACCAAAGTGATCTCCGACAGGAAGTTCAACTTCTTGACATTTCGCATAGCCTGTTCCAAAGACTGCATTCGAGATCGGAATCGGATTTAATGCATCACGAGCATCTTCCAAGATCCCTGGAGCCAAGCCTTGGAGATTCGGCAGGCTCAACCGTTTGAGTGCATCGGCCACTTTCTGTCCAAAGAGATTTCCTTTGGGGATTCCATTCACATAAATCCACATATCAGCACCATTGCTACATTTCGTCGGCGTCCGAACAAAGTAGTTCACACCCATTGGATAGGGTTCGATGGGAAGACCACGAGTCATTCCTGTGCTGGGAGATCCAAAGCCAATCATATCCGCATAAAACGCTACGCCTGCGACAGCACTAGCAACATCATCCAGCCCTCCTCCTCGTCTGACACCCACTTGATCGGGGAACGGGAGCTCATCAGCAAAGTTGTACTCAGGAGGAGCACCCTCTGCAGAAGCACTTTGGGTAGGAAGCATGCTTCCTCGTGTTTCATTTCCCATGGAGGCGGCCATCGGAATCCACTTAAACTAGCAGTAGGTTTCTTTCGTAGAATGGGAGCCCCACCAACTCCTCTCACAGTTGCGATTCCGACCATGCGCAGATGGAAGGGCTTTTTAGAAAAGAGCCTTCCCACCTTTCTTGAAAATGATCTTGTGACCTTTGTTGTGATCTGTGATGAAACCGGAGAGGATGTGAAAGCGATTGAAGCCTCCAAATGGGCCACGCATCCCAAGCTTCGTCTCCATGTCAACGAGAAGCGTCTGGGAATGTATGGAAACAAGCGGCGTTGCGTAGAACTTGCTCCAACGGACTGGGTGGCTGTCTTAGATTCAGACAATCTCTTTCCTGAAGACTATTTTGAAGCCTTGTTTGAGACCTGGAAAGAGGAAGGAGCGAATATCAATACAGTGTATGCAGCGTCTGAGATTGTTCGTGTGTTTCTCAAGACAGGAGAGTCTGAAGAGCGCACTCGTCATTTTTCAGGGATGCGGATTACAAAGGGGACCTGGAACAAAGTTCTTCAGACACAAGGATGGAACTTTCTACTCAACGATGGAAACTGGGTGGGCCATCGGTCTGTATTAGAGGCATGGCCTCTGATTCCTGAGGAGAAAGTGAGAGCCACTGATTCGATTCGGATTGTGAAGAACTTGGTTGAAAAGGGATGGACTTACTTTCTTGTACCAGGCATGCGCTATATCCATACTGTCCACGAGGATTCAGAATGGATCAAGACAGAAGCAGAGTCCTCTCGACTTTTAGCTACCACGGAATGGAGAATCTTACACTAATGTAGATGTCGGTGCCTGGGTTGCCGCAAGAGGTCTATGAAGTTCCTTTGTATTCAAAAGATCCGAGCCGTGGTCTGATTCGCTATCATGGATCGAAAGACGCACTCAAAGCCACTCCCGGGTTTTTCTCGTTTACCTTTTATTTTCGAGATGCGGTCACAGGTGAGAAGATTCCAAAGGGAGCAGATCTTTATCTGAAAGGGTTGATTGCCTATGCGAATCTCGTGAAGCAGGTGCCTGAGTTTCAAGGGTGGAAAGTCTTGATCTATACAGATCCATTTAGTCTTGAGCAACTGATTACTTCCTTGATGTCTCCAAAGCCTACCGAGTATAGACTTGAAGAGACTTGGAATCTGATTCAGCAGCTTGCAAAGAACTTAGATGTGGTGACCTTTGCGTCTGTTGTTTGGCCCAAGCACCAAGCGAGGCCCAAGCGACTCCAAGTCAATGGAACAGCCTTACGTCCCATGCGATCTCGTGCGCCCTTTGATTTTCCCAATGCCTATATCTTCATTCGTGATGCGGATACACTCTTTGAAGATGATTTAAAGCGTGTAAGGAATCTTTCCACCTATTTTCAAGAAGATCTCAATGCATGGGAACAGGCTTTCTTCAAGCTTCTCCCTGAGATCCAAGCTTTCAAGGGAACGAAGTCTCTCTTGATTGTGGGATCAGGAAATGTGGGTGAATCTCGTCTCTATCACAGAGACTGGCATGAGAATGAGTTGCTTCACAAGAAGTCTCCCTTTGGAATCTTCGCTGGATTTGTAAATGTAACTCCTGGAGTTCCTGTGTATAAGACACTCGATGCGTGGGATGCTTTTGTAGACTATGTCGATGAACGGTCGATTCGTCAAAATAACAAACCCATGAACCCCGTAATAGCAAACTATATGAAAGAGAAAGAACAAAATACTTATCCGATTCCTCAGGCGAACTTGAATGCCTACATTCAAGGTCGCTATGGAAAAGCTGCTGCAACCAATACAACTCTGAAAGCCAAACTCAAAAATGTCTTTTACCCCTTTTCCAATGATCAGTTGATTCACAGAATCGGTCGTGATGAACAGCTCTACTTATTTCTTCTTATGCCCAGAGCATTAGACAATCTTGTGATCTTTCGGATTGATTTGGGAGAGACTCGCATTCCTGAATGGACCAATGGACCCGATACACAACGAGATCCTCTGAATCAAGAGTTCGTTTCTCCAATGGAGAGAGCTGACTATCATACACGCTTGTTCAATGCCTACAAGAAAACAGCCAATACAGGCTTCCAGACCCTTGCGAAAGTGAAACTTCCTCCTCCCGATGAGATGAGATATATGCGGTCTACATACAAAGAGAATAAAAACCATAAAAACTTTCTAGAATACAATACTGGACCCACAGAGGTTGAACAAACACCAGCTCCGAAAGGGTGGGGATCCTCTCCTCTAGAGTCAAGTTCGTTCAACCCTGTTTCTCCTGCACAAAGTCCAACTCCAAATGAATCTGCTTATGATCCAAATGCAGTAGGAGGGAAACGCAAGAAGCGCAGAACACTGCGGTCAAAAATTGAAAAACGAAAGACACGGAAAGGCAGGTAGCCGCTATGTCACTGGACATCTTTCCTGGACTTCGTAGGTCACCAACATCTACATCTACATTTACAGAGACAGAACTTTCTTGGTTTCAGGAGGGAGCCCAAGAAAGATCTTCCCCCCCATCTTGTCCTGGCTGTGGAGCCGAGGTTGAAACGATCTCTTCGGAAGAAATCGTTGTCTGCGGGCAGTGTGGAGAAGTTGTAGAGCGTCTTCTGGATTCGACAGCAGAATACCGGTTCTTTGGAGCGGAAGATCGCTCCTCAGTAGATCCTTGTCGTGTGGGCGCACCGATTGATCCTCGGTTTCCAGCCTCAACACTCGGTACGATCATCCTCCATCATTCTCGTGGAGGACCCGCAACCGCTGGAAGGGCCATGGCTCGCATTCGTCGGTATCACACCTGGAATATGATTCCCTACAGAGAACGCTCTCTTCTCCAGGTCTTTGAACAGTATGCGTTGACGGCAACAAACTACGGGATCAATATTCGAGCGATTGATACTGCAAAACAACTCTACATCCAGCTCGTAGATCATTGTGATCGCCGTGGCATGTCTCGCAACTGTGTTGTGGCAAGTTCTGTCTATGCAGCTCTGAAGATGGTGGGAGAACCCAGAAAGCCCAAGGAGATCGCAGACATGTTCCACCTGACCACAGCACAGTTTACAAAGTCCTACAAGTACTTTCAGGAAGTTCTTGCTCTTGCACGGCAGCGGGGACAGATCGCAGATGCCTTGGCTCCGGCCAATCAAGCCAGCACAAAAGCTTCCGATTATATTACGCATCCTCTGAGCAAGCTTCCTGTCGCTCGTGGACATTATGCAGACATTCAGTATGCAGCCATGACGGTTGCCAATAAAGCAGAAGAGATTCTGGTGAGCCCTGAAAACATGCCTCCCAGTCTTGCCGCAGGAGTTCTCGCCTTTGTGCTTGCACGAAGCAACTATGGAGAGATTCCTTTGAGTCGCATTGCATCTGTATGTAATGTGAGTGAAGGAACTGTTCTGAAGTGTCTGAAGCGACTGGAGGCATCCGCAGAGAACCTGTGGCCTGTATAGAAATGGGTCAGACACAGTCTGCTTCTTTGCCCTCCAAACAAGAACTTCTTGCAAAAACCAAAGGAGGTACCGCTCTTGTCAATGAGCTCTTTCAATGGATGGTGAGCCAGGCAAATATTCGTGATTTTTATTTGATGGCCAACCCTGTTCACTGTAAGAAATATGTGATGCTCACCGCAGATGCTTTAAACAAAGTCTTTTACAAGATTGATGTTTTACCTGAAGAAGGTCCCCGAGGCACAATCTATTTCCGTAAGGTTGATACGCTCAATCCTCAGGACAAGACAGATCCTATCTACAGGCATCGTGAAATCAACTGCCTTCGGTTAGCGTTCTTGTATGTACGCATCTTCCAGATCTTTGCTGCGTTATCTCTCACGATTTTGGATGTGGAACCGCAAAGTGAACTGAAACTTTTAGGGGAGTTGCGTGGCTTTGACTCCGTTCCTCTCTTTCAAGGAAAGCAGATTGGAGGTGCCTTAGATGCCAAGCGGTTTTTACCGATTTCCTTTGAACCGTTGCGGAGTTCCTTGTCTGAGATTCCCACGAATCCGAACTACTACAAGTTCACGGGAACGGCTGTCTATCTTGAATATGGAGCCCAAGGACCGGATGGATCCTTGCCCATTACCTATAACTATTCGACTTCCCGGAACGGAAGGCAGGAGACTCGCAGCATTTCAGGACGCATCACTGTCGAGAAGCGTGGAACAGATAGTCTTGCGATTCAACTCTACAGCCTGAAGCAGTATGCTGGATCGTCGTCCAGGGATCTGGAAGATGTAACCTTGTATTTTTCCAGACGGTCCATTGAAGATATTTATAGAGACCGTGGCTCTCGCAGTATTCCGGAAGGCCTTGATTTTGTCTTCAAAAAGGTGGCAACAGGAGAGTCAGGTCGTCAGGAGGAAGAGGAGACTCCTTCGTATGGGCGCCGTGCGGAACAGCAGCGCCCTGGGTATGCACAGTTTGAGAAAGATATGGGAGAAGTCAGTGAAGGACTTCACACAAAGACCATGTTGAGTGCCTTTACTCGTGTCACTCCTCCAAAGGCGCATTGTATTGCAAGAGCGCTTCAACTCGTAGGAGAAGCAGGTCTTCAGAGTCAGTTCCCCGCAGAGATCTACAGTTCGATCTGCAATACAAAGTTCCAGGTGGATGCAAGATCCCTTCCTCCTGGAGGGGAGCGGATTACGAAGGAAGATGGAATCTATGCCTTGGCGCAACTCTTCTACGATACTCTAAAAGAGGCGATGCCTCAGATCAGTGAAGCCACACAAGAACAGTACAAGGCCTTCGTGGAGAAACTGAAGTTTGTGTTTGAGGAGACAAAGGAGTCCAAGGCCTTGACAGACAAATCACGGAACCCGTTAGACACTGTGATCAATAAGATTCCCAGTGGGATCTGTGACAAAGATACAACGGGTCGCACTCTCAAGATTAAGAACCGTGAGTTAATCCGTGAGCTCAGAGATACCACACGCAAGATGGTGACTTATCAAATCAATCATACCGCAAATGCTGTAAAGATTCTGCGCAAACTCTTCTTGCTCCCTGTGGATTCTGGAAAGTCTCTTCAGATTCACCCTCGTGTCTTGAAGTTTGGCATGAAAGAAGTAAATACCATTGCGCAAGAGGCAAGAAATCTGCTGGTCGACTATTACAGCCAGTGCGAGATCCTCTATCGGTCGGGTGCGGAGGTGATCGCTGCAAAGAAACCTTTGGTAACGCTAGTGTAAAGATGTCACAGGAGATACCTCCGTCATGTCTCTTTTGCTTAGAGCCTGTACTAGAAAATCCAATCTCCAATCCGATCGGATGTTCCTGTCGGATTGAAGCACACAAATCCTGTTTTGAGGGATGGGTGACCACAAAACAGAGTCTAGAATGTCCAATCTGTCATACCGTCAGTATTCCAAATCGTTTACCCGATACGCAGATTACAATTGTGTATATAGATAGAACATCTACGATTCAGAGACGACGCCACCTCCAGGCCAAAGAACAAGCAGCGATGTTCTGTTGTTTTCTCTTGCTGGGTTGGTCTATTGGAGTGTCTGTGATTGAGGCTCTGCTTGCATAGCTCCTTGAAGAGCTTGATAGACCATTCCCAGCATGAGAAGTTGAGACCGAACTTTCCGTACCTGAGACACAGGGACACCTCTTTGCTGAGCAATCGTAGGAATCGGAGAGGGCCGTAGATTTTTTGTCAGCTTCAGGTGCCATTGATCTCCATACTTCGTTTGAAAGGCTTCAATCAAATCGGTTCGGATTTGCGCATGCTGTTCCTCTGTCAGAGGCATTGCTTAGAAAATCCAATAAGGCTTTATGTTAAAAAATCCACCTGGGCTATAGTTAAACAAATACCAAGAAAAGGTTGCATCTTTCTGCCACCCCTTCTTGGATTCATGAGGAATCTGTTTGTCCATCAAAACAATGTCAAAGGAACTGCAGTCAATACACGCTTCCACAGCAAGTTTTTGAATCGAAAGAGGAACTTCAATCGTTTTGGGAAGCATCCACGAGAGTTCTCCAATCCGATCACCTTCAGGAACTGTCACATGATGAAGATCTGTCAAACAGAGGAAGACATCGTGACCTTTGTAGTTAAATCCAAACAGTTCAGACTCTCCACTTAACTTCCAAGGTAGATTTCCCACCACATTCTGAAGAGGAAAGTATTCTGCGTGGGTGTACTCTTTGATTGGAGTTTGCAGTGCAATCCCCATAGATCCCAGAAAGAACCGTTCCTCTCCTGGAACCCTTTTCCGTCTAGAGATATACTGACTGGTATACAAGGGAGGT